>PVMS01098591.1_pt1 | contig 11430 bp, 9 predicted proteins | sample 1853461 | NCBI WGS metagenome assembly PVMS01 (sample SAMN08582032, study PRJNA380276) | Marine sediment metagenome, whole genome shotgun sequencing project. | isolation source: ocean sediment barecode stripped | collected 2017
ATCCGTAATTTGAGCCAGTTTGGTGTGCCGGTCACAGTAGCGATCAATCGATTCACGGCTGATACCGATGGTGAACTCGCCGCCATTGAAGAATACTGTACCGGAATGGGGGTAAAGGTATTTGACTGTAACCACTGGGGAGAGGGGAGTGCCGGTGTGCAGGAGCTCGCGCATCATGTCGCGGCCGTAGCAGATTCAGGACAGGCGCAGTTCCATACACTGTACGATGACGATATGACCCTTTGGGACAAGGCGCGTCACATTGCACGCACCCTGTATGGTGCCGATGACTTAATTGCCGATAAGAAAGTGCGCGATCAGTTCGTCAAATTTGAAGCAGAGGGTTACGGACATTTCCCGGTTTGCATGGCAAAAACTCAATATAGTTTTTCCACTGACCCGGCACTCCTGGGTGCACCCAGAGGCCACGAGGTACCGATTCGCGAAGTTCGTCTGTCTGCGGGTGCTGAATTTATCGTTGTTGTTTGTGGCGATATCATGACCATGCCCGGTTTACCGCGGGTACCTTCGGCTAACAGTATTCGATTAAATGATGAAGGCCAGGTCGAAGGTCTGTTCTAGTCGATAGTGGCCGGGTAGTCTGGTCGCTACCCGGATTTCCAGCAAAAAAAGACGCACTAATGGACCCGCAGATAAACCCGGCAGAGTCGTATAAGCGTTTTGTTTCGTGGCAGTGTCGATTGCGTAAAATGAGCATGCGTGAACTCGGCGGTCGACCCACGCCCGGAATGAGTGCAGGGGTTTACCCGGTAGCGGGTGATGAGGAAAAGGGCCGCATGAATTTCCTCATCGTCAAACAGGAGTCGGATTTTCTGAATACCGAGTTAAGACATATTATCCGTAAAACCCAGGATTCGGCAGAACGGCTCAACAATGGGTTGCGAATCTTGTCGGAGCGACACTACCAGGATGATTCCAGTTTTAGCGACCAACTGACGGCGTTGTTTGGCTTTGATTCCGGGTTAGCGGATGCGCTAATCGAGGCGGGAGATTGCCACCTGAAATTTGCCGAAAGCAGCATTGAATACGCATTTGATTTCAGCGTAAGAGAAATACCGGAGCAAGATCCCGCGCATCAGGCCACCTATTGGCACAATCACCTGTTTAATCCATCGATGCCCGGGCGCGTACGCATACTTGGATTTAGCCCGCGGTTATATTGTCACCGGGTTAATGGATAAATTGACAGTTCGCGGTGACTTCTGTGCTGGTCCGGGTCTTCCTGCGACTCGATAGATTCAATCTTGCTGACGTACTCGGCGGGTAATCGATGTTCGATTGCGCCACGCAGCACATGTTGCTTGTACCAGTGGTAGGGAACCAGGCTATGGTCGATATCGATGGCGAAATAGGTGACGCTTGTCAGCAGGGCTCCCGACAATGTAGTTATCGAAACAATCTTTTCATCATATCCCGTGCCGAGGCCTTCGATTCGATCGAGTAATTGTTTGTCTTCATTCGAAATTTGATAAACAACACCAAAAACTTCGTCCCTGTGGTCGTCGGTCAGCTCGATATTGCATTTGCCCGACAATCCTGAATCGTTTTTATGAAATCTGAGATGATGCCCGGTGAGTATGCCGACTTCAACATGCCGGGCCCCGGGCAGGCGCTGCAGCAGTCGATGACTGGCCATATTCGAACCATAGGCGAAATAAGCGATCGACATTAGTGCTGCACTAGGCTGCGGTACTCCTCGAAGCACGTTTGCGTTCGTATTCGAGCAGAAACTTTTTACGAATGCGAATATTTTTCGGCGTGACTTCAACCAGTTCATCATCGTCGATAAATTCCAGTGCACGCTCGAGGGTCAGGCGCACGGGTTTGGTCAGGATCAGATTTTCGTCGGTACCGGCGGCACGAATGTTTGTCAGCTGTTTGGCCTTTAGCGGATTGACCACCAGATCGTTGGCGCGACTGTGAATGCCTACGACCATGCCTTCGTACACGGCTTCGGCATGATCAATCATCAGTCGGCCACGCTCCTGCAGGTTGAACAAAGCATAGGCCAGGGCCTTGCCGGTGGCATTGGAAATCAACACGCCATTTTTTCTCTGACCGATCTCACCTGCAATCCTGGGACCATAGTGATCGAACACGTGATATATCAGTCCAGTACCCGAACTAATGGTCATGAATTCAGCCTGAAAACCGATTAAACCGCGCGATGGAATTACGTAATCGAGGCGAACCCGGCCTTTGGCGTCGGGCATCATGTGTTTCAGGTCGGCTTTTCGCCCACCGAGGGCTTCCATTACCGCGCCCTGGTACAGTTCTTCGACATCGACCGTGAGCTGCTCATAGGGCTCACACAACTGTCCGTCGATTTCCCTGATTATAACCTCGGCGCGCGATACCGAGAGTTCAAAACCTTCACGGCGCATGGTTTCGATGAGGATGCCGAGGTGTAATTCTCCCCGACCTGAAACCTTGAATTTGTCCGAGTCTGCCAATTGCTCCACTCGTAGCGCAACATTGTGCAGGCATTCGCGCTGTAGGCGTTCGTCGATCTGGCGTGACGTCAGAAACTTGCCGTCCTGCCCCGAGAAGGGTGAGCTGTTGACGCTAAAAGTCATGTTTACGGTCGGTTCGTCGACCATCAGAGGCGGCAGGGCCTCAACCTGATTGCGGTCGCACAGGGTATCCGATATATACAGTTTATCGATACCGGAGAAGACAATAATGTCGCCGGCCCTGGCGGTTTCGGTCTCGATCCGCTCCAGGCCCTTGAAACCAAAAATCTGCATAATACGACCATCGCGAATTTTGGCGTCAGCGCCTGCTATCTTAACCGCGGTATTGCGATTCAACGTGCCGCGATTAATCCGGCCAATGCCAAGCACACCTTTGTAGCTATCATAATCGAGACTGGATATCTGCATCTGGAAGGGTCCGTCGACTTCGACCTCGGGTGCCGAGACATACTCGACTACGGCTTCCAGCAGAGGCGTCATGTCGCCTTCGCGTACGCTGTCATCTTCAGACGCATAACCATACAGGGCCGATGTGTAAATCACTGGAAAATCGAGTTGTTCGTCGCTCGCGCCGAGTTGATCGAACAGCTCAAATACCTGGTCGATGACCCAGTGCGGGCGGGCACCCTGACGATCAATCTTGTTAACCACCACGATCGGGGTGAAACCCATGGCAAATGCTTTCTGGGTGACAAAGCGGGTCTGTGGCATGGGCCCGTCAACCGCGTCAACCAGTAGCAAAACCGAATCAACCATCGACAGGATACGCTCAACCTCGCCGCCAAAATCGGCATGCCCCGGGGTGTCGACGATATTGATTCGATAATCCTTGTTCTGTCTGGCGTGATGCCAGTCGATCGCGGTATTCTTGGACAGAATAGTAATGCCGCGTTCTTTTTCCAGGTCATTGGAATCCATCACCCGCTCTGGCACCTCGGCGCGAGCACCGAGCGTTCCTGACTGGCTTAATAACTGATCGACCAGCGTGGTTTTTCCATGATCAACATGGGCGATAATCGCTATGTTACGCAGGTCTGTGCGACTACTGGAGGTCATAAAAATATTCGGTTGTTTGTTCGGCGCGGGATTATAGCGCTTCAGGTCAGTAACACCATGTTTATTTTGAAGTTTTCAGATTAGCAGCCTGTCGTACTTAGTGCTCGAGCCATTTTCAGAGTAGTCATGGCCTCAGAGGGGTTTTCAAAAACCGTGGATTTCAGGGATGGAACGGCCCGGCGCCCTGGCCCCGAGCGCGGCAATGCTGACCTTTGGTAGTCAATAATATAATTGCGGAAAGAAGCGTGACTTACGCAACAAGCAATCCACTAAAACCTGTTTAACGCAGACAGCACAAAATAACTTACTAGAGCCAGGTTTTAAACGGCTTATGCATTGGTATCCTTATTTTTTGAGTATCTTCAATACCAGGCGTGTCGTTTTCCGGGGCAGAATAGACACCGGCAATCGCTAACAGGCTCTGAATCGTGCAGCCCACTTTACCTATCATTATGGGCTGATTAGGATTCACATATCCTTCTTCGAACCTGACCAGGCTACCATTTTCCACAATATGGATGCCATTGGTTGAATTCAGGTCGCGAAGGAAGATTCTTCCATTTTTAATTTTCATCTCCGCATGAGGTCTGCTGACAGTGGGGGAAACCATATAGATATGGCCATCGATACAGACATCACCTTTTCTGCTTATGATATAAGTTTGACCATCTGTTAGCCCCAAATCCTTGCTCAAGCTGTTACTCATTTTACCCCTGTCCAAATATCCGTAGTCCCTGAGAAAAATCCCTTGTGAGGGATGAATGCTAACCATACTCCAAATGTGAAATATTTACTATTTTAGTTTGTAAAAAACACCACTCCGACCACGATAATTGCAAGACTTTTATATTGAGCGATCAGAAGGAATAATGGCTGCTTCTCTTAGAGTTAATATTGATATCTACCAGTCCAGCTGCGATATTAAGACGACAGCTCGATTAATTCCGATACTGACTGTAAGATCAAATACCAGCTACTAATACTAAATTAACTGTCACCTTAACTAGCCCGTTTCGTGATCAAAATGTCCTTGCGCTAAAAAATGAAGGGTTTGTCGAATGACGGCTGAATGATTCATCATGAAGCTATGATTACAGGGTAGCAGGATAAAGTCAGCCATACCCTCGAGCCGGGCGCTTTGCGTCGATACCTTACCGTCATGGTCGCCGGGTATCAGGAATGATGACAATGGGTCCAGCCTTTTATTGCCGGCGATGATACCCACCTCATAGTCGACCGGCCCGAGTGAATTGGGCAGGCTAGAAGGCTCGGTGCCGAGTTGTTTGCCGGCGGGCCCATTGAGCAGCCTAAACAGCAGGTAGCCTGATAAACGGTCCACCAGTTCACTGCCGGCGTTGGGCGGGCCCAGCATTACCACTCGACCGAGTTCCGAAACACTGTGTCGAGACAAGTAGTAGCGCACCATGATGCCACCCATCGAATGGGTGACGAAATGAATTCGTGCTGGATGAAATTTTTCGAGACAATGCCGGATTGCCTGGGCAATTACATTTTCCGAGAGGAGTTCAATGGGATGTTTTCGAGACGGGTAATTACAATTTAACACCGAGTAGCCGGCATCTTTTAGTGCCGCATTCATCTTGCGCATCGAACGGCTGGTTCGTGCGAGTCCATGGAGCAAAATGACGCAATCAGTCAACGAGTGATTGGTATCAGGGTTCAATTTTCAATTTCCGTTATCAAGATAGCTCGCTATTTAACTGTGTCAGAGGATAAAATCAGTCGCTATGGTCGACTACCTGTCAAATTTTTTAAGCACGCTAAAACAGTCGGGTTTTAAAGGCGATTGCGAAACCGATTATGGCGCCAGAATTGTTGCCTCAACCGACAACAGTATTTACCAGGTTATTCCTGAAGCAATTCTTTACCCGGCCAACGCCGATGATATCAATATTATCGTTGCCAGTGTTGCACGCCAGCCGGAAAAATCTATTTCCATCACCCCGCGTGGGGGAGGTACCGGCACCAACGGGCAATCGTTGAATCGGAATCTGATAGTCGATACTTCACGATATTTACGAAATATCATTCACTTCGACGAAGGTAAACGACAGGTCTGCGTCGAACCCGGCGTGGTACTCGACCAGCTCAACGAGTTTCTCAGACCCTGTGGACTATTTTTTCCAGCCAATGTATCGACCGCATCGCGGGCAACCATTGGCGGCATGGTCGCAACCGATGCATCCGGAAAAGGCTCGCGCATCTATGGCAAAACCTCGGCCTATATCGAGCAGCTTGACGTGGTACTGGCCGATGGCTCGGATTATTGCGTCAAGCCGACGCCGATAGACAAGCTTGCAAAATCAGGCAACCAGTCGCTGGGTGATCGACTGCAGTACCAGGTTTACCACGCGGTGATTCAACATCGCGATGAGATCGATCGCGTGTTCCCCGACCTCAACCGGGGGCTCACCGGTTATAACCTGAAGCAGGTACTCGGTGACGACGACCAGTTTCGAATGAGTTATCTACTCGCCGGCTCTGAAGGTACCCTGGCCTTTACCAAATCGATCACATTGAATTTAATTCCATTGCCAAAATTCAGGGCATTGATCGTCGTGCTCTACAACGATTACCTGAAAGCGCTGCGGCATGTGGCCGAACTCTGTACCTCTGATCCGGCGGCGATCGAAATTCTGGACGATAAGCTGATCGCCCAGGCCCAGCGCGATTCGGTCTGGCAGGACATCCAGGCGGTATTCAGGGATCAACCGCTGGATCGCTCGTACCAGGCGATGAATTTTATTGAACTGGTCGGTGACAGCGAAGACTCTATCCGCCAGCAGTGTGAAAAATTCGACACGCATATTAAAAATACCAGTGACGATTACGGTGTTGTCGTTAGCCTAGTTGAAACCGATGCCAATACGATTGCCTCTCTGTGGGACCTGCGAAGTCGCGCGGTCGGGTTGCTTGCGACGCTGGCAGGCGATACCCAGGGTCTGGCCTTCGTCGAAGATTCGACCGTACCGCCACAGCAACTGGCGCACTATGTGGAAGAATTCCGCGCTATCCTCGACGTTCACCGCATCGACTATGCGATGTACGGTCATGCCGATGTCGGCTGTTTGCATGTACGACCGATGCTCGATATGACCCAGCAGTCCGATCGTGACATGATCCGCAGTATTACCGATGCGGTGGCGACCCTGGTGAAACGATATGGTGGCCTGCTATGGGGTGAACACGGTCGTGGCTACCGGGGTGAGTATTCACCGTTGTTCTTCGGCGAGCATTTGATGCCGGTGTTGCACGCGATAAAAACCGCTTTTGACCCGGACAATATGTTCAATCCGGGGAAACTGGCTGTTTCTGAAGGTAGTCCATATACGGTTGAAAAAATCGACGAGGTGCCTTTTCGTGGCGTTTTCGACCAGGCGATCGATCCCGCATGGGCCAGGCAATACGACTCGGCGATTAATTGCAATGGCAATGCGGCCTGTTTTAGCTGGCAGGTGAATGACGCCATGTGCCCATCCTACAAGGCGACCCGGGACAAGACCCTGTCGCCCAAGGGGCGAGCCGCGATGCTGCGCGAGTGGGCGCGGTTGCAGTCAACCAGTCCAAATTCGGTATTGATCCCGGCTCTCGAAGGCGAGCTATACCGGTCACTAAACGCCTGTTTGTCGTGTAAGTCCTGCTCCTACAGTTGTCCGCTGAAGGTCGATATACCTGATCTGAAATCGTCGTTTTTGCAACACTACCATCAACAACACAGGCGCAAGTTGCGAGACACTATCTTCGCAAATCTTGAAGCCGCGGGGTCTATAGCGACAATGGCACCGCAATTGGCAAATATCCTGATTCAAAATCCACTATCTAAAATGATACTAAAGACCGTTTTCGGCATCGTCTCGACGCCGCGATATTCTGAGTCCCTGCAAAAGGGATTAGCTCAAAGGAATACGGCCTTTCTAGAACTCAACAATTTACCCGGTAACCCACCGACTAGTGATAATCAGGTGATATTAATAGCCGATAGCTTTAACGCTAATTACAGTGCCGAGGTTCTTCTATCCGCTTACGATATTCTGCAAAAGTTTGGCTGTGAAGTAATGGTGGCTCCGATAATGCGTAACGGCAAGGCCCTGCATGTGAAGGGTTTTAGAGACCAGTTCAAACGCCTGGCGCGTGAGCAGGTCGAACAGTTCGAGCGACTGGCGGCAACCGGCCGGCCGCTGTTAAGTATTGAGGTGGTTACCCGCCTGATGCATGAAAAAGAATATGCCGAGCTGGTGGAAAAAACACCCGACTATCAAATCTGGTCGATCGAGCACTGGCTTTCGACCCTAATCACCGAAGCGAAACTTGAACTACGCGAGCAACATCACGATGGAGCGGATCGGGAGTACCTGTTACTACCCCACTGTATGGAGCAAACCGCCGACCGGCAGTCAGCGCAGGACTGGAACACAATTTTTGAGTACCTGGGACACTCTTTAACAGTAAAAGCAGCCGGTTGCTGCGGTATGTCCGGCCTGTTTGGTCACGAGCGGGAAAACCAGAACCTGAGCGACGATATATTCAGACTGAACTGGCAGGGAATAGCGAGTGACAATTCGGCAGGGATAATCGCCAGCGGATTTTCCTGTCGTTGCCAGTTGCAGCGGCACGGGTTCCCGGTCGAGCATCCCCTGTCTGTATTGAACCAAATGATTTAGAGAGGTAGTGATCGGAGACGGGACGCCGATAAAGAACAGCACCTGGTAGATTTTATCGCATGATAAACTGTTAAAAATTCTAAACAGGAAAATTTGAATGCAAAAACCAGTCAACCTGATTTACGTTACCGATGTGCTCTGCGTTTGGGCCTATATCGCCCAGATACGCCTCGACGAGCTTAAAGCCAAATACGCTGACAGGGTGCAGGTGGAGCAGCGTTTCATCTCGGTGTTTGGCGATACCGTGAATCGAATAGGTAAGGGCTGGCAGAAGCATGGCGGGTATGAAGGCTTTTCCGATCATGTGATCGAGGTTTCAAAACAATTTCCGCATATCAAAATTAATCCCGAAGTGTGGCGTAGTTGCCGTCCACAGACATCTATGACCAGCCATTTATTTATCAAGGCAGTGCAGTTACTGGCTGATCGAAATGAAGTTTCGACCGAGGTTAATCCACATACCGGACAATCGATAGTCGAAGATCTTATCTGGCGCGTGCGATGTGCTTTTTTTCAGGACGCGCTTAATATCGACAATCTATCGGTTTTAATGGGACTGGCGGAAGCAATCGACCTGCCGATCGCAAAACTCGAAGATTCGATCAGCGATGGTTCAGCAATAGCAGCGTTAGCCGCCGATATCGAACTGAAGGAAAATTACAAACTTGAAGGTAGCCCCAGTTTCATCCTCAATGAGGGCAGACAAAAATTATTTGGCAATGTCGGTTACCGGATTATTGAAGCTAACGTGGTTGAACTAATGGAGAATCAGGATCACCAGGCGAGCTGGTGTTAAACGGGTAAATTCTGACGCGGTTTTCTACCTGCACCGAAAGCCGGCTGAACCAAGTAAAGTAAAATGAGTCGAACCGACAGAATTTATTACTTACAGGACTCTGCCCGATGAAATTTACCAACCGATTGATCTTGATATCACTGTTGTTACTGACTGCACAAAGCGCAGTTGCCGCGAAGGCTATTCTGGCCGGTGGTTGCTTCTGGTGCATGGAGGCAGATTTTGATGCACTGCATGGAGTCAGCGATGTGGTATCGGGGTTTACCGGGGGTGAACTAAAAAACCCTACCTACAATGGCAATCATACGGGACACTACGAGGCAGTCGAGATTATCTACGACCCCAATATAGTCGATTATTCGGGCATTCTGGACCATTATTGGGTCAATATAGACCCATTCGACGCCAGGGGTCAGTTTTGTGACAAGGGCCATAGTTACCTCAGCGCAATATTTGTTGCCACTGACGAAGAAAGAATAATTGCTGAAAAATCCAGACTAGAGGTGGTTGAAATGTTTCCCGACCAGACAGTAGTAACCCCGATACTGGCGGCCAATACCTTTTACCCGATCGCCGGCGATGAGAGCTATCACCAGGATTATGCCGTCAATAACCCGATTCGCTACAATGCCTACCGTTGGGGCTGTGGCCGTGACAAACGTTTACGCGCCATCTGGGGTGATCGAGTAACGCATTAGGATTGACCCTTCTCCCTGTAGGGGTACAAAAGTGAGAGATTACCAATCCATTGCTTGATGGTAGTATTGCCCTCTTTCAACTGACAGGAAACCGATCATGGGTTGCCAGTATTTCTCACCCTGCGAACACGGTGCAGACAGCTTTACCGTCGCGATACCGAAGTTGACATTTGGCCGGGACTGCCTGCAAGAAGCCGGAGTGAGAGCTGGCCAGCGGGGCATGACCCGGGTTGCGTTGTTTACCGATGCGTTTCTAAAGGATGGTCCCTATGTATCGATCGTCCAGCAATCCTTGCGCGAGGCCGGTCTGGATTTTGACGTATTTTCCGAAATACGTATCGAACCCGATGATACCAGTGTCATAAACGCCGCCAAATTTATCTCCGAGGGCGGGTTCGATGGAGTGATCTCGGTCGGTGGTGGATCGGTGATGGATACTGCAAAAGCGGCAATGGCTTATGCTTTGTACCCCGCCGATTTCCTCGATTACTTCCCGCCACCTATAGGGCAGGGCATACCGATTCCAGGTGCCTTGTTGCCACATATGGCCTGTCCAACCACATCGGGCACCGGGTCCGAATGTACTTCCGTGTCAGTGATCCGCATCAATGCTTTGAATACCAAGTTTGTACTCGGTCATCCATCGCTGTTAGCCGACGAAGCGCTGGTCGACCCGGCCTGCTGTGATAGTTTGCCGGCTAATGTGGTTGCATCCACCGGTTTTGATCTGCTCAGCCATGCGTTAGAATGTTATACCTCGAAGGCCTATACGCGTTGGGCCAAAGTCGAAGACCCATTGAAACGACCCTATGCCCAGGGTGCTAATCCGTGGAGTGACCTGGCTGCGATACGGGCACTCGAACTGGCTGGTGAATTCCTCGAACGCGGTGTCAACGATGCCAGTGATAGCGAGGCACGTGATGCGTTGATGTGGGGCGCGACATTGGCGGGCATGGCGTTTGGCAATACCGGCACACATTTGCCACATGCGATGTCTTACGGTGTGACCCACCTGATGCGGGACATCACTACCAATGGCTACTCGGTTGGGTCACCGTTCATCCCTCATGGTATTAGCGTGATCGCCTCGGCGCCGGCGATTTTTCGCTACACCGCGGCCGGAGCGCCGGAAAGACATTTGCAGGCCGCCAATAGTCTGGGGGCCGATGCCTGGGATGTGGGGCTCGACGATGCCGGTGAAGTGGTAGCCGGGCGAATTATCGAGTTAATGAGAAAAACCGGTATGCCCAATGGCATCGGAGAACTGGGTTTTGGGCCCGATGATGTCAAGGAACTGGCGGCATCGTCGGTTCGACAGTTACGCCCAATTGCCAATTCGCCGCGAGAAACAAACCTGATCGATATCGAAAATATCTATGCCGCTGCGATAAGTTACAGTTAACTCGCAGACTAGCCTCTAATTGATTTTTGCGTCGTTGATGTAACGACCCGCTTCGAGACGGGTGAAGTAACTGGTTAGTAACGGATGAGCGATAGATTCATTGCTCGGATCGGTTTCGAGGTTACGTTCGGCGACGTAAGTCGTATGCTGGGCCTGATGTACCAGCACATGGTACCAGGGTAAGTTCCTGGGCGGCTGTGATTGGGCTACTATATCGTACCATTCATCGGTCAATTGAAAACTGGCATCGACATCAATGACCACACCCCGGTAGTGAAACAGCCTGTGGGTGACCAGTTCA
>PVMS01108589.1_pt1 | contig 11428 bp, 11 predicted proteins | sample 1853461 | NCBI WGS metagenome assembly PVMS01 (sample SAMN08582032, study PRJNA380276) | Marine sediment metagenome, whole genome shotgun sequencing project. | isolation source: ocean sediment barecode stripped | collected 2017
ATACAAGACTTACAGTCTTATTCCTTCCATCAATGTTGCAAACGAACAGGCGAAGGACATGGCAATATTCGTCAAGCAGGGAATTTCAGCGGAATTTCTCGAGAAGATATTTGTGCAGCCACCAGATACTCTCTGGTGGCTGCACAAATATCTTCTCGAGAAACTCCGGTGAAACTCCCTGCTTGACGAATATTGCCATGTCCTTCGCCTGTTCGTTTGCAACATTGATGGAAGGAATAAGACTGTAAGTCTTGTATTGGTGAAACCCTAGTCTCGCGTTCGTTCCCAGTGTCCGGGTAGTACCGGCAACAAAAGCAGTGGTGCAAGACGACAGACATTTTTCCAGCGAAAAAGTTTGCAGTTCGTATTTCCTTATCAGCCGCGCCAAACCCCTGCCTTCGTATATCTGGCCACCCTCACTGTCGAGGATTATCCCTACAACTTCAGGATTGTGTGCAATCAGTTGCGTGACTCTTCGGGTGATACCAATTTCAAAAGGTCCCTGCAGGTGAATAAGTTTACCTTGCTTGACCAGGTCTAGTGAATACTCGGGTTCTGGCAAGATCATGGCCTTGAGTTCTAAATCCCGTTTGAAAACCTGCAGCTTCTGGTAGGTTTCTATGGTCGCTACAAGAGTTACCGCCAGGCTCATTACCAGGGCTATCTGGGCGACAGTCGCCCACGACCTGCCACTGTCGGACTTGATCCGCAAATCGCAGGCGCGCAACACACCAACCACTTGCCAGGGGTACACAATCAACTTTACGACGATGAAGTAAACGAATACTGCAACGGTGACTACTGGCTCATCCTTAATATATGGTGGAAATATAAATTGCTCCACCAGGCCCAGCACCACAAACAGAATTACCAGGTTTACCCAAAAGGCCTGGGCTAACGAATTCCTCCCACGCCAATGTTGTTTAATATAAGTTAACACTGCGTTTTTACGTGAGTTTATAATTTCGGGAAAAGTACTGTACGATCATATATCCCTCCGAAATCGGTTGCAGTCATTTATACTACACGGATCTCAGGCAAGTAAGTGATGGACATTGTGGATCGTTTCCCGAAAAAATTCCTGCTGGCCACCTTAATCAATTTAGTATCAATAGCAAACACTCCAGCTGACGTAAACTTTACCTCATGGGGTGGCGTTTATCAGGACTCACAGCAAAACGCCTACTCCAGTACCTGGAGCGAGGGTACTGTCAATTTTCTCGAATACAGCGGTGGCCTGGACGAAATCAGAGCACAGGTAGAGTCCGGAAATGTAACCTGGGACATAGTTGATGTACTTCCACATGATGCGCGGGTGGGTTGTGACGAGGGCCTTTTCGCAAGGCTCGATCGCAATATGTTTGAACCCGCGGCGGACGGTACTGCGATGGACGACGATGTAATGGTGGAAGTGCCTAACGATTGCGTTGTTCCTCAAATTTTCTGGTCTTATGTCCCGTTCTATAAAGCCGGTACCTTTAAAGGCTCTCAGCCATCCACAATTTCTGATTTTTTCGACCTGCAGAAATTCCCCGGGAAACGCGGCATTCGCTATTGGCCAAATGCAATCATCGAAATGGCGCTAGTTGCTGATGGTGTCGCAATAAAAGACGTGTACAAGGTAATGAGTACCAGGGCGGGTATCGACCGGGCCTTTGCCAAGCTCGACACTATCAAAGACCAGGTTGTATTCTGGGATCATGGAGAAGAACCGCAACAGCTGGTAAAGTCGGGTGAAGTGGCAATGTCGATCGCATTTAACGGCCGTGTCGGTGCAGCAATTCTGTCGCAAGACGAAGATTTCATCACGGTCTGGGACGGACAGGTACTTGAGGAGAGTTGGGTAGTATTGATGAATGGGGCCCCAAATGCGGAAGAGGCTAAAAAATTCCTGGTACACTTGTCTGCACCCAAACAACAGGCTGAGCAAGCGAGGTATATAAACTATGGCCCAATGCGTTTCTCCGCTTTCGACATCATAAGAGCCGGAGAGCCATGGTTTCACAATGGCAAGAACATTATGCAGCACATGCCAAACCGTCCTGAAGTTATGCCGCGTACAATCATTGCCAATCCTGAATGGTGGGCCGATTACGGTGATTCCGTAGGCGAGAGATACCTCGCCTGGATTGCAGAAAATCACCTGTAACCTCGAGCAGAGGGTTTGACTATAAACTGCAGCATCCAATTGAAAGCTGGTGATATGGTGTACTACCTGTACACCGATAAAAATGGCGTACAGATCAAATTCGCCGCTATTGTCCTCGCGCAGCAAGCCGACGGTATGTTGATACGCGTCGGTCGCTACGATGTACATACCAGGAATGTTTCAACCTTCGAGTCGGTGGTCGCTACGGCAACACTGCGACCGCGCTCGGTACCCTGCAGCTATGAAGATGAACTCACGGGACAGTCTTGATCACAACCCTTAACGCGATCGCCCCGATCTTTCTGATCATCGCCTGCGTTGTCGGACTGGACGGACTTGCGCGCACGGTTGCGATTATCGCCGCGAGGGTTCAGGCCTGGGGAAGTCGAGGTCAGACCAAAAAACTCGCCAGCCATATTCCTATTGGCTCGATTGTGCCGAATTTTTTGCTCTGACCCTCTCGAAGCCACCCCGGTTGATCCGAGTCATTTCCGGGCAGGTGATCAACCAATATAATTATCAAAATTTTTCAGCAGAAGCACATGAGCGAATACTTCGACCTCGGCAATTATAATCGACAGATCACCACTTCGGTGGAAGCGGCACAGGTATGGTTTAACCGCGGTTTGATCTGGTGTTACGGATTCAACCAGGAAGAAGCCGTGCGCTGTTTCGAAAAGGTCATCGGACTCGACCCGGACTGCGCGATGGGATACTGGGGCATCGCCTATGCCGCCGGCCCCTTTTACAACAAACCCTGGGAATGGTATGGCGAGGAAGAGCGCCGACAGGCAGTTCCATACTGCCATGAGTTTGCGCTCAAGGCCCAGGGGCTGAAATCCCGGGCTTCAGCCCTCGAGCAGGGATTGATCGATGCGCTCTGCCAAAAGCACCCCACCGCAATGGCCGCAAGTGATGCCGATTACCAACATTGGCCACGGGCCTATGCCGATGCAATGCGCGGCGTCTACCGGGATTTCCCCGACGATCTCGAAGTCATTTGTCTGTGCGCGGAGGCGGTGATGAACCTGACTCCGTGGAAACTCTGGGATTTACAGCGCGGGAAACCCGCCGAAGACGCGTGCACCGAGGAAGCAATCGAAATCCTGGAGCATGGCCTCGCCCTCGTTGAGAACAATAATCTGCTGCCACATCCCGGAATCCTGCATTTTTACTTACACGTTTATGAAATGTCGCCCACGCCGGAAAAGGCTTTACCCTGCGCCGATCAATTGCGCAACCTGTGCCCGGACTGCGGGCACCTGGTGCACATGGCGAGTCATATCGATAGCCTCTGTGGCCACTGGCAGGATGCCGTGGATGCGAATACCCGGGCGATCGCCGTGGATCACGAATATCTCAAGCTGCGTGGCACCGACGAGTTCTACATGATTTCGGTGTTGCACAACCACGATTTGAAGATGTGGGCAGCCATGTTTCTCGGGCAATTCAAACCGGCGCTGGAGGCGGCCGATGGAATCTGTACCCTGATCAGCGCTGAAATGATGGAACGCGAGGAGTGGTACCTGGCCTTGACACTCGAAGGTTACTATTCGGGGCGGGCGCATGTATTGGTACGTTTCGGGAAGTGGCAGCAAATTTGCGACGAATCCTTGCCTGAGGAGCAGAAGTTATATCCGATTACTACCATCCTCATGGTCTATGCCAAGGCGATCGCCCATGCCGCTCTCGGCGATATCGAAAAGGGGCGTTATTACCAGGGCCTGTTTTACGAACTTTATCGCGCCGTACCGGACTGGCACCTGATGGCGAACAACCCGACACGCGATATTCTCGCAGTGGCACAGCAAATGATGAATGGAGAAGTCGAGTATCACGCCGGTAATCATGAGCTCGGATTCGAGTATCTGCGCGCGGCGAATCAGCTTTTTGACGCCCTCGAGTATTCCGAACCCTGGCCGTGGGAGCACCCGCCGCGCCATGCGCTCGGCGCATTATTGCTGGAACAGAATCAGGTGGAAGAAGCGCTGCAGCATTACGAAGATGATCTTGGCATCGGTAACCGCCTGCCGCGTTGCGTACAGCACCCGAACAATATCTGGGCCCTGCACGGCTACCACGAATGCCTGACAAGACTCGGACGTAGCGATGAAGCGGCGGCCATCAAACCTCGACTCGATGAGCTGGTCAAACAATCAGATATCGAAATCATGTCATCCTGTTGCTGCCGCGGCATGCAGTCCAGGTAATTCGGGGACACTTTACTTAATTCATCACTAGCTACAAAAATTTCACACAACGGGGTCAGGCCTTACAGCACACATTATTCGGCGCCTCTCGCAAATATTGTGGTTTCAAATGTAATGTGTGCTGTAAGGCCTGACCCCAATTCCCACGTGATGATGATTTAAGTAAAGTGTCCCCGAATTACCTGGACTTCATAGCCGGGTTCCTCGGGCTCGTCATCGATAATTTCGGGCGGAAACCCGGGTGCGAGAACCTCGACTCCCGCAACCTCCTCGAGACGTTTGATAATGTTGGGGGATAACTCACGCGCTCCATAACGTTGCTGGCCGTCGGCGAATATACGCTGCATCATCGAAGCCAGTTCAAGCTCCAGTCCACCCCGTTTGGCCACATCATTGAACAGGCCGATATCCTTGCACACCAGGTCCATGGTGAAACTGATGTCGCGGCTGCCATTGAGAATCACCTGGCTTTCGGTTTCATGCACGAAGGAATTACCCGAGGAAATACGAATCGCCTCGTAGGTAGTATTTAAATCCATACCGGCCACCTTCGAAGTCACCAGTGCTTCGCACAGGCTAAGCAGGTTTGCCGTGGCGAGATAATTAGTAACGACCTTTAACACGGAAGCGGAACCCAGTTCCCCAGTATGCAAAATGCGCCGCCCCATCGTGGTCAACAGCGGCAGCATGGTTTCGAAGGTCGTGCGTTCGCAGCCAGCAAAGATCGCAATATTACCGGTGGCGGCGCGATGACAGCCGCCTGACACCGGGCAATCGACCGGCTCGGCGCCAACCGCCCTGACCTTCTCGCCCAGGCGCAGAACTTCGTCCTTGTCGGTGGTACTCATTTCCGCCCAGATTTTACCCGGCCCGAGTCCCGCCAGGGCGCCGTCTTCAGCTTCCATGACCATCGCGCTGGCCGCCGGGCTCGGCAGGCAGGTGATGAGGACATCAACATTTTGCGCCATCTCGCGGGGACTGTCCGCCCATTTGGCGCCGCCATCGAGGAAGGGTTGTGCAATGGCGGAATCGAGGTCTCTGACGGTGAGATCTACGTTGTTTCGTAACAGGCTTGCGGCGAGTTTTCCGCCGACATTTCCGAGTCCAATGAAACCAACTTTAGGCATTAACTTCGCTCCCGCTCACAATTGAAAACTGTGCGAAATTCTACGCCGTCAAACGGCCCGCAGTAAACAAAAATGATGCTGGATTTGGGCTTCACGCATCTTTATACTCGCGCTGCCTGTTAACGCTATTTCACTATTCGAGACCTGTCTTATGGCCAAACTCACTACCGTATACTGGCGCGATATCCCCGCCCAGGTGATCGCCAGGGAACGCCGCGATACGGCGAAGATCGTACTTACCGAACGTTTCGCCGAAGCCATCGACAAGGCTGCGATGCGCGCCAAAATGGCGGGTACCGACGCCTACCTGGAACAGTGGCGCCGTGAGGCGGTCAATTGCGGCAGGGATTTACAGGCGGCGGTCGACGAAGCAGCCAAAACACTGGAACATGATTTCGACGATGCTCGCCTGGACGTATTGATCAAAAATGGCGGCAACGCAACGCCTGACTAATGGTTAGTGGCAAGGGTGCGCGGAAAACCCTGACAGGCATTCCCGACTGTCACAACACTGACTCGCTAGTGGTGGCGCGTGGAATACATTTTTGCTCGTCAAAAAATGTTTTCTACGCACCTCTGTAGTATGTCGCAACAGGGATGACGGACTCTATTCTATCGGTTTGATCAGATCCGCGCCTTCATTACGTGCATTGCTAACCGCGGTACTGACCGCGTAATACTGGTAATCCGGCGCTGTATCACGCAGCAATCGATCAGCCGCGTCAGTCTTATCCGAGCTACAGTCGAGCCAGGCCGTGTAATCCCGTGGTGCGATGTACACCGGCATGCGTTGATGCAGTTCCTGCATTGCGCCTTTAGCCTCGGTCGTAATGACCGCGCAAGACTGTATTTCATTGCCCTCGGCGTCCTGCCAGTGCTCCCAGATTCCGGCCATCGAAAATAGTTGCTGATCGAGATGACAGCAATAGGGTTGTTTACGTCCCTGTTCGAGTCGCCACTCATAGAACCCGTTCGCCGGTACCAGGCAGCGACGCCGTTTGTAGGCGTTACGAAACGAGGGTTTTTCGGCGACGGTTTCGGCACGTGCATTGAACATGCGATTTCCCATGCTCAGGTCTTTCGCCCAGGACGGAATCAAACCCCAGCGATATAAGTCGAATTTGCCAACACTCAGCGCCAGTACTGGAGTGGTTGGGGCGATGTTGTAACGCGCGGCGAACAGCTCCGGTGGCGGGACATTGTAATGCTCGACGATATCGTCCTCCCTGGTACCGAGAAAAAACCGCCCGCACATCTCAACTCCCCCCGAATCAACTTTCAAAACTGCGTGAAAGCCGCATAATAGCGCAGTTTTAACCAACCGATAAAGATGCCGCTACTGCAGGCCAAAAATCTCCACCATAGCTACGGTGACCAGCCGCTGCTCGATGGTGTCAGTCTCACACTCGAGCCCGGGGAACGCGTCTGCCTGGTGGGACGTAACGGCAGCGGAAAATCGACACTGCTGAAAATTATCGCGGGCGATATCAAGGTTGATGACGGCGATATCATCCACCCTGCGGAGTTACGCATCGCCGAACTCAGGCAGGAGGTTCCACAGGACTTCGTCGGCAGCGTTTACGACTGTGTCGCACAGGGTATAGGCAAACTCGGCGAAGTCATCACCAATTGGCATCATGCGGCGATAGCATCCGCCACCGACCCGCATGCGCTGCAACTGATGCAACGCTACCAGGATCAAATTGAGTCCCACAACGCGTGGAATCTTGAAACCCGTATTTCAAGCACGATTTCCCGCCTCGCGCTGACCGCCGACCAGTCTTTCGACGAACTCTCCGGCGGTATGAAACGCCGCGTCCTGCTTGGCCAGGCGCGGGAGGCCGAACCCGATTTACTGTTACTCGACGAGCCCACCAATCACCTCGATATCGATTCCATCCTGTGGCTCGAAAACCTGTTACTGGGGTTCAACGGTACGCTGGTATTCATTACCCACGACCGTGGTTTCCTGCAACGCATCGCAACCCGTATCATCGATCTCGACCGGGGCCACCTGACCAGTTGGCCCGGAGACTATCACCGCTTCCTCGAGGCGCGCGCGGCCCTGCTCGAAACCGAGAGCCGACATAACGCGTTATTCGACAAGAAACTGGCGCAGGAAGAAGTCTGGATCAGGCAGGGCATCAAGGCTCGTCGTACCCGCAACGAGGGTCGCGTGCGGGCACTGGAGAAGATGCGCGCAGAACGCGCCCAGCGGCGCGAGCGAAGTGGCTCCGCCAGGCTTACCGCGCAACAGGTCGAGGCTTCGGGCAAGATCGTTATCGAAGCCGATAACCTGGGTTTTTCCTGGGATGACAAACCCATCGTCAGAGATTTCAGCTGTAAAATTCTGCGCGGCGAAAAAATCGGCATCCTCGGCGTCAACGGTTGCGGCAAGTCAACCCTGATTCAATTATTACTCGGCCAGATAGAGCCGCAAAGCGGTTGGGTAAAGACCGGTACCCGCCTCGAAATCGCCTATTTCGATCAACACCGCGAAGCGCTGGATCCGCTGAAATCGGTACGCGATAACATCGCCGCCGCCGGCGATCAGGTCACCATCAACGGCCACTCACGACACGTGGTCGGTTACCTGAAGGATTTTCTGTTCAGCGAAAAGTCGATACACATGCCGGTCAAGGCACTATCCGGCGGTGAGCGTAATCGCTTGCTGCTGGCGCGCCTGTTTACCCGTTCATTCAACTTGCTGGTGATGGACGAACCCACCAATGACCTCGATATCGAAACCCTGGAACTGCTCGAAGAATTGTTGATCGAGTATAGCGGCACACTGTTACTGGTCAGCCACGATCGTCAGTTCATCGACAATACCGTGACCAGTACGCTGGTGTTTGAAGGTCCCGGGCTGGTCAACGAATACGTCGGTGGTTACGAGGACTGGCTACGGCAACGTAGTGCGGAGGAAACGGTGACCGAGACACCCGCCGCAATAAAGAAGCCGGCACCCAGGGCAACAAAACACGGGCCGGGGCAAAAGGAATTACACACTTTACCGGGCAAGATTGAAAAACTGGAAACAAAAATCGAAACTCTGCACCTGAAATTCAGTTCAGCAGATTACTACCAGCAGGACAACGCTATCATCAACCGCGAACAACAACAGCTGCAGCAATTCGAGTCCGAGCTGCAGCAACTATACGAGCGCTGGGAACAACTCGAGAACGAATAAGCTTAAGGCTGCGCTATGTCGAGCCAGTCGCCCGCGGTAATCAGCTGCAATTGCTGCGGGCTCATGCAAAATATGGATTCCGGGGTGCCGGCCGCAGCCCAGATAATAGTATGCCGCTGCAACGAGGCATCGAGTAGTGTGCGCAGCGGGTTGGCATGCGCGACCGGCGGCACACCACCGATGGCAAACCCGGTTTGCTGGCGCACAAAATCCGCATCGGCCTTGCCGAGCTTGATGCCAGTGGCAAGCTTTACTTTTTTCAGGTCGACACGCCGATCCCCGGCGCACATCACCAGCACCGCCTGAGCGCTGGCCTTATCCTTGAAGATCAACGAGTTGGCAATCTGGCCAACATCGCATTCGAGCGCCTCGGCGGCAAGTACGGCGGTGCGCACCGCATTCGGCAAAATTGTTATTTTAAACTCGAATCCGTGATCTTCGAGCCGGGTTTTCACTTTCAGATTGGCGGGTTTCATCGAAAACTAAACGCTACTTTCAGACGCTGTAATGTTATGATTGCGCCATTCTACAGGATCAAACAACCGAGTGAATAACGCAGAGGCAAGCCCAGACAAGTTAATCATAATTCCCAGAAACCAGCACCGCATCTCCAGGAAATCGATATCCGATTCCGCGCTCAAGGTGTTGTATCGGCTGTCCAAATCAGGTCATCGTGCCTGTCTGGTAGGCGGAGGAGTACGTGATTTGCTGCTGGATATACAACCCAAGGATTTCGACATCGCCACCGATGCGACGCCGGAAGAGATCCGTGCCCTGTTTAAAAACAGCCGCATCATCGGGCGGCGTTTCCGCCTGGTGCATATCCGTTTTGGGCGCGACATTATCGAGGTAGCCACTTTCCGCGGCCACGCCGAGGATTCCCCGAAAACCGAGCTCGATACCCAGGGCCGCATTTTACGTGACAATACCTTTGGGGATATCGAGGAAGACGCCATTCGGCGCGACTTTACCGTAAACGCGCTTTACTACGACATCCACGATTACGCCGTGCTCGATTACGCTGGTGGTTTACAGGACATCGAAGACAGGCTGTTGCGCATGATTGGTGATGCGGGCACACGCTACCAGGAAGATCCGGTGCGCATGCTGCGCGCGGTACGCTTTGCCGCCAAACTCGATTTTGAAATCGAAGCTGTCGCGGCGAGTGCGATTCATCAACATGGACACCTGCTGGCGGCGATCCCCCCGGCGCGCATGTTCGATGAAATGATCAAGTTGTTCCATTCCGGCAGCGCGGTGCGCGTGTTCGAACTGTTGCGTGAATTCAATTTGTTGAAATACCTGGTGCCAGCACTCGCCGAATGGTTACAGGACGAGCCATCGGAAATGATGCTCGACTTCGTCGATCAGGCACTGGTGAATACCGATTCCCGAGTTAACAGCGGGCAGTCACTATCACCGGGTTTTATCTTTGCAGCCTTGTTATGGCCGGTGGTGAGGCAGGAGGCAAGCCGGATACAGTCGGATCGACAGAAAATGATCGGCGCACTGGCCCAGGTCGGCGAAACCGTGATGAAGCGTCAGGTACGCCATATTTCGATCCCGCGCCGTTCAGTCAGATGGCCCGGGATATCTGGAGCTCGCAACCTCGCTTTCATCGCACCCAGGGCAAGCAACCGCTGCGTCTGTTAGCATACCCCGTGTTCCGTGCGGCCTACGATTTCATGTGTATCCAGGCCATGGTAGGTTTGTTTCCACATAATCTAAGTCACTGGTGGACCGATTTCCAGCTGAAGAATAAAGTCGAGCCGGACGAGGAGCGTAAACGACCGCAGCGTTCGCGGCGGCGGCGACCGAGACGCAATGAAAACTGAGGAAGTCTTTATCGGGCTCGGCAGCAATATCGGTGATTCGAATACGATAATCGAACAGGCCCTGGACGCACTGGATAACATCACCCACTGCAGTCTGCGCGGGCGTTCATCGTTGTACCGCAGCGCGGCGGTGAGCGATATTCCGCAGGATGACTATATCAACGCGGTCGCTAAAATTGATACCAGTCTTGAACCGATGGCGTTGTTGCTCGAACTACAGGCGATCGAGTACGCCTATTATCGTCGGCGCGAACAGGAGCAGCGCTGGGCGCCGCGTACTCTGGACCTCGATATCATTCTATTCGGTAACCGTAATATTGAAGATAGTCACCTGACCATTCCGCATGCGGAATTCACCAGGCGACTGTTCGTGCTCGAACCAATGTTCGAGGTGGATGGCGATCGATTTATTCCCGGGCATGGCAGCTTACGTTACCTGATCGACCACGCACCCGCTATGGCGCTGGAAAAACTGGCTCAGCCGAATGATTGAAGATTTTCGATACATCGTTATCGAGGGTCCTATCGGGGTCGGCAAGACCAGCCTGGCCAACAAGCTGGCAGTTGAACTTGAAAGCGAGTTGCTGCTGGAAAAGGCCGACGAAAATCCCTTCCTGGCGAGCTTTTACCAAAACCCGAAACAATACGCTTTATCAGCACAGTTACATTTCCTGTTACAACGTGCGCAGCAGGTGCAGGATTTTCGGCAGGCGGATATGTTTCGTGGCGCCTATATTGCGGATTTCATGGTCGACAAGGATCGCCTGTTTGCACAGATGACACTTGATAAAGACGAACTCGCACTCTATGAACAGATCTATGCCCACCTCACGCTGGATGCACCACGACCCGACCTGGTGATCTACCTGCAGGCGCCGCTGCAGGTTTTACGTGAGCGCATCACGCGGCGTGGCATC
>PVMS01116164.1_pt1 | contig 11428 bp, 7 predicted proteins | sample 1853461 | NCBI WGS metagenome assembly PVMS01 (sample SAMN08582032, study PRJNA380276) | Marine sediment metagenome, whole genome shotgun sequencing project. | isolation source: ocean sediment barecode stripped | collected 2017
GCGGCCTTCCATTTTGAAGGACATGACTCCTGCCGCGCGCATCTCTTTTAAAAATTCGATGGCGCGTAAATCCTTCGAGTTCATGATGTAGGTGCCATGCTCATCTTCTTCAATCGGCATCAACTCACCAGGCCGGTCGGTCTCTTCGATAAAGTAATTGCCAGTCTGCTGACCTTCGGCTGGCTTCTCCTCCGAGCCGCAGACCTTCTCCTTCTCGCCGTAGATATTGTATTCCCATCGGCAACTGTTTGTGCACGTGCCTTGGTTGGCGTCGCGGTGATTGAAATAATTCGACAGCAGGCATCGGCCAGAATAAGCAATACAGATCGATCCATGCACGAAAGCTTCGAGTTCCATGCCCGGCACCTTCTCGTGGATCTCGTGGATCTCTTCCAAGGTCAACTCACGCGAAAGAATCACTCGCTTGACCCCCTGCTCGTACCAGAACTCGACCGAAGGCCAGTTCATCGTATTGGTCTGCACGGAAAGATGAATCGGGATATCCGGACATTCCTTGCGAGCAAAATTGATCAGCCCAGGGTCGGCCATGATAAAAGCATCCGCTCCGGCTTCTGCGAAATCCACCAGCGATTTCTTGAAGGAATTAATTTTTCGGTTGGGCGGCAGAATGTTTGCGGTGACATAAAGTTTTTTGCCAATGCTATGGGTGTATGCGATATTTTCTTTCAGCGAATCTCCCTTGAAAGGATTTTCCTTAGCGCGCAGGGAAAACTTGGGAATTCCCGCATAGACCGCATCGGCTCCATATGCAAAAGCGTAACGTAATTTTTCTGGACTGCCCGCAGGCGCCAAAAGCTCTGGAATCATTTTAACTAGCCTTGAGTTATTTGTTTGGATTCAGTTCTATCCATTAAAGGTACAACACAGCAAACCAAATCTGCAAGCGATTTGCCCACTTCCGTATTAGGTTATTTTGGTTCACTCATTAAAATCTCTGGATTGCTTCGCTATGCTCGCAAAGACGGCTCAAACAACACTCTCATAAACTGCCTCCAGGCGCTAGTCTGGCTAGAAGGATTCTACGGATGCGGGGGATTTTGGTTCGAGCATTTTTATGGTGTAGAGTTTGTGGTAGAGCCCCTGATTCTGCATCAGTTCTTCGTGCTTGCCGGTTTCTACCACTTTGCCGTGGTCGAGCACAATGATCAGATCGGAGTTATGGATGGTGCTCAGCCTGTGCGCGATGATGAAGGTCGTGCGGTTGACCATCAAGCGTTCCATGGCTTCCTGGATAAGCGATTCCGATTCGTTATCGAGAGAAGAAGTGGCTTCATCCAGCACCAGCACACATGGGTCTTTCAACAAGGCGCGGGCAATGGCAATTCTTTGTCGTTCTCCGCCCGAAAGTTTAACGCCTTTTTCGCCGACGACGGTATCGTAGCCGTTTTCCATTTTCGCAATGAAGTTATGCGCGTTGGCAGATTTCGCCGCTTCGATGACTTCTTCATCCGTGGCTTCCAGACGTCCATAGAGAATATTGTCTTTGACCGTGCCGCCGAACAATAATGTCTCTTGTGGTACCAGGGCGATTTGTTGCAGCAGCGCTTTCAAGTCGAGATCACGAATGTCGTTTCCACCACTCGAATGGTGCCGGATTTCGGATCAAAAAAGCGCAGCAGCAATTTGATGAGGGTCGATTTACCGGCGCCGCTGGGCCCGACAAGAGCAACGGTCTGACCCTGTTGAATTTGAAAGCTGACATCGTCGACAACCTTCGCCCCATCGTTGTATTCAAAATTCACGTGATCGAATTCAATGGAACCTTTCATTTCTGACAATACCACCGCATTTTCCAGGCTCTTGATAAGCGGCGGAGTATCGAGAATTTCATAGACCCGCCGGATCGCACCGAGTGCTTCCTGCATCTGTGTGTACAAACGAACAAAAGTTCCAATCGGCCCGGCAATGATCAAGGCGTAGAGAAAAAATGCCGCCAATTCTCCCGGCGTGGTCACCCCTTCCATGACTTGATATCCGCCGTACCAGATGAGCGCGGCAGAAATCAAAAATGTCAGACACAGGATGAGCGGCCCGAATGAGGAGGATAATTTTAGTTTGCTGATCGATGCATCAAAGGCAGTTTCAATTTCACCTGTAAAGCGATTTTTTTCATAGGGCTCACGGGTATAGGCTTTGACGATCTTGATGGAAGAAACCGTTTCCTCCAATACAACCACGGCGCGCGCAAGTTTATCCTGCACCTGGCCGGAAAGAATTCTAAGACGTTTGCCAAAGATCCGGGCAAAAAGCATCAGCGGTGGCAAAATCAGCAGGATCAAGCCAGTCAATTTCCAGTTCAAATAAAATATGATCGCCAGGCCGCCAATGAGTGTGATGGACTGACGAAGCAAGGCCACGGGTATCGAGACCAATGCACTTTGAATGACAGAGATATCACTGCTCATGCGGGAAAGGATTTCCCCCACGCGTCGCTCTTGAAAAAATTTAAGCGACAGGCTTTCAATATGCGCAAAAAATTCGATGCGGAAATCCGCCGTCATGCGTTGTCCCACGTATCCGAAGATGTAGTTATGGGTCACGGCAAAAACCGCTTGCAACAGGATGATGGCCACAACATCAATCGTCAGGCTATTCAATATTGCGCTATCCTTCAACACGACCACTGCGTTGATCATGTTGCGCACAATCAGCGGTAACATCAGGCTGACGACGGAAGTCAATACAAGACAGAAAAAACCAAATAGAATTACCTTTTTATAGGGCTTGGAATACTTCAGGATCTTGGCAAAATCTTTCATAGAATCAACTGGAATGGAAACTTTTCACACCTGCGATTTTGTCGCCGACCCTAATGGCATCGGGGAAAACAGGACTTGTTTATGGGGGGATTCTCAAAACAATTCTCGTGCCTTTAAACGAGCATACTATCCCTGTTCCACGCTGTCATAGCCCAGGCAGAGGACAAAAAATTTAGAGTCACCCTAATGTTATGATTATCAGGTGCTTATAATACCCCGAGGGCGGGTTGAATTCAAGCGTGAGGCTTCTTAAATCCGTGTGATTACAGAAATTCAAAAAAAACTCATTTTTTTTGTTAAATCACTAAAGAATAGCTGATTTATTCCGTAAAGAAGTTTAGTAGAACTGTTTAATTCGCTAATAGCTAATAAACCGCCTGCAATCAAGTAGTTAGAATTTCGAAGGACAAGGACGGCCCTTCTTTTGGCAATTAAAAACCTATAAATGCCCTAGAAGTATGGAAAGCTAACCCATCAGTCCAGGCGGAAAAGAGGTACCGGCGTCACCAATTTTGGGACGTTTGGGAAATCCTGACGGTTAAGCCACCGATTCCATAAAACGATCGCGGATTTCTTCAGGGGTGTGCGTGACTCGACCCGTCGTAGATGAAAAGCTCGGTTCGACTTTGATCAGCAGGAAGGAAGGGCCTTCTGAGTTGATCAGTTGCTCGAAGGCGGATTTCAACTGGTCTTTTTGCGTGACCTTCAGCACCATTTTATAACCGGTGCCTCTCGCCACTTCCGCCAAATCGATTTCTTTGGAAAGAGAACGTTGTTTGCCGGTGGATTCGTAGACCTGATTATCGATGACCACATGGGTAAGATTTTTTGGCGCATTGGAGGCGATCATCGCCAGCGTTCCCATCGCCATCAATACGTTCCCATCGCCATCCAGAATAACCACCTTGCGCTCTGGACGGCACAGGGCCACACCCAGGCCAATTGAAGAGGCCAGACCCATGGAGCCGATCATATAAAAATTGCCTTTACGATCTCCCTGCGCAAAAGACTCACGGCAGATAAAACCATTGGCGTGCACCACCGGTAAATCTCCAAACAGGGGAACCAACTCCTGAATTGCTTCTGTACCCGTCATAAAATTTTTTTCATTTGAATTGATATTATCAACTTTAAAGGCACTTCTAGAAATTGCTGTTGGCCAAGAGTGACCCTTATAGAATAGAAAGGTCTCTTTAGTAAAAGGCTTGACCGTATTTATCGCTCAAGCAAGCGATGATTATTGGCCTCCCACGTTAGTGGGAATGCTTGACGTCAAAGAGACCTTTCTTGACCAACAGTGTGAACGGCAGTCCTTGCTTGATTGTCGCCATAGCCTGATCCAGCATTTGATCCTGATTCTCCAGAGTCAAAATGCCAAATTCCATTTGCGAGGTTTTAAGCAGCTCTTCGCTGATCTCGCCCATGATGATATGTTCCGGAGCGTCATTGCCTCCACATCCTCGCCAGCTCATGATCACCAGCGTGGGGATTTTGTAGATCAAATTCAGCGATGTGAAGGCATTTAAAGAGTAGCCGAGGCCAGAGTTTTGCATCAGCAGGACTGGCAATGACCCCGCCATATACGCGCCCGCACACAACCCGACCGCCGCATCTTCCCTCACCGATGGAACATACGAAACCTTATCGCTATTTTCCAGACTGGAGATGAGGCCCGACAGCAAAGAGCAGGGAACTCCGGTATAAAATGAAAATCCTTTTTCATTTAGTTTGTCGATAAATTCATTCGATGAAATCATAAAATTTTCCAGTCCGGCCCCGCCCGGTGGGAATATGAGCAAGCTATACCTGTTAGTTATTAACAGTAAAAGGCTTGGTTTTAATCGGCCTCCGGCTTCCCGTCTCCGGCCTCCTATTACTCAATAATTACCAGGTTTCTATTGAGCGTTCGCCGCCATACTTGGTCTGTAAATCGTGGACCAGTTTAATGTATTCGACAATGCCTTCCGTGCCCTGGAATTCCACTCCCATGCTTTTTGCTGTTTCGTTGGACATGGGAACACCCTGTTCTCCCATGACGCCTTCCACTTCACCAAAAGAATCGATGGTGTCGGCAATCATTTTAGCGAGGTCCATATTATGAATGTGGCCATCGATCAAATGAATGATATTGGGTACCTCCTCCGGTTGTTCGATCACCTTTGACAAGGCCTGGCAAACGGAATCTACAGAAACGTATTTGGTGCTTCCTTTGACATCCACATTATAGTTGGTGGCTAAAAAATCGATGGTCTTGAACCATTCGGATTTATCAATGTCCGGCCGCACACCATAAATGGTCACGGGTCGAAGAATAATCACCTGGAAAGCGCGGGACTTTTGGTAAAAGTGGCAAAACGATTCGATCGAAGCTTTGATCGACCCGTAGAGGCTGCTCGGTCGCACCGGATGATTTTCATCCAGCGGATGTTCATCGTCAACCGAAGGCATGACCTCGCCAAATATGGAACAGGCGCTCATAAAAACAAAATGTTTGACCTTAGCTTTTTTGGCCTCTTCCAGAAGGCTGATGGAACCGTTGACGTTGGCTTTAATCAATTCGTCCGCCGTTTGAACGGGACCAGGAAAGTGCGCCAAGTGAAGAACCAGGTCCATACCCTGAACCAGTTTGGCCAATGAATCACGGTCGTCTAAATTACCAATCACATAGTCCACATCCTCATAAGGCTTCAAATGTTCAACAACACTTTCTTCACGAATCAAGGCACGAACATTATGCTTGGCCTCGCCTTCCGGGAACAATCTTTTCATCAGGTGGGAACCCACCATTCCTGTTATGCCTGTAATGGCAATATTCAATTTATTTCTCCATTATCTGATTCCCGGATATCGACTGAATCCTGAGATAAAAACCATCGAACAAACGGGGGCATCCATCGCGGGAATCCAAATTGGATAACTGGGTAAAGTAATTTTAAAGGGGCTTCAAAAAATTAGAAGCACCCTATTCTATATCTAGAGTTGAATATTATGTAAGGAGAGAGAAATGAAGTCAACACTCATTTTCCAGAAGGCGGAGTAGCCTCCGCTGGCAAATGGAGCAAGAGACAATGATCGCATGCACAAATTAATCAAGCAATCGCGGTTTTCATCAGCTGGAATATTTATACAGTAATTTCTAGATTTACCCCTTCGGACCACAAAAGCACAGGTCGAATATCATGGCCACACCACTTGCAGTGGCTCCTAAGAAACACATTCTCGTGTTTCTTTATCAATCAAACTGGAGAACGGGTCACATGCTCACGAAAACATTTTAAAGTAAAAGGTTTGACGGTGTTACCGCTCAAACACGTTACGATCATTACCCTCCCACGGGAGTGGGCGGGCGTGGCCCGCTACTGGGCTTTTATTACTGCCTGGGCGGCGGCAAGAATCGCGGTGGGCACCCGGTAAGGTGAGCAACTGACGTAATCCAATCCCAAGTCATGAAAAAAGTTAATAGAATCCGGGTCGCCACCATGTTCTCCACAGATGCCGACATGCAACTTGTCGTTTGCGGCGCGGCCTTTTTCCAAGCCAATTTTTATCAAATGCCCAACTCCCTCCTGATCGACGCTCACAAAAGGATCGCGGTCAAACAAGCCATGGTCAACGTAATCCGGTAAAAAAGTGCTGGAGTCGTCGCGACTCAAACCAAAAGTGGTCTGCGTCAAATCGTTGGTGCCGAAGGAAAAAAAGTCAGCTTTTTCGGCAATCTTGTCAGCCGTCAAAGCGGCCCGTGGCAATTCGATCATCGTGCCGATTTTATACTTTAGTTTGACACCGGCTTTAGCAATGACCTCCTCCGCTTCCTCCACCACAAGTTCCCTGACCCGGTCGAATTCATTGACATGCCCCACCAAAGGAACCATGATTTCCGGCACGGGATTCTCGCCTTTTTTCACATTTCGGCAAGCCGCTTCGATGATGGCTCGGACCTGCATCCGGTAAATTTCAGGAAAGGTGATCCCCAGCCGACATCCGCGATGACCCAACATCGGATTGACTTCGGTTAAAGACTCGAGTTTTCCCATGATCGCCGAGCGGGAAATTTTCATATCTTTCGCCAGGGACTGAATCTCTTTTGGCTTGGTTGGAAGAAACTCATGCAGAGGCATGTCCAACAGTCGGATAGTCACTGGCAAGCCATCCATCACCCGGAAGATTTCAGTAAAGTCCGTGCGCTGAATCGGCAAAAGTTTTTTCAAGGCCTCTTCCCGCACCTTGTTGTTGTCGGCAAGAATCATCCGCCGCACCAGAAAAATTCTCTCTTCATCGAAAAACATGTGCTCGGTTCTGCAAAGCCCGATTCCTTGCGCCCCAAAATCGCGGGCCACCATCGCATCATGTGGCGTATCCGCGTTGGCGTAAACATTGAGCTCACGAACACCGTCTGCCCAACGCATCAGTTGCGTGAAGTTGGTGGTCAAACGCGGTCGGATTAAACTCACTTGACCTTTGATCACCCTCCCTGTGGCACCATCGAGACTGATGCTGTCGTATTCCTTTATCTGTACTCCATTCAAAGTACATTTTTTCTTTTTCACATCGACCGTTAGATCGCCGCATCCCGTGATACAGGGTTTACCCATCGCCCGTGCCACCACGGCCGCATGCGAAGTCATGCCACCCTTGGCGGTGAGGATTCCCTGCGCCACATTCATGCCCTGGATATCCTCCGGCGAAGTTTCGATGCGCACGAGAATGACCTTTTCCTTTTTTTCCGTCATCTCCTGAGCGTGCTCGGGAGTGAACACCACCTTGCCCGTCGCCGCACCAGGCGAAGCTCCCAGTCCCATAGCCAAAACATGAATTTTTTCTTTGGGGTCTAACGTAGGATGAAAAAGCTGGTCCAACTGCCCGGCAGGCACCCGGCTGATCGCTTCGTTCTTGCTGATCAATCCTTCATTCACCATATCCATGGCAATTTTAATCGCTGAAGTGGCAGTCCGTTTGCCAGACCGGGTTTGCAATAAATATAGTTTTTCATTCTCGACCGTAAACTCCAGGTCCTGCATATCGCAGTAATGCTTTTCCAGCTTCTGGTACACCTCGACCAGGGTTTTGTAAACCTCTGGCATGGTCTTCTCCAGTTCAGAGATATCGGTCGGGGTTCGTACTCCGGCAACCACATCCTCGCCCTGGGCATTGAGCATGAATTCGCCGTAGAAATGTTTTTCTCCGGTGGCCGGATTGCGGGTAAACGCAACGCCCGTAGCCGAGCTTTCCCCCATATTGCCAAACACCATCGCCTGCACCGTGACACCGGTTCCCCAATCATGCGGAATCCCGTTCATACGCCGATAAGCTCGCGCCCGTTCAATATTCCAGGAATTGAACACCGCCTCAACAGCCAAGCGAAGTTGTTTCAAGGGATCGGTTGGAAATTCTTCGTCGGTTGATTTGCGTACCAGGGTGTGAAATTGTTTGATGACGGATTTTAAATCCGCCACCAAAAGTTCCGTATCAAATTCTATTTTCCTGCTGGCTTTTTTTTTGGATAAAATCGCTTCAAATTTTTCGCCCTCAATTCCCAATACCACGTTGCCAAACATGGAAATAAACCGTCGATAACAATCGAGAGCAAAACGCTCGTCCCCGGTACGTTGAGCAAGCCCCTGAACGGTTTTATCGTTGAGACCCAGATTCAGCACAGTATCCATCATTCCCGGCATCGATACCCTGGCACCTGAACGCACGGACACCAGCAAAGGATTGTCGGCATCACCAAATAATTTATCCTGTTTATCTTCCAGATCCGAAAGACTGGCTTTCACCTGATCCCATAACCCGGCGGGAAATTTATTCTTTTTTTTATTTTTGAAATAATTGATGCAGGCTTCTGTGGTGATGGTGAAACCTGGAGGAACTTCTATACCGAGGGAAGCCATTTCGGCGAGGTTAGCGCCTTTGCCTCCGAGGAGGTCGCTCATATCCGATCGGCCTTCGGTATTGTCACCGCCGAAAGCGTAAACGTATTTGGGCATCACTGTGATTTTTGGTTTATCTATCATAATTCAAATATCATAATTCAAATATCATAATTCAAATATCATAATTCAAATTTTTCCATATATTGAAAGTGGTTTTTTTCTGAAATTTAAATTTCCCCTTCCTTAACACGTATTCGAAAACGGCATGCCGTGCCCCACGTAAAACAACTGCATTTTTTTAAGACCCCAAAAGGTAAAAGCCCCCTAGCCCCCTTCGGAGAAGGGGGGATTGGGTGTTGCCCCATTAAATACAAACTCATAGGCTTTCTGAGAGTTTCGAATTATCAAACAAGATTTCTTGTTCATAAAACATCGCAACGGGCGGTAGCCTGATTCCCCCTTCTCCGAAGGGGGCTAGGGGGCTTCTTCCTTCCGTTTTTTCAATAAAGTTTTACTAATGGCTAAAACACACACTCATAGTTTGCTTGAGTATTTTGCGCCAGCAAATAATATTGATTGCGTATATGGCAAGCCCAGGCTACTGAGCCGCGGTCCGCATTATTTTTTTCCGACAACGATTTTAGAAAAATCTGCCAGACCAGAAAACAGGCAAGAAATCTGGTAGAGCAGATGCAAACGATTTTTTCTTTGGCTATCGTCTTCCACCATCACCATGACCTTGTCAAAAAAATCATCCACCTCAGGTTTGATCTCGACTATTTTTTCCAGGGCCTGGGAAAATTTCTTTTCCTGAATCAGGGTCTCAACAGGACAGCGGATTTCCAACAGTTTTTCGTACAGAGCTTTTTCCTGTGGTTCCTGAAAATGTTTGGGGTCCACCTCACCTTTTGCTTCATCGTTCAAGATACTGACCACACGCCGAAAGGCCGTTGCCAAAGGCTCGAAGTAAGGTTGTTTTTTCAATTCAGAAAGCGCTACAACTTTTTGCCTGACATCTCCAAGTGAATCGATTCCGGTGGATAACACCGCGTCAATCGCATCGTAGGGATAATCCGCCAACATGCTTTTGTAACGTTGCGTAAATAATTCCAAAGTATGAGACCGAATTTCTTCTGGCGTGAGTGTGATCTTATCTTTAAGAAGATCGATGCTGGATGTGATCAAGTCATCGAAAGAAATTTGCCAATCGTGATGAAGGATGGTCTGTATGATCCCCAACGAATGCCGACGCAGCGCATAAGGATCTTCCGAACCCGTGGGGATGAGGCCGACACCAATACAGCCGATGATGGTGTCCAGTTTATCGCAAACCGCCACTACCGCACCAACGGGGTTGTTGGCGGGTTCGTCGCCAGCAAAAGCGGGTCGATAATGTTCTTTAATAGCTTCCGCCACATCTGCGTCTTCGCCAGAATTCAAGGCATAATAACTTCCCATGATGCCCTGCAACTCCGGGAACTCATACACCATCAGCGAAATCAGGTCGGCTTTACAAAGAGTGGCAGCCCGTTCCACCTGCGAAACTTTTTCGCGGCATACCAGGTTCGCAAGATATTTTCCCAGTTCACGAAAGCGCGTCATTTTTTCATACGACGTGCCCAGTTTTTTCTGGAACAAAACATCTTTTAGAGGCGCAACAAAATCTTCCAGGTTTTTCTTCCTGTCCTCGTCATAAAAAAAACGCGCATCCTCCAGGCGGGCGCGCAATACCCGTTCGTTGCCGCGACGAACTTCATCGCCGCCTTGAGATTTTATATTACTGATGGTGATGAAATGCGGCAATAACTTACCGTCCTTTGCTATCACCGGAAAATATTTCTGATGGACCTTCATCGTCATGACCAGAAGTTCCTTGGGCAGTTCCAAATAGCGGGAATCAAAATCGCCGCGAATCGCCACTGGGTATTCGACCAGATGATTGACTTCCTGCAACAGGTCGGGATCGATCGCCACCACGCCTCCCACTGCCTCTGCCAGTTCGGTTGCCTGTTGCTGAATGATCTGCTTTCTGCGCTCTGGATCGACAATGACGAAATGTTCCTCACAACCGGACAAATAAGATTGCAGGTCGGTGAACTGAAAGGTGTCAGGGTTTAAAAAACGATGGCCTCGGGATTCTCGTTGGCTTTTTATCCCGGCGAATTCAAAGTCCAGGCTATTGTCGCCGAACAAGGCGGCAATCCAATGCAAGGGTCTTGTAAATGCTGTGGAGTTATCCGCCCAGCGCATTTTCTTGGGAAAAGGAATGCGGTTGATGAGTGCGGGAAGGAATTCATTCAATAAGGTTTCAGTGAGCTGGCCCTTTTTCTCCACCCGCACACAAATCACTTCTCCCTTGGGAGTTGATTCGCGAGTAATTTCGGAGACATCCACGCCCTTGCCACGCGCAAAACCAATCGCCGATTTTTGCGGATTGCCATCTGCATCGAAGGCTATCTTGACGTTCGGCCCGTAATGCGTTTCAACGATATCCTCCTGCTTTTCATCGACACCGTCAAAAGCAATGACCAGGCGCCGAGGCGTACCAAAAACTTTATGGGACCCGGCCTCGATCCTGTTTTTGGAAAAAAAATCCGTGATTTCCTTTTCCAGAAAACTCAATGCCGGGGATACGTAGCCTGAAGGGATTTCTTCCGATCCTATTTCCAGAAAAAATTCTGCCATCTCTCACCTGTCGTTTAGTTTACTGCTTCCTGATTAGATGGAAACTAAATGAAAAAATACTGCCCAAAGGAATGGAAATATAAAGCAAAA
>PVMS01008953.1_pt1 | contig 11427 bp, 12 predicted proteins | sample 1853461 | NCBI WGS metagenome assembly PVMS01 (sample SAMN08582032, study PRJNA380276) | Marine sediment metagenome, whole genome shotgun sequencing project. | isolation source: ocean sediment barecode stripped | collected 2017
ACAAGCACAAATTACCCGGCCGGGATATGCCATCGAGTACGATTACTTTGACCCGCGTGATCTCCATCCCTGGCTGGAGACGAAACAGATATCGGGATTATATTTTGCTGGTCAAATAAACGGTACAACCGGCTACGAGGAGGCTGCGGCCCAAGGCTTACTTGCAGGACTCAACGCCGCGTTGCGCGCGCGCGACGCTAACCCATGGTATCCACGCCGTGATGAGGCTTATCTCGGGGTGCTGGTTGATGATTTGGTGACCCGCGGAACGTCTGAGCCGTATAGGATGTTCACCAGTCGCGCAGAGTATCGACTCCTACTGCGTGAAGATAATGCAGATTTGCGTCTAACTTCGATCGGTCGAGAACTGGGCTTGGTGGATGATATGCGCTGGCGTCACTTCGAGAGTAAACGCAAGCTGTTGAATCAAGAACAAAAACGCTTAGAGTCTACCTGGATGTCACCGTCCAATTTGCCGGACGATGCTGCTTGCGCCGTACTCGGTAAGCCACTGCGCAAAGAGCAAAACCTGGCGGATTTATTACGCCGGCCCGAGATCGACTACGCCGCTTTGATGACCCTACCTGGCATTGGTCCGGGGGTCAGCGTTACTGAAGTCATCGAACAGCTCGAGATCAACGCGCGCTACACGGGATACCTTGATCGCCAGCACGAAGAGATTCAAAAGCATTTACGCAACGAGAACACGCTACTACCCGACGATATCAATTTTTCCGATGTGCGTGGTCTGTCGCATGAAATCCAGCAAAAGTTAACGGACTATCGTCCAACCACAATTGGGCAAGCATCGCGTATCTCCGGAGTCACCCCGGCGGCCATTTCCTTACTACTCGTGTATCTCAAAAAACGGCGTCTGCTCTTAGCGCGCTCGGCGTAAACTCGGGGACCGTTGAGAATAGAAACACAGAAATGAATCCTGATCCCCGTATTTGAGCGCGAAGATTACCTACGCGGCGGGACCTGAACCAAGGATCGGCCTGCGCTAGCATCCGTGATCGAATCTTTACTACAACGACAAAGCGCCGAACTCGGCATCGTGTTAAGTAACGCGAACATGGCCGCGCTGGTAAAGTTTGCCGAGTTGATCGAGAAGTGGAATCGCGTCTTCAATCTCGTCGGATCGAGTACACCTGACGACTTGGTAAGAAATCATCTTATTGATTGTCTTGCCGCCACCCCTTTTATTGATGGTAAGCGGGTAGTGGATGTCGGGGCTGGCGCCGGTTTCCCTGGGATCGTGATCGCGATCATGCGACCGCAAAGTAAAATCATCCTGGTGGAGAGCTCGCAGCGTAAATCGCGTTTTCTACGCCAAGTTGCGATCGAACTATCTTTAGCCAATGTCGAAGTCGTATGCGAGCGCATTGAAAATTGGGATTCCGTGCTGCCGGTCGACTGCATCGTGTGTCGCGGATACGGCTCGTTGCGTAAGTTTTACGACGACACCCGTGCCCTGCAAAGTTCGCACTGCCGACTCGTGGCGCTGAAAGCCTGTCTATATGATGCTGAGATTACCGAGCTTCAATTGGACCCTGAAGCGATTTCGGTGCAGGTGCTCGAGGTCCCGGGTTGGGATCATCGCCATTTGGTGACCATCACTCCCAGTCAATAAACGCAGCGGCACTTAATTCTGCGGATTCATCGAACCCTGGCTGAATTCGAAGCGATACAAGCCTAACCGTGACTCGATGCGGCACTGACATCTGCCTGTGGTCAGGCAGGTTATGTCATAATGAGCGTCTGTATTAGGCCCGCTAGCGGCCCGTATGTCGACCAAATGCCTGGGATTTAATGTAGTAATTATGGCGCGAGTTATCGCAGTTGCAAATCAAAAAGGCGGCGTTGGTAAAACCACGACGAGCGTCAATTTGGCGGCGTCCTTGGGGGCAACGAAACGCGATGTCTTGCTGGTTGATCTTGATCCGCAGGGTAATGCGACGATGGGTAGTGGGATCGACAAACGTGAAGTAGAAAAATCCAGTTACGAGGTCTTGATGGACGAATTAGCCATTGCAGATGCCGTGGTTGAACTACCGTCGTTGGGCTACGAGCTTTTACCCGCGAACGGCGACCTCACGGCAGCTGAAATCGGCTTGATTGACCAACTCGGTCGTGAATTGCGATTACGCCAAGCTATCGATGCCGTGCGTGACGATTACGGCTACGTGATCATCGATTGCCCGCCGGCGCTAAATATGTTGACCATAAACGCCTTGGTCGCAGCAGATTCCGTAATAATCCCGACGCAGTGCGAATACTATGCCCTTGAGGGATTGTCTGCATTGTTGGAGACATTAGATAAAATAAAAAAGATTTTAAATCCGACCCTACATATAGAGGGGTTTTTGCGCACGATGTACGATCCTCGCAATAATCTCGCTAATCAGGTTTCTCAGCAGCTATTAAAACATTTTGGCGACAAGGTCTATCACACGGTCATTCCCCGTAACGTTAGGCTCGCGGAAGCGCCGAGTCATGGGCTACCCGCCTTGTTATACGATAAGTCATCGACCGGTGCGGTGGCCTACTTGGCGCTCGCCGGCGAAATGCTGCGGCGTGATGAAGCCGAAGTTGCAGCGAATTGAGATAGCGAACATGGCAACAAAGAAAAGAGCATTGGGTAGAGGGCTCGACGCGCTACTCGGTATGGGTGCCGAGCAACCTGTGCAGGAAGAGCGCAACGGCGACCAGTTAAAATCGGTCCCGATAGATTTGATCCAGCGCGGACGCTACCAACCGCGAGCAGATATAAAAACTGAGACGTTGCAGGATCTTGCCGATTCGATCAAATCCCAAGGGGTAGTCCAGCCTATTGTCATACGACCCCTTGATGGGGCTAATCGCTTCGAAATCGTCGCCGGTGAACGGCGCTGGCGGGCGGCGCAGATCGCTGGACTGCATGAAATTCCGGCGATCGTGCGCGACGTATCAGATCAGGTTGCCGCGAGCGTTGCACTGATCGAAAACATTCAGCGCGAACAACTCAATCCGTTAGAGGAAGCACAGTCGCTGCACCGTCTGATCCACGAGTTTGAAATGACCCATCAAGACGTAGCAACGGCGATCGGACGCTCGCGCGCCAGCGTGTCGAATCTCCTGCGCTTGTTGGAGTTGCACGCAGATGTCAAAGCTGTGCTCGAATCGGGCGACCTTGAGATGGGCCATGCGCGCGCGCTTGCGGGTCTACCAATTGCGATGCAGTCTCAAGCGGCAGCTAAAATCGTTGCTAGCGCAATGTCCGTTCGGCAAGCCGAGAAACTCGTCAAAGAGTTACGCACACCAAAGAAATCCGAACCTCCAAAGCCTGTTGACCCGAACGTTAAGCAGCTCGAAGAGTCGATTAGCGAGCGGCTCGGTGCCAACGTGAGTATTCGTTATGGTCGTGATGGCAAGGGCTCTTTGTTGATCAATTATAATTCTTTGGACGAATTGGACGGCATTTTGGAACACATCAAATAAGCTAAACTTACGGCTTGCCGCACTGCGGCAAAAACAGATATAATATCCGGGTTTTGCGCATACTTATTTTGGCGTGAACATCGAAAGGCCGGTGGGACAAACGACCCCTGGGGCATTACATAAATATTCTCGGCTGATCGCGCTTCGAGTAGTGGCGGGTCAAATTGCGGTTGCTTTGGGCATTTCGTTAGTTCTAACGATAGCTTTTGGAACTCGCTTCGGATACTCAGCATTAGTTGGCGCCGGGATCGGAATATTGCCGAGTTACTACTTAGCTGTGCGGATGTTCAAGCGGACCAAGTCGAAGTCTCCGGAGCAAGCGCTACGCGGTATATATATCGGGGGAGGTATCAAAATTACTTTCACCGTGGCGCTATTTGTCTTGGCGATATTGTTGCTTGATGTCGAGCTTGTAGTGGTCATGTTGACTTATGTGGCCATAGTCGCGGTGAACTGGGTAGCTATTTTCGTAGCAGATCTGGGCGAGTCTCCGCGCAAGCATGCGTAGGGGAATAGAGAATAACTTAACGTATCGAAATAGACCGATCGATAAATCGTAATCATGGCAGGCAGTTCAGCGGCTGAGTACATCAGTCATCACATCCAGAATCTCACTCTCGGGCAGCATGCTGACGGCAGCTTGGGCTTCGCCCACTCCGCGAAAGAAGCGACTGAGATGGGATTTTGGGCGATCAACGTCGATACGATGTTTTGGTCGCTATTTACGGGGTTCCTATTCTGCTGGTTGTTCCGCGCGGCCGCAGTCAGTGCGTCGGTGCAAAACCCTGGCCGGCTACAGTCGTGCGTTGAGATGATCGTCGAGATGGTAAGCACCAGTGTTAAGGACGCGTTTACCGGCAATAACGCGTTGATAGCGCCGCTGTCGTTGACCATATTTGTATGGATCTTCTTGATGAACCTGATGGACTTAGTACCGGTCGACGTGGTCCCGCAACTGTCACACTTACTTGGTATCGAATACATGAAGATGGTCTCGACTACGGACGTTAACGCGACGTTCGGGATGTCGTTGTCGATATTCGGGTTGATGATTTACTACGGAATTAAGATAAAGGGTCTTGGTGGATTTTTCGGTGAGCTTGCGTTCCATCCCTTCGGCAAAGCCTTACTACCAGTGAACTTGGTTTTGGAAACGGTTTCATTCATCGCTAAACCGCTTTCGTTATCATTGCGACTATTCGGCAACATGTTCGCAGGTGAACTTGTATTTGTTTTAATAGCGGCCCTCGTGCCGTTCTATTTGCAATGGACCTTTGCTTTGCCGTGGGCGATATTCCACATCTTGGTGATCACACTGCAAGCTTATATTTTCATGATGTTGACGATTGTGTACCTCAGTCAGGCGCACGAAACCCACGACTCGCACTGACGAATTAAACAACAGGAGAGAAGTTATGGAGTCTGTAGTTGCTTTTTCAGCCCTTGCAGCCGGTATCATGGTCGGACTTGGTGCGCTTGGCGCCGGTGTCGGCATCGGTATTTTGGGCAGCAAGTTCCTCGAAGGAGCGGCGCGTCAGCCTGAGCTCGTACCGATGCTGCAGACGCGGATGTTCCTGATGCTCGGCTTAACGGACGCCGTGCCAATTATCGCAATAGCCTTTGCGGCGCTGATGATGTTCGCGAACCCCTTTCTTGCGCAAGTAGGTTAATCCTGTAATCGGGGTGGGCCACTCGTCATGAATATCAATCTGACATTATTGGGGCAGGCGATATCGTTCGCATTTTTCGTGTGGTTCTGCGTAAAGTACGTCTGGCCTCCGCTGTTAAAGGCGTTAGAAGAACGCGAAACTCGTATCGCTGATGGGCTGGCCGCGGCCGAAAAAGGCCAGCAGGATCTTGAATCCGCAGGTCGAAAATCTGAAGAGATCTTGCAAGAAGGTCGTGACAAGGCACAGGAATTTATCAATCAGTCGCGACAACGGGCCGATGAAATCGTCGATCAAGCGAAGCAGGCGGCGGTTGAGGAAGGTGAGCGCCTGTTAGCCGCGGCCCGCGGACAGATCGACCAAGAACGTAACCAAGCGCGTGAATCATTACGCGGCGAGGTGGCAGTTCTTGCGCTATCCGGTGCCGAGCAGATTTTGATGCGCGAAGTGGATGCCGAAGCTCATCGCGAAGTACTCGATAAGCTTGTCGCGGAAATCTAACTTAATATGCAAGAAAAAATCACTATCGCGCGTCCATACGCTATGGCCGCGTTCAGTTTTGCTGAAGAAGCTAACGACGTGGCGGCATGGTCGACGATGCTAGATGCATTAGCAAACGCGGTGGTGCATCCAGATTTAATGCCCCTGATCAAGCACCCGCGAGTGTCAGACGAGCTGCTTCATGAGCTCTTGTGTGAAATCATTTCCGGGCAACTGAACGACAAACGGACAAACTTCATCAGCGCCCTACTCGATGCCGAACGATTGGAGTTGGCGCCCGAGATTGCAGAATTGTTCGAACGCCGCAAAGCAGCGGCGGAAGGTGTCGCGGATGTTCAGGTCGAAACCGCGTTCGAAATAAGTCAGCTAGAGCGAGATCGCATTGCGGCTGCTGTTCGAACTCGAATCGGAAAAGAGTGCGAGGTCACAACGGTGGTAAACCCTGATTTGATCGGCGGCGCCGTCATTAAGGTCGGCGATTCGGTAATAGATATTTCTTTGCGCGGGCGGCTTCGCGCGCTCGAACAACGATTGGCGTAGACGCCAAATAAATCGACTCAATTAATTTGAAACTTTGTCGTAGAGGACAGCCATGAGTATCAGCGCAACTGAAATTAGCGAACTGATCAAGAAAAAAATTGAAGGTCTCGATCTGCAAACTGAAGCGCGGACCGAAGGCACGGTCGTTAGTCTAATGGATGGTATCGCCCGCATACACGGACTTAGTGACGTGATGCAAGGTGAGATGATCGAATTCCCGGGTGGGGTTTTTGGTCTCGCGCTCAACCTTGAGCAGGATTCTGTCGGCGCCGTTGTCATGGGCAAATATGAACATATTTCAGAGGGTGACACCTGCCGTTGTACGGGACGAATTCTCGAAGTTCCGGTAGGCGAGGGGCTACTTGGGCGTGTGGTCGATTCGCTGGGCGCACCGATAGATGGTAAGGGCGATATCGACTCTAACCAATCTGAGCCGATCGAAAAAATAGCACCCGGCGTTATCCAGCGAAAGTCGGTGAGCCAACCGGTTCAGACCGGTCTTAAATCTATCGACGCGATGGTCCCAATCGGGCGCGGCCAACGCGAGTTGATTATTGGCGATCGTCAGACCGGTAAAACTGCAGTTGCGATCGATGCGATCATCAACCAAAAGGGTACTGGCGTTAAATGCATTTACGTCGCAATTGGCCAGAAAGCGTCCTCGGTCAATACCGTCGTCAACAAGCTTGAAGAGCACGGGGCGATGGAACATACGATCATCGTTGCGGCTTGCGCGTCTGAATCGGCGGCTATGCAGTACATCGCGCCATACTCGGGTTGCGCAATGGGCGAGTATTTCCGCGACCGCGGGGAAGACGCACTGATCGTGTATGACGATTTGACCAAGCAGGCTTGGGCTTACCGTCAGGTCTCTTTGTTGCTACGACGTCCGCCTGGTCGTGAAGCATACCCTGGCGATGTCTTTTACCTTCATTCGCGCTTACTCGAGCGTGCTTCGCGTATCAACGCCGAGCATGTCGAGAAAATCACCAACGGTGCGGTGAAAGGTAAAACGGGTTCATTAACAGCGTTGCCGATCATCGAAACACAAGCTGGTGACGTATCGGCGTTTGTTCCGACCAACGTGATCTCCATTACAGATGGTCAAATCTACCTTGAGTCGGACTTGTTCAATGCCGGGTTTCGACCGGCTATTAACGCGGGCTTGTCGGTATCGCGAGTAGGCGGTGCGGCACAGACAAAGATCGTCAAAAAGCTTGGTGGTGGCATCCGGCTCGCGCTGGCGCAATACCGTGAATTAGCAGCGTTCGCCCAGTTTGCATCGGACCTCGACGAAGCAACTCGAAAACAGCTTGAGCGCGGTCAGCGCGTGATGGAACTCATGAAGCAGAAGCAGTACGCACCGCTGTCGGTTGCGCAAATGTCGGTCAGTCTGTTCGCGGTAGAAAACGATTTCATGGACGATATCGAACTCGACAAGATTGGCGCCTTCGAAGAAGCATTGCACAGTTACATGGGCAGCACCCATAAGGCGCTGATGGACAATATTGACGAATCTGGTGATTTCAGTGATGAAATCGAAGCCAGCCTAAAGTCAGCCGTCGAAGAGTTTAAAGCGAACCACACGTGGTAGGTCTGCGGGCACAGGATATCTGAGATGGCTGCGGGAAAGGAAATCCGGACAAAGATCGGAAGCGTCCAAAACACGCAGAAGATCACCAAGGCCATGGAGATGGTCGCGGCGAGCAAAATGCGCAAAGCGCAGGAGCGAATGCGCGCAGCACGTCCTTATGCGGACAAGATGCGTAACGTCGTTGCGCACGTTGCCAACGCCAATACCGAATATAAGCACCCTTATCTGGTCGATCGGGACGTAAAGCGGATTGGGGTCATTATTGTGACAACCGATCGTGGTCTCTGCGGTGGTTTGAACGGCAACCTTTTTCGCAAGGCGTTGCGGCAGTTCCAATCTTGGGAAGACGAAGGCAAAGAGCTCGATCTCAATATTATCGGCAATAAGGGGATCGCGTTTTTCAATCGTATTGGTGGGAAAATCGTCGGGTCGATAAACCAAATCGGCGACTCTCCGGCGCTTGATGATTTAATCGGTACTGTTGGGATAATGCTCGACGCCTATAACGAAGGCCGGGTGGATCGGGTTTATATAATTTACAACCAATTCGTAAACTCGATGACCCAAACAGCCGACATCGAACAGTTGGTTCCGTTGGTCCCAGAGCAAAGTGACGAGATGAGTCACCATTGGGATTACATCTACGAGTCGGGCACGGAAGATGTCATGGCACAACTGTTGACCCGATATATAGAGTCGCTTGTCTATCACAGTGTAGTCGAGAACATCGCCTGCGAGCAGGCCGCACGAATGGTTGCGATGAAATCCGCATCCGACAATGCAGGTAAGTTAATCGACGAATTACAGCTCGTGTACAACAAAGCACGCCAGGCAGCAATCACCCAAGAGCTGTCCGAAATCGTCGGTGGCGCGGCTGCGGTTTAACCCCAAATAAATTTTGACTAGATTGAGGATCTGAATGATGAGTTCAGGAGACGTGGTACAAGTCATCGGCGCCGTGGTAGACGTCAAGTTCGCTACCGACGCTGTACCCAAAATCTATGACGCTTTGAATATCGACGATAGCGACATCGTACTGGAAGTACAGCAACAAATTGGCGACGGCGTCGTCCGGACAATTGCACTTGGAACGACTGACGGATTACGCCGCGGTATGCAGGTTAGCAACACGGGCGAAGGTATTAAGGTTCCAGTAGGGCTGGAAACCCTCGGTCGCATCATGAACGTGTTAGGCGATCCGATTGATGAAAGAGGACCGATTGGCGAGCAGGAACGGATGGTCATTCACCGCGACGCGCCGAAGTTTATTGAGCTTTCGCCCACCCAGGAGTTGCTCGAAACGGGAATCAAGGTCATCGACCTCATCTGTCCGTTCGCGAAAGGTGGCAAGGTCGGCCTGTTTGGTGGCGCTGGTGTGGGCAAAACCGTCAACATGATGGAGTTGATTAATAACATAGCGACCGAGCATTCCGGGCTTTCGGTGTTCGCTGGCGTTGGTGAACGCACACGTGAGGGTAACGATTTCTATCACGAAATGCAGGAGGCGGGCGTGGTCAACGTCGAGGAATTCCAGAAATCGAAAGTGGCGATGGTTTACGGCCAGATGAACGAGCCGCCAGGAAATCGCCTTCGCGTCGCGTTGACTGGCCTGACGATCGCCGAGAAGTTTCGTGACGAAGGTCGTGATGTGCTCTTATTTATTGATAACATTTATCGTTTTACCCTGGCAGGTGTTGAAGTATCGGCGTTGCTCGGCAGAATGCCGTCCGCAGTGGGTTATCAGCCGACTTTGGCGGAGGAAATGGGACGTTTGCAGGAGCGAATTACGTCAACCAAAACTGGCTCGATTACTTCGATTCAAGCTGTATATGTACCGGCCGATGACTTGACCGACCCGTCTCCCGCAACGACCTTTGCTCACCTTGACGCGACGGTTGTTTTATCACGGCAGATTGCCGAGCTTGGTATCTATCCGGCCGTCGATCCGCTCGACTCCACCTCTCGCCAGCTCGACCCGTTAGTAGTGGGACAGGATCACTACGATACTGCGCGCGCGGTGCAAAATACGCTCCAACGTTATAAAGAACTGCGGGATATTATTGCGATTCTCGGCATGGATGAATTGTCAGAGGAAGACAAACTTAGTGTATACCGTGCCCGCAAGATCCAGCGTTTCCTTTCACAGCCGTTCTCCGTTGCTGAGGTTTTCACCGGTACCCCAGGAAAATATGTATCGTTGAAGGATACGATCTCGGGTTTCAAGGCGATTGTAGCTGGCGAGTACGACCACCTGCCCGAGCAGGCGTTCTATATGGTCGGGACAATCGACGAAGCCGTTGAACAGGCCAAGAAGCTCTAATGCCGATCCACGTCGATATCGTTAGCGCTGAGCGGGAAATTTTCTCGGGTCCCGCCGAAATGGTATTTGCACCTGCAGTTCTCGGCGAAGTCGGGATCGCACCGGGGCACACGCCATTATTAACTCAGCTTGGTCCAGGCGAAGTACGCTTGAAATTTGAGGGCGGCGGTGAAGAGGCGTTTTATGTCTCCGGTGGAATTCTAGAAGTGCAGCCGAAGGTCGTTACGATATTGTCAGATACTGCAGAGCGCGCTGAAGATCTCGATGAGGCAGCCGTTTTGAAGGCGAAGGAGGCGGCGGAGGCGGCATTGCACGATCAGGAAGGATCGATTGATTACGCGATGGCGCGTTCAGAACTAGCGGAAACCGTCGCACAAATCCAGACCATTCAACGTCTACGCCGCCGCGCTGGTGGCGGGCGCGGATAAGCATACCGAACGAATACAGTTCTCGGTGGTGTTTGCCGCGTTGATTTGTGGCAACTCGCTCCCCGTCTTATGATAGCCCGCGATACTCAAGCGGGAATTCATCGATGAAACTTACGGTCTGCATCCTAGCCGCGGGGCAGGGCAAGCGGATGCACTCGGACTTGCCCAAGGTGTTGCACTGCCTCGCAGACCAGCCCCTTGTTGGCCACGTTCTGGCTACGGCAAGGGAAATCTCTGAACAAGATCCAATCGTTATTTATGGGCATGGTGGCGAGCAAATACGCGCCGAGTTTACAAACGATCCGATTGTGTGGGTGGAGCAGCGCGACCAATTAGGCACGGGCCATGCCGTCGGCCAAGCACTCGCACATATCCCTCACGATTCTATGGCGCTGATCCTCTATGGCGACGTACCACTATTGCAAGCCTCCACTCTGAATCGACTCATTGCGGCGGCCGAACCTAGCGGGTTTGGATTGCTAACTGCGGTGCTCGAAGATCCATCTGGCTATGGACGAATTGTGCGTGACGCACACGGGAAGATTGTCAGCATCGTCGAGGAAAAAGATGCCACGCCGGCCGAACGCGCGATCAGAGAAATTAACACCGGCATCATGGCCGTAAAGAGCGAATATTTGCATCGGTGGATTCCAGAACTCCGAAACGAAAATGCTCAAGGCGAATATTACCTAACGGATTGCGTCGCCGCGGCGGTGGCTCAAGATATCTCTATCGAAGGTGTTGCTGCGACGAGTTTCGCCGAGGTAACCGGGGTCAACAATCGCGCGCAGCTTGCAGACCTAGAACGTCATTATCAAAGTCGTGTCGCGACCGAGTTAATGGAACGGGGAGTAATGTTACGCGACCCAACACGGATAGATGTGCGTGGCGAATTAA
>PVMS01081215.1_pt1 | contig 11426 bp, 10 predicted proteins | sample 1853461 | NCBI WGS metagenome assembly PVMS01 (sample SAMN08582032, study PRJNA380276) | Marine sediment metagenome, whole genome shotgun sequencing project. | isolation source: ocean sediment barecode stripped | collected 2017
ATTGCTTACGGCATTTCATTCTTTAAACCAGCGTAATCATGAAACCCAATGCCTCCAGCTATTCCGGCCAACCAGGAATCATCTTGCCCGAGAAAACTGATTTGCCCCCAAACCATTCCTTCCAGTACGGGATAAGCGAAAGCCACAAAAATTCCTGCCGCCAAAGCCTGTGTCCAGAACTTAGCTCTTTCCGCAATGCCTCCAGAAATAATTGCCGGAACGGCTGCGGCAAAGGTCAAAAGGAAAAAGAAATGCACCAGTTCGTAGCCCTGGTTAGTTCCAACTAATTCTGACGCTGGTTTAAAGAATGAAATGCCGTAAGCAATGGAATAACCAATTAGAAAATACAGCACCGTGGATATGGAAAAATCGACGAGAATTTTCACAAGGGCATTGACCTGATTTTTCCGCCGAACAGTACCCACCTCTAAAAAAGCAAAACCACCATGCATAGCAAAAACCATTACTGCCCCAAGCATTAAAAATAATACATCACCACTATTGCCTAGAGACGCAATTTTATCATCCATTTTCATCTCCCAATTGAGCTTAGTTTAATGACCTGCCTTTCGAAAAAATGAAAGACTACAAATGCACATACCTCTCCGTATGAAATCGTTGCCAAAATTTTTATCCAAGCAAGATCACGGGTTCTCTTCCGCAAACAACTTCCAATTAACGAAAAAGAGAAATCACCACGTTAAGGTTCCATAATTTCCGGGGAACAAATGTAAAGGACTTTGCCGATCCCCATCATATTGAATTATCCTGTTTTGTCAACCATGGTTGTTGGGCAATCACTGAGGGAACGGAGGGAGAATTATATTTACAAAAAAAATATGCTGATGCCAAATATTCAAAGGGAGCTAACTGTTACACGTTAAAATACACACGCATAGATTCCTGAAACACCAGGTCCTGACAAGCAATATTTCTTGTTACTATTTTTTGCGGGCTTAGTTCGCTTAGATTATTCCAACCAGACCTTCACATCCCGCTCCGGATCCTTGAGATCAAACAGGACTTGTGGAACAAAGCCGGATTTTAAAACGCGGGATTGAATAACATCTAAATCGATGTTTTGCCGTACAATCGATTCCATCACCGGAGGGTCAATTACATCGATCAAAGTTTCCGCAACACGAGCAGGCATAGTCAATTTCACTTTATTACCGTTGGGTTTGACCACTTTGACAAGAAGGTATCGTGCCATACCATCGAAGCGAATCGCGTTATCCGTCGAACAGGTTGGAAGTTGAAAGGATTTAGCTGACGAAAAACAATCACCACAGGTTTTTTCCAAAACAAATTTCCACGAGAGTTTAGTGTCCAATCGTTTCAATAATGCTGACATGCCATGAAGTGTTCGCATCAGGAAAATCAAATTTGGTGGCGCTGATGACCGAAACCACCATTTCATTTCACCAGCAACCAAATCAAAACGTCGGTTCAGATCCCATTCCTTGACATCAAAAGGATAATCGACCAAAAAGGGTTCGAACAAAATATTCAATAAGGCAGGGAGTACGCTACGAATGTCCTGAAGTTTTGTTTCATCAAAACCTATCGCCACCAAACAGGCTACCGGGTCCACTGGCTCACGGTTTTGTAACGCCAGAATCACTCGAAGCAGAGCCAGGCGAACGGAATCTGGAATTTTCAAGATACAACCATAGTCATACAGAACCACAGCATAACTATTTCTTCCTGTTTGACGGAATGCAAAATTCCCCGGATGGGGATCGGCGTGCACGCACCCATGCCTGAACAGCATATATAAATAATGTTCCAACAGCCCTCTGCCAATGGTTTGGCGTTGTTCCGGGTTCATTTTTTCAGCATCATCCAAAGAAAAACCATCTTCCCGTTTCTGTACCAAAACCGTAGGCCGGGTTAAATTCATATCTACTTCCGGCACAATGAGATCGTTTAAAGGAAGGGCCAACTCATGATAGTTACGCTGATGTTCTGCTTCAACGAGATAGTCCAGCTCCTCCGTGAAGGTATTCCAAAAGGAATCGCGATAGCCATCCAACTTAAACCCCCATTTCGCCACCGGCCCTACTTTAGGCAACCAGCCCATAAAATCCATTTCCGTCTCTACAGCCGCGGCAATCTCTGGATACTGAATTTTAATAGCCAGAGGTGTGCCATCCAGGCCGATACCAAAGTGCACCTGCCCCAGTGAAGCGGCTTTGCCAGCTTTATCCAATTTTTTAAATATGGTTTTCCAGGGGGCCTGAAAAGCTTTTTCCAGCTCTTCTTCAACCTGTTCAAAAGGCATGGGCGGAATCGACGATTGCAGGGTGTCCTGATAATCATTGCTTTCCAATGACATGAATTGCCCAAGCTTCACAGGCAATCCTCTCGATTGCCCCAAAGTTTCAACCAGGTAATTTTTGGCCCAGGTTTTTGAGTCTTCGTCTGTAGCTTTACGTACCGCTCTTATTGCTCTTCCAACTCGGATCAAATTTTTACCGCGCTGAAATAAAGATTTTAAATTCATATTTGGAGTCCACTTAAAGTCAGAGTAACTTCCGCTGGTAATTGGAGCATGAGTACTGGACCTGGCCCGGTTTCCTCCAACGCCAGTGGGCGCTCATCTTACATACCTCCATTACGACTTTTGAACTGTCTAACCTCGGTCAGGACACCATTTGGAACGGTATCTTCACTGGAGTTGGATCGCATCAAAATGACCATTTTAGCGGTTTGCGAATCGAGCAGAATCTGCCGGGCAGTGGCAATGACATCCTCTTTCTTCACATTCTTAACGGTTGCAATGAGTTTATTCTTATATTCAAAATCACCTTTTTCTTCCGTCGCTAAATAATATAAATCTCCCAATACCGCGGCAATACTGTCGCCTTTTTTCTCTAAAGCAATGATTCGGCTGGCTCGATAACGCTCAAATTCTTCATCGCTAAGTTTTTCAAAAAGTTTTCCAGAATCTTTTAGCCAGGCTTCGACACGTCGATTCAACTCGAAGGAGCTATGGTTCGCCGATTGGATAACGAAGCGTAAAAATAAGCTTTCCTCGATTCTCTGCTGGAAACTCCATACGATATATCCTAATTGCTGATTGGTTCGCATCTCGGTATAAAAATCTGTTTCGATAATATCTGCAATCATCGAAAGCCGTGCCAACAATTCCATATTACGTTCGCCCACCTGCAAAGCATAGGCGATGGAATTATTATTGTCCTTCACCTGCCTGGAAAACAGAATCCGTTCACTCTGATTCAAAACCTCAACAACCTGTTCAAATCGATCCGCCTCTGGCAAGGGTTTGCTATTCAATTCTTTTAAAAGCGTGCGAATGCTATCTTCAACATTATTACGCCCCCAGTTACCGTGTGCCATGCCTGTGATATGAACTCTTTCATAAAGTTTAGTGGTAAAATCCTGCACCTCTTGCAGGGTGATGGTTTTAAGAGCGGCCAGTTTTTCTTCCTCGGTGTATTGCGTTCCCAGCATGATCAGGCGATTATAATATCCACCGCGGGCATAAGCCTGACCAAATTTTTTATTCTCCAGGCCTCGGATCATGGCTTCTTTAATATTGGAAAACTTCTGCTCATCAATACGGACTTCTTTCAGATTGCGGATCACCAGTTTAAGTAGATCAGCGATCCGCTCGGAATAACCGCCGAAAGACAGCACCACTCCTTTTTTCTCAATCGCTAATCCATACGACAATCCAGCCATTTGAATAGGATAAACTTTTTCGTTCAATCCTTCCGCCACGGCGGCATTATACAATTGCGCCAATTGCAGGTTGCGGGCAGAACTATAAACCAAAGGAGTTTCGATCCGCAATTGCATGAAAACCTTGGGTTGCTTGAATCGATGATCAAACTGAAACCAGACTTTTCCAAGCTCATCGTCCCAAACCAATTCAGGTTCCTCTTTTACTAATTTCAAATTATCAGGGATGAAATCATTTTTTTCTGGATACGACATACCGTTTACAGGCACTGGCGAATTGAATCTGGTAAAAGAAACGCCGCCAATTTCGCTGAGCGAATATTCCGCACCATATATATCTTCTTTGATATCGGTTTCGACAGAGTTGGTCTGCAACACCACCAACGCATTTTCAGGTGTCAACGTTTGCAATAAAGCCTTATAAGCCTCGGGCTCATACTTTTTATACAGATAGGGAAGCGTTTCAATGTCTTCCAAACGATAATTAAACATCAGCGAGGCCCGCCCTGACACATAGCCCATGCCTTCATTAGGATTTTTCCAATCGAAATTAATTTGCGCCATCGCCTTGTTTTCATCGTAGGTGTATTTCTGGACGCCGTGTTCCCGCACCAGCTTGATATAGGAAAATACTGTTTCCAGGACACGTTCATATTCGGCCACGCCCTGTTTAGTCAGCGCCAAATCTATGCTGAATGAATTTACGTTGGGATGACTGAAACCTCCACCTGCACTAAGCCCCAGAACCAGCCCATCACTTTTTAGTTTCGACAACAGCGATCCTTTCCCTTCGTAACCCAGAATCGTCCCTATGATTGACCCCGGTTTCCCCTCCAAATGGTTGATCAACTGAATGGTGGGAAACTCCAATGACAGGGCTCGGACATCCTTGATGGTTTTGATTTTCAGTAATCTATATTTATTATTGAGAGGTTTTCGATATTCCCGATCCACTTTCGGTAATTCAACGCTACCACCGGGAATGCTGGAAAAATAATTTTTGGCCATATCCGCCTGAACATCGAGAGATTTGTTGGACATAATCACCAACTTCATATTTGATCCGACGTAATACTTTTTATAAAACTTCAGGAAGTCCTGGCGCGAAACACTCGATAAGATCTGTTTGTTTCCCGTACCAAAATTGCTCAGAGGATGCCCTTTTTCGGCGGTGAGATTTTGGACATAATTTCCGCGCCAACCATCGCTCCGCTTATTTTTATCGTGCTCGCTGTTGACTGCGTTGAGTTCTCTATCAGAATATTTCTTGTCGAATAAGGGTGACTTGAAGAAGTCGCTGAATCGATCAAGCGCCCCTTCCATGCCTTCGTGCGACACCTGGAAAAAATAATTGGTCACGGTCCCACTGGTATAGGCATTGCTGGCACCGGAGTTTTCCGTCAAAAACTTTTTGTACGTCCCAACCTCCGGGTATTTTTTAGTTCCCAGAAACAGCATATGCTCTAAATAATGTGCCAGGCCATTCTGGTCTTTCGGATCGTAGTAATATCCTGTGCCAACCGCCAGAGCGGCGGCACTTCTGTGCACTTCGGCATCATGGATCAACAACACATCCAAACCATTTTCCAGGGCAAGAATGCGGGTTTGACGATCCTTGGCCTGAACGGAGTTCAGGAATACAAAGAGATAAAGGAACAGGAAGACTTTTATAAATATCGATGAACGAAATAAAAACACAGAGCACCTCCAAAAATTCATTTATGCGCTAAAACATCGGGCGGAGTAGCCTCCGCAGGCAATATGAGCAAGTGGTAATTTATGGTGATAACGAGCACTCAAACTAACTATGGGCTGATGGTTTAATGGGGTAAAAGATCTTGATTTACCAGCCTCCGGCTTCCGGTCTCCAATCACTTAGCTTCTCACGCTAGTCGGCAATTATTAGAGATCCCCTTATCAACCCCTTAAATTATGCTGAAATTCCAAGCTTTAATCCAATTAATTTTTTTTCATTTAACGATTCAGTTCACTGAGAACCATTGAGGCCAATTACGGCAACGCCTGCGATGATCATGGCTCCTGCTAATAACCTTTGCCGACCAAGAGGTTCGCCCAGTTTCCAACATCCCCAGTACACAACCATCAACACACTGGTTTGACGCAGGGACACGACAGCGCTTACTGACTCGAATTGCAGAACCACACAGATAAGACCATACGATAGCAATGTGGCGAAACCGGCAATAAGTCCTTTCCGCCATTCTCCTTTCCAGACCGAGAATATTTCCTGCCTCGAATTGACTGTAAACAGATAAAGCAAATAAAGCGTGAACCCGACCACGGCTTCGAGAAAAAAGAAAATAATTCCGTTGGCAAATTTCTGATCAGGGTAATGAGTGAAAAAAACATCCATCCCTTGTTTATCAACCAGGCTGTATGACACCACCATCCCCAGAGTATAAAACGCCCAGCGCAAATCTTGATGGAGAATGGCCTGATAAAGATTCTTAAATCCACGGATGAGATGACCATCAAAATGCAGAGTATAGATTGCCGCCAATATGGCACCAATGGCCAGGAATGTTATAGGATCGAGTCTTTCTCCAAGAAGAAAAAATGCAAACAGCGGTACAAAAACCGGAGCGGAACGAGCGATAGGATATACATAGGATATATCCTGAGTGTTATAGGCACGCGACAGACATAGGATATAAACCCCATGCAGGACGCCAGAAATGCACGCCCAGAATAAAATTTCCGGATGGTAAAATGGCGCGTCAGAAAAAATAAAAAACACCGCCGCCATTACGATGATACAAAGTCCCTTGAGTCCGGAAAAATATCGAGAGTTATTGCTGGTCTGCGTCAGGATATTCCACAGGGAATGGGAAAGGCAGGATAGAAGAATCAAAGCAATATTTATTGGATCCAATCAGGTATACTCCCCTGTAATTTTGCTGGCGGATTTTATCATGCCACAAACAGAATGAACTATATTAATAAAATATTTACATTTAAAATCAACAATTTATGAAATATTATTTCATAAATAAAATTAACCTAAACCCTCATCGTTTATTATGCTGAAAAAAATAGCTTATTCCTCTTATCCCGTATTGAATATGAATACTGCGGTTGATTTTTACAAGAATGTGCTGGGACTTAAGCTACTATTCCAACAAGAAGATTGGGCCGAGTTTGAAATTGATGGACAAAGGCTCGCCCTGCAAAAAGTTCAGGCTATTGCACCTCCTAACCTGGTAGGTGGCGCAATCATATCTTTTCATAGCCAAAATATTGAAGAAGACATTCGCACGCTGAAATTGCAAAGTGTTGTATTTATTGGCAAGACACAGACCTATCCTTACGGAAAAATTGCCTATTTCAAAGACCCAGACAGCAATATTCTGGGCTTATACGAACCTCCGCAGAAGTGACTCTTTTCTATACTTATACCTAAAGACCCCCTGTTAATAACACCTAAATTTCAACAAACTTGATATAAATTCATACTAGCGTTAAACTAATATAGGCATTACAGTTCAGATACAGCATACTATTAAAAAGTCCTCTGAAAATTAATATTTCACGGCAATATTGAAGCTGATTATCGACTCAGTTGGCCTCAGGCGAATTGGCAAGATCAACCGTCTATTCAACTCCACAGGTGATATGACTAAACCACCCATTAAAGTGTTATTCATAGATGATTGTCCTGAAGACAGGGAAGTTTATAAACGGCTTCTATTGAAAATTCCAGACCATGAGTTTCTTGTAGCAGAATGCGATACTGCTGAAGATGGATTGCAACTCATCGGCCTGGACTGCCCGCATATCCTGTTACTCGACTATATGCTTCCCGCCTTGAATGGATTGGACTTCCTCAAATCTCTCAAAAAAGTCAATTACAATGGGGTCATCATCATGCTCACAGGTGAAGGAGACGAAAGAGTCGCTGTGAATGCGTTGAAAGAAGGCGCGCATGATTACCTCGTTAAAGGAGAAGGCCTGAAAGCAGTTTTTGAACGTACTATTCTCTCCGCACTTCGCCTCAATGATCTGGACCAACAACAAATATACGTGCAAAACATGCTTCAGGAATATACAAAAAAACTTGAGGTCAGTAATCAAAGCTTGAAAATCGAAGTCGAAAAACGCAACAAAATGGAAAAATCCATTTCCTCCACCATGGATCTGCTAAGACTCATCATGGATAATATTTCAGATGGCATCCTTGTTCTCGATAATGAGAATAAAGTCATTATCTCCAATCCTGCGTTGCAAAAGGTACTCGGTTTCAAGTTTACTGAATTGGAAGACATGGCTATCCAAAACCTGATCCCTGAAATTAACCAGTTCGAACCCTTTATCCTGGCGACAAAAAATATACAACAAGCGGTTGATCCAAAACCGCATGATACCCCTTCAGTGCAGGAAGCCATCCACAGCGATGGCACTAAACTCCCCATCTATCTGGACGTCAACAAAATGACCTCCAATCATATAGATTTTCTGATTTTGACTGTTCGGAATATCTCTGAACAGAAAGTCGACCAACATGAATTGCTACAGGCCCCAAATATGGCCGAAAAATTCAATCAGGAAAAATCCGACTTCATCACTCGCATGAGTGATCAATTGCGCGTCCCGATGGATGCCATTCTCGGCTTCAGCCAACTCCTGGAAGACGATGCCGATGAAGCTCTTTCTGCGGTGCAAAAATCAAGGATTGATCAGATCCACCAAGCGGGAACCCATCTTTTAACGTTGATTAATGATGTCAAGGATTTAGCAAATATTGAAGCGGAGAAAATAGACCTGCAAACGGAAATTTCTGCACCTGAAATTCATCTTCAGGACACGTACACTTTGCTTTATGTGGAAAGTAACCTCACAAACCTGAATCTCGTGCAACAAATCGTCAACAAGAAAAAAAATATTCATTTACTTTCAACTAATCAGGCCAAGCAAGGAATCAAGTTGGCTCGGTCCGCTAAACCCGACCTCATTATAATGGATATCAACATGCCGGAAATGGATGGCAACCTTATATTCAATGAGCTCCAAAATTCCCCCGAGACGAAAACCATTCCGGTGATCGCTATCAGCTCCAGCGAAATGAAGGAAGAAATCGATCAGGCCTTGCAAGCAGGATTCAGGGACTGCTTAACCAAACCTCTTAAAATAAGCAACTTTATGGACATCCTCGATAATCACCTGCCAGCTAAAATCAGTCACCCCGCCCCTTAGCCTCTGCAAGCAAGGTGAACGAGTGTTACTATTCGCGTGCTTTCTTCCTGCTGAAAAGCAAAACCATCGCAATCACTGCGGAAATAATCATGAGAGTGATCGCGTAAAAAACTCCCTTCCAATCCTGAATACTGCCGCCTAAATAAGACAATAAAAAACACCTCAGGAAAGAAGTTACCGCCGTAATGAGTAAAAATGTTTTCGGATTCAGACGAGCAATGCCCGCCGCATAGGAAATAATGTCAGATGGATTGTAGGGCAATAACCTCACCCAGAGAACCCAGGCGCCGTGCCGTTGAAAGACAATGAGGATCCGCACCACTTTATCCTTACTAAAAAATTTGGAATACCTTTCATGAACAAAATGCCCAATCCGATAGACCAGCATGGACCCCAGGAATAATCCCGATCCTGCAACCAAGGTAGAGGCCGCCACTCCGTATTGATGGCCTGCAAGAATAACGATCACTTCAGCAGGAATCGGTGGGATCACAACTTGAATCGCCATCAATAGAAACAGGCCGGCCAGGCCTAGAAAATCCTCTAACATTCAGGTCATTCCTTAAAGAGTCGCATTTCCTGCAAGCGAGTTGTTGGGGGTTTCAGTGAAAATCAAAATGACAGTAAAAGGGCCAATAAAATAACACAAAATCCTCTATAATTGGTTACTGGAAAGCTAAATGGCCCAGTAAAACTTGACTCCATTCCCAGCTATTGTAAGATGTGGTTATGTCGAATCCCTTAACTCATTTTAACGAAGAAGGCCGCGCCCGAATGGTGGATGTCGGTGATAAAAGCATCACCGGACGCAAAGCAGTCGCTTCTGGTGTGGTTTACATGCAATCAGAAACACTCGCCCTGATCCGTGAAGGCCGCATTAAAAAAGGCGATGTTTTGGCTGTGGCGCAAGTTGCGGGAATTATGGGAGCAAAGAAAACCTCCGATATAATTCCCATGTGTCACCCACTCCTGCTGACCAGTATCGATATTGATTTTGATGATCAAAGGGAACCGGACGCAAATACAGGTTTAAGTTCGATCCTGATCATAGCGACCGTCAAAGTAGCAGGCCAAACCGGTGTCGAAATGGAGGCCTTGACGGCTGTTTCCCACGCCGCTCTTACCATCTACGATATGTGCAAGGCGGTTGACAGAGGAATGTATTTCGATAAAATTGGACTCATACACAAATCCGGTGGCAAATCAGGAGTTTTTGACCGGGACGTGGTTGGGGTTGATCTTAAATAAAGATACTCATGATAGACATCATCTATTTTGCCAGTTTAAAAACTATTGTCGGTAAAGACCGGGATTCCCTGGATTTAGGGCCCGAGACAACGGTCCGGCAATTGGCTGAAGTAATATCAAAAACTTCACCGCAAATGGGAGAAATGATCCGTGAGAAAAAGGTCATGATCTCCGTCAATCAGGATATGGCCGATAGCGAAACCATCATCCATGACGGCGATGAGGTGGCGTTTCTCCCACCATTTTCAGGCGGTTCTTAATCAATAGGAAAGAATTATGACCACATTAATGGATGCAAAGGTACGTATTCAACGGGAAGATTTTGTAGTCACTGATGAAATTGAGGCGATGAAAAAAGTATCGCAGAATATTGGTGGCATCGTCACCTTTCTGGGAACCGGACGGGAGCTTTCCAAGGGGCAAAATATTTCCCAACTCAATTTCGAGCATTACCCGAAGATGGCGGAAAAAAAACTCGAAGAATTAAGAATAAAAGCCATCAAAGATTTCAATATCATCGACATGAGCATCATTCACCGAATCGGTGAAATCGATATTGGTGAAAACATTGTTTTGATCGTCGCCTGTGGCGAGCATCGCAAAGAAGCCTTCGCGGCCTGTGATTGGGCTATCACCGAGCTCAAACGTACCACACCGATCTGGAAACGCGAAACCACCACCAGTGGAGAAGTCTGGGTTCAGGATACTCCCTGAGCGGGCAACGCCCTATGCAGGAATTATATTGCACTACAATGTTGTTAGAAATGGCTTAGGTTCTATTGGTCTCCGGTTTCCCATCACTTAGACTTCCACGCTAATGGGTGGACTGCTTACCCCATGGATGAGACTCTTTCCCCCAACACACTTTATTTAACGGTCAACTCGCGACTTTCACGTTGGCTGTTGGTACAACACAATACCCGTCAAAAACAATCAGGTAAAAAAGCCTGGCCGACGCCACAAGTTCAATCACTGAATTCCTGGCTGAATGAAACCTGGAAATTATCCTGGTCCGAACAGTTTCTGCTCACCCCCCTGCAGTCTTCCCGAGTCTGGGAAAACATAATTAGCGAAGATGCAGATTTCAAATCTCTGGATGTTCTCCACTTGCCAACCTGTGCCGAGCAAGCGCAAAAGGCCTATTCCCTGATTCAGCAGTATCGGCTTCCTTTGAACAAATCGCTTTTCAGTTATACCCGGGAGACTCAAGCCTTCTATAACTGGTGCTATCGACACCAATCATTTTTAAAAAAACAGAA
>PVMS01111214.1_pt1 | contig 11412 bp, 10 predicted proteins | sample 1853461 | NCBI WGS metagenome assembly PVMS01 (sample SAMN08582032, study PRJNA380276) | Marine sediment metagenome, whole genome shotgun sequencing project. | isolation source: ocean sediment barecode stripped | collected 2017
CTCTTCTTGATAATCTTCCTTGCCCTCGTGGGTGGTGGCGCCATCTTCCTCTACCTCCTGTTCGACAGTTGGATAGATCTGCTGCTTCCGGGTTATTACTTTATCTCCTATTACTCTTTGCCTGTCTTGATGCTCTATACAGGCAGTTTTCTGGTGCTTACTACACTTCTGAAATTGTCACGAAGCTGGTTTATGCTTTTACGGGTGGAACGAATGACAAGTAGCCATCAGCTGCAAGCGCTTCAGTCCCAGATCAATCCGCACTTTTTACTAAACAGCCTGCAAACCATCTATGCCCTGTCGATGGAAAAGTCGGAACGCTCCCCGGAGGTAATCCTTCAGCTTTCGGAAATTCTTAAATACACACTATATGAAACTGGTCAGCCAAGCGTTGAGCTGGAGAAAGAGATTGGGATGATCACTTCATATGTGGATATGTACCGTCATCGCATGGATCCCCAGCGGACTGAAATCAACATGAAAGTTGTCGGAGAACCCGGAGGTTTGCTGATCGCCCCCATGCTGCTAATTCCATTTATCGAAAACAGTTTTAAACATGGACCCCGTGGTGGTCAGGAAAAGTCATTTGTAGATCTTTATCTGGAAATATCGGAAGACAAGCTTTTATTAAGGGTTCGTAATAGCCAGGGGGAAAGCGACACACTGGAACTGGAACAGCAAAAAGGAATTGGCATTGATAACACCAGGCAACGTCTGGGGCTGCTTTATCCAGGGAAGCATAAACTCGAAATTGAGGATTTAGAAGATACCTTTACAGTAAACCTGTCCCTTGAACTGAATCACTAAGCATGGCCAACTGTCTGATCGTCGATGATGAACCCCTCTCCAGGGATGTACTCAGAAAATACATTTCTGAGGTGAAAGACCTGAAGGTGCATGCGGAATGCCGCAATGCTGCAGAAGCAAGCCATGAACTAAACAAAGCCCGGATCGATATCATTTTCCTGGATATTAATATGCCAGGGCTTTCCGGGATCTCCCTGGCCCAATCTCTCACTGTTTCACCCTTGCTAATATTCACTACTGCCTACCCGGAGTATGCAGTGGAAGGTTTTGAGCTGGATGCCACCGATTACCTGGTCAAGCCTTACTCCTTCGAGCGCTTCCTGAAAGCAGTGAACCGTGCATTTGAGCGACTGCAGGAAAACAACATGCATAATGTCGAGGAGGGTAAAATTCTGGTAAAAGCAGATAAAAAACTGTATGCGTTGCAATTCTCAGAGATTCATGTAATCGAGGGCCAGGGGGACTATATCCGGATCCGCACCGAAAAGGAAAACCTGATGGTTCATGATACCATTAAGAATTTCCTTGGCAATCTGCCACCTGGTGAATTTATGCGCATTCATAAATCCTATGTGATCAATCTGAAACACATTGAATATCTGGAAGGGAACCAGGTAATTATTGGGGGAAGGGCCATCCCGGTAAGTCCATCAAGCAAGGAGGAATTGCTTACACGCTTCTCCGCTCTCTGACACTTAAAGCAGTTTAAGGGTTCATAAAAAGCTCCTGAAGTGTCTCAAAGAATCTACCCACATGCAGCCCGTCAGCCACTGAATGGTGGACATGGACCGATACAGGCATCATCCGTTTTTTTCCGCGCATGTCGTATTTTCCTACTGTTACCTTTGGAATGGAATCTCTTCTGGCATAATGCCTTGGATGACTAACATGGGTGAATCGTATCCAGGGAACGGAGGAGAAATGAATAATGTTTTCGCCTATTTCACTTCGAATTAACTGGTCCGACATCCTCACTTCAATCATCTCCTCGGTGGCTCTTTCTAAGAAGAGATCCAGGTCCTCAAAATAGGGAATATATGAAAAACCAAAGGTGCCATCGTCTCGATCGATGGTGGCTGAACCATTGATAACATCGTACAGGTAAAGTTCATCCCCCTCGATGCGATACTTGAATGCCTCGGTCAGGTTCACTGCCTTCAGAACCAGATGCAGGTAGTACAGAAAAAAAGAGAATTTTTTCGATTTTGAAAACTCGTAGGCTGCAGTACACTCCAGATCCATTGTAATCCCGTAATAGGGCTCGTCATAATCCTTAAAAAAGCGGTAGATCTCCCTCCGCTCCCACTTGTCCACGTCGATCTTCTTTTTCATTTGTATCTTATTTGAGACCTAAGGTACAAAAAGAGAAAGGAAAAAGCTCCCGCCCCCCTCCGGATCATGCACTGCTTTGACGACAGGTACACGAAGGGGAAAACGGGAGCCCGTTTTTCTGAGGCTTAGCGGGATTTAGAAATGGATACTTGCCTGTATTCCGACCCACATTTGTACATTGGTCTGCTCGTAGTTGCTGCTTGTGTGCTTATAGAAGGAGTAGGGTGGAATTTCATTCCAGGCCATCTGTCCCATATCGGGATTGGAATGTGCCACTGAAACGTTGAAGGTGGGACCAAGATGGATGGCCACCTTTTCATCCATGTTCCATCCGAAGAGAAACTTAACAGAATTATACAGGTTGAGACGATCGATGTAGAGGAAATAAGGACTGGCCGTGCTCCCGATCCACAACTCCTGGTTTACTGTCCCTTCAATATTAAGCACCATCATTTCAGTCAGATCAAGTTCAGTACCGAGTCCCCCGCCAAACATCCAGCGGCTTAAGGGGCCCCTGGGTTTACCAAATGAATAGATGGTGTATAGTTTTTTGACTCCCATCTTGAAAGAGAGGTTGGCATACTGGACCTCGCTTGCTGTGAATCCGATTTTCCTGTACCCATTCTTCTTTACCACAGAGATAAAGGCAAGTGGAACTCCATCAATGGAATCACATATATTCAGGAATCCAGCCAATTGGACACCTTTCACTTTCGCCGCCACATTAATAAAACCTGCTACCTGTGCACCATTCACCTCTTCGGCCACATTAAAGAAACCTGCGCCCTGAAAATGAGTAGGTCCAGCTCCTGCCAGATTTCCAAAACCAGCAGCCTGAACAGCCTTATTGGCTGAACCCGCTACATTAAGAAATCCTGCTCCCTGGAAGCCCTCCATGGAATCTCTGGCCACATTGATAAACCCGGCTGTCTGGGCTCCTTTTACATTTCTACCCGCCACATTAATAAAGCCGGCCCCCTGGAATCCCTGAAGGTCGGTGCCATTCACATTATAAAAACCAGCCACCTGGGCACCTGAAGCTGATCCCATCACCGTATTGCCAAATCCAGCCAGCTGTACACCTTTCACATTATAATTGTCAATATTAATAAACCCAGCAGCCTCAAAGGACTCAACACCTCCGGAAACCCCAAGGAAAAGGTTCAGGGAGACATCATTTACAATCTGGGCGTTTTTGGCCCCATTGGTACTCAAGGGTGGAAAGAGAAAAGTAAACTGGAAAGGACGGCGTTCATATGCCGTTGAATCTTCCTGAGCATGCATTGTTTGCAAAGCCAGTATCGAGATCAGTAATATGGGGACTATCTTTTTCATTGTATACATTTCTACCTAGGGTTAAACTGTTTTTATCTGAAAGACAAGAAAACTTTTACCAGGTTGTCCCAAAGAAAAAAATAGTGCTAAATTCATCCGCAATTAAATCCTCATAAATCCCTGAAAGATGAACATCAGATTTACACTATCCGCCATTATACTTATTGCATTTATGGCCACCGGTTTTACAAAAAAGGATCCTGGACCTCCCAACATCCTGTGGATCACAAGCGAGGACAACAGTCCCCTGCTGGGATGCTATGGAGATGAATTTGCCACGACTCCCTACCTGGACCAACTGGCATCTGAAGGATTTCGCTACACCAATGCCTACGCCAATGCCCCGGTTTGTGCTCCTGCCCGAAACACCATTATTACTGGAGTTCATGCCTGTTCCAACGGAAATGAACAGATGCGAAGCACTTACCTGAAGTCAGAAACGGTCCGCTTCTATACCGAATTCCTGATGAACAAGGGCTACTACTGCACCAACAATAGCAAGACCGATTACAATACAAGTCCCACCGATATCCTTACCATGTGGGATGAGAGTGGAAGGAATGCACATTATAAAAACAGAGCCAGGAAGCAAGCTTTTTTTGCCATTTTCAATCTAACCGTCAGCCATGAGAGTTCCATCCATAAATCTATTCCGGATGAGCAGCTCAGGCACAAACCAGAGGATGTGACACTTCCCCCTTACCATCCTGATACTCCCGAAATGCGACATGACTGGGCCCAGTATTATGATAAGGTAGAAGATATGGATACTCAGGTTGGTGCACTTTTGAAGGAACTTGAGGAAGAAGGTCTGACTGATAACACCATTGTGTTTTACTATGGCGATCATGGGGGTGTACTGGGACGAAGCAAACGCTACCTCTATGAGACCGGCACCCATGTTCCCATGATAATCCGTATCCCTGAGAAATATGAAGACTTGTACCCGGCTTCAGGACCAGGAGAACCAGTGGAACGGATGGTCAGTTTTGTGGACCTGGCTCCTACCCTCCTGAGCCTCATCGAAACGGAGGCGCCTGACTATATGCAGGGAGATGCATTCCTGGGTAAATATATGCAGGAGGAGCCTGAATATGTCTATATGTTCCGCGACCGGATGGATGAACGCTATGATATGACCCGGTCCATTGTAGACAGGCAGTTCAGGTATATCAGGAACTACAATTCCAACAGGATCTGGATGCAGCACCTGGATTATCTTTGGCGGGCTCCATCCATGCAATCTTGGGAAAATGCCTACCTGGCCGGAGAATGTAACGAGGTGCAATCCCGTTTCTTTAATACCAAACCGGTAGAAGAGCTATACGATACAGAAAAAGATCCCTGGGAAGTCAACAACCTGGCTACCGATCCGGCCTATGCCGATCGCCTTTCGAAGATGCGCCTGGCCTGCCTGGATAAAGCCAAATCCATGCGTGATGCAGGCTTCATTCCCGAAACTGACAGGAATATTCGTGCAGGCGAAATATCCATCTACGATTATATGAGAAGCGAGACACTGCCCTATGATGAGATTCTTGGGGCGGCTTTTATAGCTTCATTAAAAAGACCTGAAAACCTGGACAAGCTGAAAGCTATGCTGGGCAACGACGATAGTGCTGTCAGATACTGGGGAATTCAGGGCCTTCTTATGCTTGGAGAACAAGTACAGGCTGCCCTGCCGGAGATTGAAAAAGCTGCGTCTGACGAATCATGGAATGTAAGTGTCCTGGCCGCTGAAATCCTTTATCGTATGGGCAAAAAAGAGGAGGCAATCAAAGCCTATAAACGGGTACTGGATTGTGACTATGTCTTTATAAGAACGATTGCTCTGGGCAGCATTGAAAACATTGGCGGAACTGCTGATGAATTCCTTGATATTTGTATGGCCATACCAGCCAAATACGAGAAAATGGAGTATCAGTATGATGCGCGGGCGCTCATGGGATTACTCCTGAAGTGGGAAATTGATCCGGCCACCCTGAATATCTGATCTAAACCATAAGCCAGATCATGGTTTCTGGTCCAGTAGCCATGCAATCCATTGTTCCATTCCCTCGCCGGTACGGGCCGAGAGTTGCATGATGTGAAGGTGGGGATTTACCGTAAGTGCATTCTTTATTAGCAGCTCGGTATCGAAATCCACATAGGGCAGCAGATCTGTTTTGTTGATAATGCAAGTATGAGCATGTTCAAACATGGTGGGATACTTCAGGGGCTTGTCCTCTCCTTCTGTAACACTGATAATAACGATCCTGTTCTTCTCTCCCAGTTCGAAGAGCGAAGGACAAACCAGGTTTCCCACATTTTCAATGAATAGTAAACTCTCCTCCTCCAGATTGAGATGATCAAGTGCCTGCCGGATCATGGCTGCATCCAGATGGCACCCGTTTCCAGTATTCACCTGAACCACCGGTGCTCCGGTCTTGTGGATCCTTTCAGCATCATTCAGGGTTTGCTGATCGCCTTCGATAACCGCCACCGGCTTTTGTCCTTTAAGAGCTAATATGGTCTTTTCAAGAAGCGTGGTCTTCCCCGATCCGGGCGAACTCATCAGGTTCAGGGCCACTACAGCTTTGGCTTCAAAATAACCCCGGTTCCTGCTTGCCAGTAAGTTGTTTTCCCCCAGGATATCCTTTTCCACCTTAATAAGCCTCCGTTGGGAGGAATCGTGGTGATGACCATGGCTGTGAGGATGATCATGGTCATGATGATCAACATGTTGCTCCGGTTCCGGGTTCCCGGGGCGACTAATTTTCACCTGATTTGTTTCTGAGTCGCATCCACAAGTGTCACACATAGCTATTCGTTTTGTTCAACAAGCAAAGATTTTATCTGCAATTCGCTCCCCCGGATCAACCTGATGCCCTGCTTATTGCACTCAGGACAGTGGCTAAACTTTCCATCCGGGGAATAGAGGTGTTCACAGGCAGGACACTCAGCAACAGCTTCCACCCGGTTAATCCTGAAGAGCGTTTCTTCAAGGATGGTATCTTTTGCTGCCACTCCCAGGGCAAACTCCAGGGATTTATATTCGATCCCCGAAAGAATGCCTATATCAAGCTCAACTTCCGACACGCGATTGGCAGATGCCATCCTTGCCTGCTTGATGGCTGTATCCACAATGCTGATGGCAATGGAGAGTTCGTGCATCACTTAGTCATTTACATCAATTTCCACCTGTTGGGAAGATAAGCCTTGAAATTCTTATTTTCAAGTTTATCCATCACTTTTTCTAAGAGGCGCCTATTTCAAATAGTTAGTAAGTTTGGCCTGATCCAGGATCTCTACTCGTTTCCCTTCAGTCCGGAGTATACCTTCCTGCTTAAGTTCTCCAATTGTGCGTCCAATGGAGGGACGTGCCACCCCGAATAGCTCGGAGAGTTGCGACTGGGAGTGCGGAAGTGTGAAGCTCTGGGAGCCATTCTGCGCGGTAAGATCTAAAAGGTACTGGGCCAGTTTGCCTTTTATGGTGGTGAAGGAAAGGAATTTGATCTTGTTTGACAGAAACTGTCCCCTGCTGGAAACGATGTTTATGAAATTTACCAACACCTTTTCGCTCTGCTGCAGTATGATCAAAAAGCGGTCGCGTGGAATGGAGAGAAGCAGGGCATCCTCTACTGCGGTAATATTGACCGGATACCTGTTTTGTTTGCCAAACAGGAATGCCGGCGCAAGGGGACGAGTGGGAATAATATCTTCAATTTTTATCACCTTCCCGGTATAGTCAACCATCTCTCCCATAACACTCCCCTGCAATAGAATATGAAGAAAACGAAGCTCCTCACCTGCCTGGGCAATCAGTACACCGCTTGAGTAACTTTTCACCCTTCCCAGATGGCCGGAAAGCACACTGGATATTTCCGCTGAGCTCATTCCCCGAAAAAGAGTGCATTCCCCGAGGAGTTCAATGATCTGTTCTTCTGACATAGACATACATTGATATAACTCCGCAGGGAAAAAAAAGTTTTATCTTTGTCCGCTTCTTTAGCAGATAAAATACATGATCTTGAATCGATGGACCACAGCTCTCCCTGGAGTGCTTCTCTCTCTTATTGCACTTAGTACTACAGCATCTGCCCAGAAAACAGATCACTGGGAGACGCTAATTCTTCCGGGACGGCAATGCTCTTACCAGGTTCCCACCTCCCCTGTGGATGCTGCATGGACCACAATATCCTTCGACGATTCAGCCTGGAGCATGGGTACCGGTGGTATCGGTTACGGAGATGAAGATGACAACACCACCATCGATCCCGCCATCTCGGTTTATTGCCGCTACAATTTTACACTAAGCTATCCGGACAGCATTACCTCCTTGATCCTGGATATGGATTTTGATGATGGATTTGTGGCCTACCTCAATGGTACCGAACTGGCACGATACAACATGGGGGAGGCAGAAAGCGCTACTACCTGGGACCAAGCGGCCAATGCACTGCAGGAGGCGCTTTTATATCAGGGTGTTACGCCCTTGCGCTTCACTCTTGATGAAGGGGTAAAAGATTTGCTGGTGGCGGGAGCCAACACCTTTGCCCTGGAGGTTCATAATGAATCCATCACCTCATCCGACCTGAGCTCTAACCCATATCTGCATGCCGGGATTGCCAATCCAGGAAGCTATTATCATGGCATACCCTCATGGTTCTACCCCCCGTTTTTGGAGGACAGTACCTTACTGCCACTGATCGTTATCGATACCGAAGGTCAGCAAATCCCCGATGAACCCAGGATTACGGCCACCATGAACCTGGTGAACAATGGGGCCGGAAACTACAACCATACCTCCGATCCGGGAAATGGATACGAGGGGCAGATATCCATCGAAATAAGGGGGGAATCCTCAGCCTGGTTTTCCCCAAAGAAATCATACAGTATAGAAACCCAGACCGATTCGGGGACAAACAACAATGTATCACTCCTTGGGCTTCCCCAGGAAAACGACTGGGTGTTATATGCTCCATATTTAGATAAGAGCCTGCTACGAAACGTGCTGAGCTATCGCATATTTGAAGAAATGGGCAACTATTCCCCACGAACCCGTTTTGTGGATGTAGTGGTCAATAACGATTACAAAGGCGTTTACATTCTGACTGAAAAGATAAAGCGTGATAAGAACAGGGTCGATATGGCAAAGCTTCTTCCGGAGGATATCTCGGGAGATGAATTAACAGGAGGTTATCTGCTTCGGATCGACAAGCTTACAGGGATGCCTGACACCCACTTCTGGCAGTCACCGGTTTCCCCTCCCTATGCTGGATCCCAGCCGGTAACTTATGCATATTTTGATCCCAAATATGAGGAGCTAAATGAGATTCAGCAATCATATATTAAGGATTACATGGTAGACTTTGAAAGTGCACTTGTTGGTAAATACTACAGGAATCCAGAATCGGGATATCGCGCCTATTTGGACATCCCCTCCCTGGTGGATATGCTGATACTGAACGAATTTACCAAGGAAGTGGATGCTTACCTGTTCAGCCACTACTTCTATAAGCAGAAGGACTCCGATGGCGGAAAACTGGTTAACGGTCCGCCCTGGGACTACAACCTGGCCTTTGGAAACAATGACTATTATCCGGACGTTCATCTTACTTATAACTGGTTATATGACCAGGATAACAGAGTGTACTGGTGGGCCAGGGTAATGGAAGACTCCTGGTTCAGGAACCAGCTAAGGTGCAGGTGGGATGAGCTCCACCAGACCGTATTAAGCAGTGGAAATTTGCATGGCATCGTCGACAGCTCTTTGATGGTTATGGGAGAATCTGTTTCCCGAAATTTCCAGCGCTGGCCCATACTGGGCACCTATGTCTGGCCCAACTCGTTTGTGGGACAGACCTACAGTGAGGAAGAGTGGTTTTTACGAAACTGGATGGACGAGCGCCTGGAATGGATGGACGGTAGATGGGGCGGACAGTGCTGGCCGCTTTCAGCAGAAAGCCAGGAGGTGATTCCCCTTCCGGAATCGGGCCGGGTCTATCCCAATCCTTCAGATCTCTCCTCCACTTTTGTGGATCTGAATGGATATAATGAAGCTGAACTCCCATTTCGACTGTTTGATATGAGTGGAAGGGTGGCCCACCAGGCCATGGCCCATTATTCAGGGAGAGAATTTGCCTATGCCCTGCCCGATCTCTCCTTTCTGCCCAATGGGTTCTATACCCTGGAAATTGGAAGCCCCGGGCATGAGAGAGCGGTGTTCAAACTGATCAAACAGTAAGTATCTAGAAGCGATAGGTATATCCCAGCACCAGCACATGAAGTTGCCTGGGATTAACCACATTAAACTCATTCTCCAGGATATAACGGAGCGAAAACCGGGAAGTGAAATTTGGTGAGAATCTTGCTCCTGCTGAATATCGCATGCCAAAGGTGAGCCACTGCGATTCAAGTGTGGACCCATGCCAGCTCTCCGCCGAAGCAAACCATCCAAACCTGGTACCAAAAATATGGTGAGTCACCTTCAGCCTGTTCCGGTTTACCAGGGTGTTCAGTGCGAGGTATCTGAGTACCGTAAAATCGTCAAAGCCGTATTGAAGCCGGATGCGAAGGGAGAGATCGAATCCTGACAAATCATAGGACCCCACTCCATCCAGATGCAACCTGTACCTGGCATGCAGCTGCTGCTCTCTGTCCATCACAAAAACGGTCCTGGCACCACCTCCAAGCCTTAGAAAATCCAATAAATCGTAGGAGGCACTCAGAGTTAGCAGGGTGCGACTATATTGTAAACTGTTGTTCTTAAAGCGTTGTTCAATCTCTGCATTCAGATCAAGCCTGCCTGAAATCTTTTTGTTTAGTTCCAGCTCCCACCAGGATTGGAAATCTTCAACCTGACCCTGGAGATCTGCAGCAGTAATAGAAAAAAGAAGAGAAAAACTTAAGATATATGTAAAACGCTTAATCGTCATTGTCATCCCTCTGGGATCCGTCGCCAACATTCCTCCAGTTCGTCTCAAAATAATAGATATAGATCCTGGCTGAATCCCGCAAATAATCGATCCGCTCTATCTCCACCCGGTGGATGGTCAGGCCAGTCCGTTCTTCCAGATCAGCAATCAATTCAGCTCTCATAGCGGGCTTGATCATTTCAATCTTTTCATATAAGACCAGCTTCTTGGTTTCGGTCTTCATTAAAAAAACCTTTTCCAGAAGGTAGGTGATCAGCACAATTACAAAATTGGTAAGCAGAAGTTCCGCATAAGAGACCTTCTTGTTGGCTAGGGAGTTGATTACGGAAACCCCGATCACCAGGAATAGATAGGTCATCTCCCGGATGGGAATCTGCCGGGTTCTGTACCTGAGCATCCCGAATATGGCAAAAAGACCCAGTGCAAAACCAATTTCAACACCAACGTTTTCAAGCAGGAATACCATGAAGAATACCACAACACTGATCAGAATGTAAGTAAAGAGATACTCTTTCCTGGGGGTGATTCGGTAGTAGAGTGCCCTGACCAGGAGAAGGACTACTCCCAGGTTAAAGATAAAACGGATAACCAGGTCCCAGAAATCCTCCCAGTTCATTAATTCGATACTCAGAAATTCAGGCATAGTTTGATTATTTAGATGATAAGTGGTAACTCTCATTAATCTGGTGCACCATGCGCACTCTGCTTTTAAAACGATTCTGCTTCAGGCCGGGATGGAGTAGTGCCATCCCAATGGCATATTTACTGAATCGACGAGGTTTGATACGAAACTTGCGCATGGCAGCATGCAGGGCAGAACCCAAAAGGCGATTTTCAAATTTAATCTCTGCAATGGCTATCCCCGGAAGATTCAGAGGTTCTTCACCCTCTTTACTGGAGAACTGTAATCCATAGTCCAGGGTCACTCGTTCGGTTTGCGAAAGAGAGACCAGGGTAATCCGATTGAAATCATTTTCCATGGTAAAATTAATGCCACTGCCTTTATAGGGAGAACAGGAGA
>PVMS01145511.1_pt1 | contig 11412 bp, 8 predicted proteins | sample 1853461 | NCBI WGS metagenome assembly PVMS01 (sample SAMN08582032, study PRJNA380276) | Marine sediment metagenome, whole genome shotgun sequencing project. | isolation source: ocean sediment barecode stripped | collected 2017
GCTGGGTCCGGAGGTTCATCTAGGGTACGGGCGATGCGTCTGCAGGGGTGCCCGCTACGCGGGTCGACGGCCCGGACTCCCGCTTCCGGGTTGGATCACGTTCGGAGCGCGTGGCGCCGCCTTGAGGCCCGGAGCCGCGTCCGCCGTGACGTGGAGGCGGATCATATGGCGCGAGAGCGGCGGCGGGGGAACCGATCTGAGCAGGAAAACCGCAAACTGACGTCTCGATGAGGCGCGCTGTCCCACTCGGCTGCGGAGAACCCGGGGTGCCTCTGTGTTGTCAAGCGGCTTCTGCGGGAGCAACGCGGTGCTGCCGGCGTTGCTCGGCGGGGACGGGGATGGCGTCCCATGCGAAGAGATCTGTCGGTAGTGAATCGCCCCCGGGGTTGCCGGACGGCTGTGTCGGCATCGTCCCCGGGCCATCCACCGCGCTGTTGCTGGGCGGCGGTCTGCTGGCGCTCGCGGCGCGGCGGAGACAGGCGAGCCAATAGCTTCGTCTCGCTCGTCAGCGCGTGGGGTCCACGACGGAGCGCCCGGCGGAGGCGCTCGGGCACGCCGCCCTGATCCGGGACTTCCTGGGACGCGGCCCGCGCGAGCTAGAAGGCCCCACGCAGAGGGCAGCCCTGCTTCGCATCGAGCGGCCTGGTGTAGGACCGCACCATCCCGGGTCGCGGCTCTCGCCGCGCGCAATCGCGCCCAAAAACAGGATGGCGACGAGCGTGCCGAATCGGATCAGGATGCCGCATGCCGCCAGCTGCATGCGCGGACTCTACCGCGCTACGAAATCGTACCCAGGCAGCGGCCGGCCGCCGCTCCCCGCTTCCGGACGCTTCAAAGGCTCTGTTCCAACAGCACCCGACGAATCGCCTCGCGCAGGGCCGTGTCCGTAATCGAGATGATTTGTCGGTTCACCGTGACGGTCGGAAACGAGCGGATGCCCCGCGCCGCAGCATGCTCCCGGTCCTTTGCGACTTGGCCCGTCAGGTCGATCCGCTGCAGGCAGGCGCGGGTCGGGTCGCCGGATAGGCCCTGCTCGACGGCGACCTGCACGAGCGTGTCCTCGTCCCACGGGCCGGGGTGACGGATCAGGGCCTGCTGCAGGGGCGTGAAGCGACCCACGGCTCGTGCGCACTCCGCGAGCGCCAGCGCGCGTCTCGCGGCCGCGGAGCGCACCGGCGGACGCAGCACCACCCGGTGTTGCTCGAAGGCATCCGCGGCTCGCTTCGCACGCCGCCAGGTCTGCGGCAGGGCGGGATCGCCGTAGTCGGCGAAGACTTCGACCAGCACGGGGTCCTGCAGGTCGAGCAGGATCTGCCCCGGTGCGCGACCGGCAGCGAGGTTCTCGCGGATGAAGCTGACCTCGGCCTTGCCCACGCTGCACCCGAAACACGCGGGGCTCTGGGTGCTGCCGGGCAGGTGGCTGCCGCATCCGCAGGGGCAGAACTGGCCGGCGACGAGTCGGCGCAGGGTCTCCTGCTGCGACCGCGGGCTCGCCGCGTCGCCCGGCACCGCCCCCGGGTGGGCACCGGAGGAGACCAGCCACAGGGCCAGCAGCAATACGCCGAGCACCGCGATTCGGAGCGGCCGGGGGTGCGGCATGCGGCGAGGGTATCGCTCCGTCGGGGCCGCGCTCTGGCCCGGGCGGAGCTACGAAGGGAGACGCTTGCCGAGGGGGGGGGTTGCTTGGGCAGATGCCGCAGGCCCATCCAGGCCAGGCCGGCCAGGTGACTCGCCACCTTGTCGACCGGCGGCTTGCGGACCTCGGTCCACCACTGACCCACGAAGGTCACCATCCCCACCAGGGCGTGGGCATAGAGAGGAGCGGTCTTGGCGTCGTAACCGGCCTCTTTGAAGGCGACCGCGAACACGCGGCCCACCCGTTCGGCCACATCGCTCAACAAGCTGGAGAGATTGCCGCCGCTGGCGGTGATGGGAGCGTCGTGGGCCAGGGCCTCGCGCCACGTCCGCTTGCCGATCAGGTGCGACGGCACCAGCTTGGTTTCGGGATCGAGCGCGGTCCAGCACCAGAAGTCCCCCACCCGGGAGCGGTCATCGGACTCACGAACGCTGCGGCGCTTCTTGGTGACGAAGCACCAGACCTCATCGAGCTGGAGCTGACGGCATTCGACGCCCCGGATTCGCTCGTCTAGGAGCCTCTCGGACGCCTTTCCCATTCGCAGGATCAGCTTGGTAATGGTGTCCCGGTGGACGAAATCAAGTTTTCGTCATACATCAGTACCACCATGAACGAGCTGCCCATCGAGGGCTTCCAGCATGCCATTCGTCAGACCCACGGTGCGAAGGCCCAGTTACTGTCGATAGAGCGCGTTCACGAGAGCTTTGAGGGCCACCCGGCCTGGAGGGGCGAGGTGCTGGTGTTCCGGCTTGTGGGCCATCCCACGGCCTCCAAGTGCTACGCCTGGGAGGTGGACGGCGAGGTGACGGCGATCCTGGGTGTAGGCCACGTGGACTCGCCGGAGGCTGCCGTCCGGGCCGCGATCCTGGCCCAGGAAGACGAAGACCCGCAGGCCGTTTAGCCCACGGGTCTCTTCCATGCCGCGCCACGCCAAGCCGTGCCGTGCGGTGCCTCGCCAAGCCTAGGCTTTGGAACCGGCAGGCTAGCACCCGCGGGGGAGGACACTACCAACCCCTACGGGGAGCCCGAGGCGGTCGAAGGCCGAGACCCTGCGCCGGGCGCAGGCGAAGCTGATTGAGAGCCGTGCCTATGCGCACCCGTATTACTGGTCGCCCTTCCTGCTGATCAGCAACTGGCTCTGACCTGGAGCGTCCTGCCCTGCCCACCGGAACTCCACCACGCTGTCCGTCTCGGCCGACAGCTCCACGCGCGCCGGCCAGACCCTATCGAGGAGCATCTTCCAGAAGGCCGGGTCACCGGCCTCCATCCGCTCGATAGCGACTCGTCGCAGACGCTCGAGCGTGTCGTCCTCGTCGAGGGCCTCGCGGAGGGCCGTGATCAGCTTGGGGCGCGAGTTCGGGGGGCGGCCGGGGCCGGGCGCGATCGGCTGCGAACGTTGTGAACCACCTTCTTGGATTCCCCAGTCAGGCCGGGGCAGCCTCGGCGCGGGCCTTCAGTGCGGACAGGATCTCTTTATACACCATGTTGTGACCATTCTCGCCGCCCAGCAGGAACCCGATATGCATCAGCCAGCGATTCGAGCGCACCTTGCAGTAGAACGAGACCCGGGTCGCATCGGGAGCCAGGGCCTCGAACTCCCAGCGACCGCTGCCCACCAGGTCCCCGTCGTCGTAGCTCTCTTCGATCGTGCTGGGGGGCTTGATGCGCTGGATCGTGCGGGTGAAGCGCGACTTGACCGGGGAGCCCGGCGGCGAGAGCTCGTGGCGCAGACGCGCCCCTTCCACCACGTCGCTGGCATCGATCAGCGCCACCCGGTAGCGCGGATACCACTCGTGCATCCGGCGGGTAGTCCAGGACGAGGTCGAAGAGCGCCTGGGCGGGTGCTTGGATCTCGAGGCTGTCGACGGTATCGATGCTGGGCATCCGGCGAGTCTACCGCGCCGGCGCGGGGCCAGCCGGGGCCTTCGGGCCGCTCCCGAGCGCAGGCAGGACAGCCCGTCGATCACGCAGGTGGAAATCGTGGTAGAAAGAGGCAGGCCCGAGTGGGGCGGAGATCGCATTGAACTGTCCTGCCTGCGGCCGCGAGAACCCCGATACCGCGAAGTTCTGCGGGGACTGCGCACACTCGCTCGCGGCCACGGTCGCCTGCGCCGCCTGCGGCAGCGAGAACCCGCGCGACCAGCGCTTCTGCCACGAGTGCGGCGGGCCGCTGTCCGCCTCGGCCGGAGCTTCGGCTGGAGCGTCTGCCGCTTCGGGCGCTCCCCGCTCCACTCCCGCCGCGCCCGCCGACGGGGATGCTCCGGCCACGCTCGCGGAAGGCCGCTACCAGCTCGTGCGATTCCTCGGCGAGGGCGCCAAGAAGCGCGTGCACCTCGCGCGGGATACGCGTCTCGACCGCGACGTGGCCATCGCCTTCATCAAGAGCGAGGGGCTCGACCTGCGGCGCGTGCGCCGCGAAGCGGAGGCCATGGGGCGCCTCGGCGACCACCCGAACATCGTGACGGTCCACGACGTCGACGACGAGAAGGGTCGGGTCTATCTGGTCTGCCAGTACATAGCCGGTGGTGACCTGGACCATCGCCTGGAGCAGTCCGAGGGCCGGCGGCTGTCCATCGACGACGCCCTTCGCATCGCCTTGCAGCTGTGCGACGCGCTCGGGCACGCGCACTCCCAGGGCATCATCCACCGCGACCTGAAGCCCGGGAACGTCTGGCTCACCCAGGACGGCAGCGCCAAGCTCGGCGATTTCGGGCTCGCCGTCGCGCTCGACCGCACCCGCATCACACAAGAGGGCGCGATGGTGGGCACGGCCACCTACATGCCTCCAGAGCAGGCGGTCGGCGGTGAGGTGACCCCGCGCTCCGACCTCTACGCCCTGGGGGCGCTGCTCTACGAGATGTTGACGGGCCGGCCCCCCTTCGTGGGCGACGACCCCGTGGCCGTCATCAGCCAGCACCTCAATACGCGGCCCGTGGCGCCTTCGTGGCACAACGCGGAGGTCCGGCCGGACCTCGAGGCGCTGGTGCTGCAGCTGCTCGAGAAGGCCCCGGAGTCACGGCCGGCGAGCGCCGAAGCCGTTCGGGCACGCATCGAGTCGAGCCTCGAGGCGAAAGCCCTGCCCGTATCGGCACAAGCGTCTGCCGCGGCGCCCTCTCTCCCAGGCCGCGGCCAGTTCGTGGGTCGCTCGCTCGAGCTCGACCGGCTGCGACGCGCGGTGGATGCCGCCCTCGGTGGCCACGGCTCGCTCGTCATGCTCGCCGGCGAGCCCGGCATCGGGAAGACGCGGCTGGCGGAGCAGCTCGGCATCTATGCCGGGCTGCGCGGCGCGCAGACGCTGCTCGGACAGTGTCACGAGACGGAGGCGGGCATTCCGTACCTGCCCTTCGTCGATGCGCTGCGCCAATACGTGGCCGGCTGCGGCGACGAGGCCCTGCGCGACGAGCTCGGCAGCGCCGGGCCCGACGTCGCGAAGCTCGTGTCGGAGGTGACCCAACGGCTGCCCGACGTGGGGCCCGCCGTTGCGGTCGAGCCTGCCCAGGACCGCTACCGACTCTTCGACGGCGTCGCCTCGTTCCTCGTCAACGCCTCGCGCGCGAATCCGCTGGTGCTGGTTCTCGACGATCTCCACTGGGCGGACCGCCCGACCCTGTTGCTGCTGCAGCACCTCGCGCGGCGGTTCGAGGGCAGCCGGCTGTTGATCCTGGGGACCTACCGCGACGTGGAGCTCGATCGACGCCACCCCCTGGCGGAGACCCTGTCCGACCTGCGCCGCGATCCGGGATTCGAGCGACTGGCCTTGCGCGGCCTCTCCGCCGAAGAGGTGCTCGAGCTCTTCCAGGCAATGGCTCAGGGGGAGGAGATCGACGAGACCGCGACCCAGCTCACGTCGGCGATTCATCGCGAGACCGAGGGGAACCCCTTCTTCATCGAGTCCGTGGGACAGCACCTGTTCGAAACCGGCGCGGTGTACCGGGAAGGCGGCCGCTGGGTAGCAAAGGCGGGGTCCATCGAAGAGCTGGGGATCCCCGAGGGCGTGCGCGACGCCGTCGGACGGCGCCTCTCGCGCCTGTCGGATACCTGCAACCAGGCTCTCTCCGATGCTTCTGTCGTCGGCCGGGACTTCGGCTTCGAGGTGCTGAAGACCATGTCGGGCCTCGATGACGAGCCCCTGCTCGAGGCGATCGAGGAAGCCGTCGATCGACAGCTAGTGGCGGAGTCGATACGTGGGGGAGCGCCGGTCTATCGCTTCGCCCACGCTCTCGTGCGGCAGACCCTCTACGACGAGCTCTCGCTGCCGCGCAAGCAGCGCGCGCACCTGCGCGCTGCCGAGGCGATCGAAGACATCCACGGCGCGAACCTCGCACCCCACGTGGCCGAGCTGGCCCTTCACTACCGGCTCGCCGGTGCGGCCGCGGATCGCGGGAAGGCGATTGCCGCGCTGCTTCGCGCAGGTGACCTGGCCGCCAAGCTGCTCGCCTGGGAAGAAGCCTCGGACCACTGGGAGGCCGCACTCGAGATCTGGCAAGACGAGCCGGCAACTCGCGCCGAGCGCGCCCGACTCCTCGAACGGCTGGGCGACGCCATGTATGTCTCCGGGCTCCAAGTCCAGCGTGGAATCGGGTACCTCGAGGAGGCGCTGCAGATTCACGGGCAGCTCGGCGACGAAAGACGCGCGGCGACCATCCACTCCAAGCTCGGCCGGGCTCTCGGGGGCTTCCCGCCCGTGCACTCGGAAATCCCACGTGCATTGCGCCACTTCGCAGAGGCGAGGCCCTTCTACGAGAAGCAGCCCGACAGTCCGCAAGCCATTGCGTTCTACGTTGCCCTGGGGTCCGCGGAGTTCATGTCGGGAGACGCCGCGACCTCGATCGCCACCTCTGAGCGGGCCATGGAGATGGCCGACAGGCTGGGCAACGAAGTGATGTGGGCAGCCGCGGCCGGGATCAAAGCGATCACGCTGATGGGTACGGGCCGCCACGACGAGAGAGTCGAGCTGGCCAATCGCAGCTGGGAGATCGCAACGCGCAACAACGTCGGCATCCTGGCCGTCTTCGCGGCGACCGGGCAGCTGGTGGGCCAGCAACTCCTCGATCCCGAGCCGTGCTTGCCGATCATTCAACGCCAGCTCTCGTCGGCGGGCGTCACACAAGCACCCGCCCAGCGCTGCATGCTGGAGGCTTCGCTCGCCCTGAATCATGCGCATATGGGAGATCTCGTATCTGCGCACAAGGCCGCCGCAGCCGCCGAGGGTTTCGACGTCGGTATCACCGACTATCACCTCTACCTGGACGATTGGGACACTGCGAAGTCCGAAATCGAAAAGCGCGTGGAAGAATGGCAGCAGAGGGGCGTCCTCTCACAGCTGGGGCTGGCATGCGGGTTTCTCGGCAACCTGTTGCGATATCGCGGCGATCTCGAAGAAGCGGTCGAGATCTTGGAGAAGGGCGTTGCCAACGATGCGGAGCACGGTCTCATCTTGTACGAGCTGGTGGGTCGATTGCAGCTTGCGACCGCCCTCGGACAGCTAAACAGGACCGATGAGGCGGAGACCCAAGTTTCGCGCTGTCGCGACATCATCGGTGATGGACAGGATTGGCGTGGGAGAGTGGGCGAACTGGAGCTCGCCGAGGCGGTGGTCGGTGCTGCGCGAGGCACACTCCCAGAAGCGACCCAGCACTTCGAGAAGGCGATTGCAATCTTCCGCCGCTACCACGTGCCGTGGCACGAAGCCGACGCGCTCATCCTCTGGGGCCAGGCGCTGCTCGAAGCCGGGCAACGTGCCGGCGCCCTCGAAAAGCTCGATGCCGCGCTCGTCACCTATCGCCGGATCGGCGCCAGCGCTCAGTGGCTCGAAAGGGCACTCGCCATCAAGATGCGAGCCCAGGGCAGCGACTCGAGCAGCGTCAAGGCGTCCATCGCGCTGGTCGCCTCCTCAGTAGACGCCAAGCGGCCCGACCTTTCCCGCGCCGCCGACACCAACGGCAGCGTCACGCTGATGTTCAGCGACATGGCGGGCTACACCGCCATGACCGAACGCCTGGGCGATCGCGAGGCGCTGCGCGTCGTCCAGGACCACAACGAGATCGTGCGCGCCCAATGTGAGGCGCACGGCGGCTTCGAGGTCGAGCTGCGCGGCGATGGCTTCCTGATTGCGTTTCCAAGCGCGCTCTCGGGTGTGCGCTGTGGCATCGCATTGCAGCGAGCCTTCGTCGAGTACAACGAACGCCACCCGGAGCAGCCCATCCGCCTCCGCATCGGCCTCCACACCGGCCAGGCGATCCGGGACGTGGACAAATTCTTGGGCAAGACGGTGATCCAGGCCTTCCGCATCGCCGATCTCGCCGCCGCCGACGAAATCCTGGTTTCGGAAGACGTACAGCAGCAGGTCAGCGGATTGGGGAACCTGCACTTCAGTGACGAGCGCCTGGTCACGCTCAAGGGCTTCTCGAACGAGCACCGCATCGCCGCCGTCGACTGGAAATGACCAGGCGCTCGCGGGAATAGGAAGTTCAGGCTGCGTTCTTCGCGGGACGTCCGATCAGGGGCGCTCTGTCAATTCCCTACGGGGACCCCGCGGCGGGCGAAGGACCGCCTGTCGACCGTCCGGGTGAGAACAGACGATTGAACTCCCAAGGGACCAGGAGGGAGTCACCTGCGATGAGGCGGTTGGTTCAGCCGTGGGAATGCTTGTAGAACTCCAGAGCCTCGCGCAGCGGGGGATTCTCCACGGGCTGGTCGAAGAGCGAAGGCTGGATGGGTCGTGTCTGTTTGGCGACGTCGCTGGCCGAGGGGTAGGCACCATTCCGCTTCCGCACGGCCGAGAGGATCGTCTGCACGTCCATGCGCTCATGGACGTGCAGCGAGACCGTGGGCACCTCGAAGCCCGTGTGCTCAACCCCTTCCCAGCCCACTGAAGGAACGGGTCGAGGTGGGGGTCGTAGGCGTACGTCTTGCGGGTGGGCTCCCCAGAACCCGAAGATGTCCGCAGACACGGGTCCCAGCTAGTCCTGCTCGAAAGGCCGAGGCTGAAACCACGGATCGCTCGATCCCGATCCGCACTGCCGAGGATCTTCGCACGGTGCCAGACCGGTCGGATCCGCGTAGGGGATGGGAATCATGAGCTGATCGATGCGCACGCGGGCGGCGGCCTTCCGTTCAGGCCGACTGACCGTCGCTCCCACGAGCCTGCAACTTCCTACGGCTTCCTCGAGCAGGTCAGCCTCGTTCCCACGGCAGCCAAGAGCACCGCGACGGCGAGAGGAAACGCTGGCGACAAGGGCACGGCAGAGGTCGAGAAGCTCACACCGAGGGTCGGACTGCTCGGGTCGAAGTCGAGTACCAGCCAGGCGAAGGGGCCGGGCCGGAACGGGACGTCGAAGCCAGCCAAGGCGGACAGGTCGCCGCTCCCAAACAGGTAGTTCGTACCGAGGATTCCGTCGAAGGTGAAGGTGTCCATCGTGACGGGGTCCGTCAGTTCGATGTCCTGCACGAACACGGGAGCAGAGACGAAGTTCAGGTGGTTCGGATCGCTGTCGACGAGTGGATCGCCTTCCATCGTCCGCACCAGGAGCGAATCGAGATGGAAACCGGCGATCGTCGTCGTGCCGCCGATTCCGCTGAGCGTGGCGCTGAATTGGTTCGCGATGAGCGAGCCGTCAGCGGCCATCACGAGCATCGCGGGGACGGCGGGGTCATAGCCGGGATCTCCCGGCGCCCAGTAGCGCACGCCGAGAGTCAACGCCAGCGCGCTGGAGATGGACGTCGTCTGGTTGCCGGTATCGAGCAGAAAGGTGCCCGTCACCTGACTGCCGCCTAGGCTCACGGTGATACCTGGAGGTGTGGTCGGGAGCGGAGACACTCCTTCCAGGGCCGCCAACGGGTCGGGACCGATGAACGGGTTCGCGCTCAGCACCGGTCCGGTGGCACCCACCGGAGTGGTCTGCGTGAAGCGATCGAAGGATTTCAGATAGAGCTCGACGTGGAGATCCACCGTGGGAATGCCTGGACCGCTCTCCGGCGCAATCGCCGGGTCGTACATATACGTGTGGATCGTGTCGGGGGGCGTGAGCTCGAAGAAAGACACTTCTGCCAGCTTGGGATTGATCACCGACACCCTGCCCGACATGGCCGGCATGCCCGCGATGCCCAACTGGGTGAAATCTGAGATGAAGAGCGCAGCCGAGCCGGGCGGCCCGAGTTGCAGCCGTAGATCCGCATTCTGCCGCGGGTAGGCGCTGTCCACTGTGTAGGGAGCGGGCGGGTCCTGCACGAAATCCCCCAGGCTCATGCGGACAGGATCGGAGACCGTGAAGGTCGTGCTCCCTCCGACCCCGACGTCGGTAAAGACCACGTCGTCGCCGAGAAACTGAGCGACCGGGATGGCGAGCGCTTGCGCCGGGCCCTTGAAGAGGACAACGCCGCTGGCGCCGGTGTCGTAGATCATCCGCAGGTTGGTCAGGGCGAACCCGAACGAGTCCACACCAGAGTAAGGTCCTCCGCCAGCGATCGGCCGCAGGACCGCGTTGACTTCCGGCAGACCGATTGAGGTCGGGAGGACGCCAGAGATGTCGAGCGCCTGAGCTCGACCGACTCCCAGGACGCAGATCATGCCGATGACCCACGACGCCGACAGTCCGCGGCCCGTCCGCGGCCCAACGCGAGCATCCGCGCTGCCATGCTCCGTGTGAATCGCTGTCACCGTAGACACGTTACGTCGTGCGCTCTCACGACCTTGAGCCGCCAGGGTCCGGATGGCAGCATCACGATTCACTTCGGGGGTGACCCCAAGTCGGACGATTACCTTCCGATCATGGAGGGCTGGAATTACATCGTGAGGCTGTATCAGCCGAAGAAGGAAATCCTGGACGGAACCTGGGCGTTTCCAAATCCGGAATCCGTTGAACAGGCGTACTCCTCGACGGGCTTCTCGGCGTATTCGTCATCGGAACGACTCCCTCCGCGTCGGCGTTCACGGCAGGAATCGATGTCTCGAGCGTTCCCCGCCCCCCCACGTGTCTCTCGCCATGCCCGGAGCATGGCTGGCTCACCGGGGTGCCACGCCTGACGTTCGTGGGCATCCAAGATTCGATCGTGCTCGGATCACCGTTCGAGCTGCAGTCGCCAAGCATCGACCAGCCGGGGGTCGAGGTCCTGCCGCTCCACGTCGTCGTGCGAGGAAACGTGACCGTCCCCTCCGGCGGCTTCACCTCCGAATGCCAGATCCAGGTCGATCGCAGCACCGCGAGCATCACGGGCTCGGACACGCTCACGCTCGAAGCCGAGCTCTCGGGCACCGGGAGTGTCGGGGTCCCGGTCGTGAATACGCCCCTGGGCAGCGTGATCGTGATCGCGGACGCCCTCGACTTCGGGGACAGGATCACCAACCAAACGGGCGCCGCGATCACTGTCGTCAACGGGAGCATCGCCTTCCCGGGCGATGGTTTCGCCAACGACGATGGGCTCGTGAACGAAGGCACCCTCAACCTGGTCGACTGCGTCGTCGACGGCGACGTGCGCTCGCCGGCCGGCTCCATCATCAACGTCGCCGGCACGGTGGTGTTCAACGGTCTCGTTTCGGGCGCCGGCACCTTCTCCGGCACGACGAACCTGGTCACCTTCAACGGCGGCTACTCGCCCGGGGACTGAGGAGACCGGCCTGTCGGGCGGTGCAGTCGTCTCCATCTACTCCGAGAACGATCCCGAATCCTATGATCTCGACTTCATTCGCACCGGCCGCTGACGCCCACGAGTAGATCGGGGCCGGCCCGGCGGCTCCGCCTCAGTGGCCCAGGCCGGTATCCGGGAAGCAGGCGGCA
>PVMS01003430.1_pt1 | contig 11411 bp, 10 predicted proteins | sample 1853461 | NCBI WGS metagenome assembly PVMS01 (sample SAMN08582032, study PRJNA380276) | Marine sediment metagenome, whole genome shotgun sequencing project. | isolation source: ocean sediment barecode stripped | collected 2017
CGTACCCGCGGGCTTCGTGGACGACAAGCCGGTAGGCCTGCAACTGATTGGCCGCCATTTCGATGAAGCCCGGCTGCTCAACGTGGCCCACCGCTACCAGCAGGCCACGGACTGGCATCTGCGGCAACCGGCGGGAGGGCAATCCTGATGCAATGGGAAACCGTTATCGGCCTGGAAGTGCACCTGCAACTGGCCACCAAATCCAAGATTTTTTCCGGCTCGGCCACCACCTTCGGCGCGCAGCCCAACACCCAGGCCAGCGCGGTGGATCTGGCCATGCCCGGTATGTTGCCGGTACTGAACGAGCTGGCTGTGCGCTATGCGGTGAAATTCGGCCTGGGCATAGGCGCAGAAATTGGCATGCGCTCGGTATTCGACCGCAAGAACTATTTTTACCCGGACCTGCCCAAGGGCTACCAGATCAGCCAGTTCGAAGCGCCTATTGTCGGGCGCGGCACCTTCGAGATTCTGATGGAAGACGGTAGCGTCCGTAAAATCGGCATCACCCGCGCCCACCTGGAAGAGGACGCGGGCAAATCCCTGCACGAGGACTTCCACGGCCAGACCGGCATCGACCTGAACCGGGCGGGCACCCCCCTGCTGGAGATCGTATCGGAACCGGATATCCGCAATGCCGCGGAAGCGGTGGCCTATCTCAAAGCCCTGCACAGCCTGGTGCCCTACCTGGGCATCTCCGACGGCAACATGGCCGAGGGCTCCATGCGCTGCGATGTCAACATATCCCTGCGACCCGCCGGCTCCGAGACCCTCGGTACCCGGGCGGAGATAAAAAACGTCAACTCCTTCCGTTTCGTGGAAAAGGCCATTCGCTACGAAATCAATCGGCAGGCGGATATCCTGGAGGACGGCGGCACGGTGGTGCAGGAAACACGCCTGTATGACGCCGACCGGGACGAAACCCGCTCCATGCGCAGCAAGGAAGTGGCCAACGACTATCGCTACTTTCCGGAGCCAGATCTGCTACCCGTAGTGATAGACGACGCCTACGTCGAGGAAATCCGTAACAGCCTGCCCGAACTGCCCACGGAAAAACGCCACCGTTTCACAGAACAGTACAGTCTGGGCGACTACGATGCCAACGTCCTGTGCGACAGCCGCGCGCTGGCGGACTACTTCGAGGCGGTGGTGGCCGCCTGCGGCGATGCCAAGATAGCCGCCAACTGGGTGCAGGTGGAATTACTGGGCCAGCTCAACCGCAGTGAACTGGGCATAGACGACAGCCCGGTGTCAGCCGCGAACCTGGGCGGACTGATACAGCGCATTCTCGACAACAGCATCTCCGGCAAGATTGCCAAGCAGGTATTCGAAGCTATGTGGCTGGACGGGGGCACTGCCGATGAGATCATAGAAGCGCGGGGTTTGAAGCAGGTAAGCGACAGCGGCGCATTGGCAAGTATGGTCGACGAGGTCATCAGCGGCAACACCGCCCAGGTGGCACAATACCTGGCGGCGGATGAAGCCAGGCGCAAGAAGCTGACAGGCTTCTTTGTCGGCCAGGTGATGAAACTATCCAAAGGCCAGGCCAACCCACAGATGGTGAACCAGTTGCTGGCGAAAAAGCTGGTATAGAGGAAACACGACAATGCGAAAGGACAAGGAAAAGGTTCTCGACGAGGTCTGGACTGAGGACCACGTAAAGAGCTTCCTGCAGGTACGCCCTCACGATGGCTCGGATGAGAACTTCTACATGTTACTCAAGGCCTATCAGAGTATGCGGGCCGAGGATTTTGAGCTATTTGTGGGGTTTTTCACCAGCGAAAGCCGTGACATCAATGCCACGGGGAAGGACGGGCGCACTTTGCTTGATATCGTCTCCACGCACCGCCATGGGGTTGAGTACGCTGATATTCTCAGGGCTGCTGGGGCTGGTTAGTTTAGGGAAGTACGGCGCCGGTCGATGCCCGGGACGCCGTCTCGATCTCCCGATACTAGCACTCCCCCCCACTAAGCCGGATCGTACGGAACCCGCCCTTTAGAAAACATCTCCCGATTCTCCCGCTTTTTCTCCTCGCTCTTGCGCAGCAGGACATAAGCCGCCCCGGTACCACCATGCGCTGGCCGGGCGCTGCTGAACGCCTGCACGATTTCCAGTTGCCGCAGCCAATGATCGACACTGCCCTTTAAAGTGGAGCTGCGCTCTTTTTCAGACCTGCTCTGCCCCTTGCCGTGAATAATCAGCACACTGCGCAAACCCAGCTTGTAGCATTCCTGCACAAACTCGAACACCTCCCGCCTGGCGACCGCCGCGGTCATGCGATGCAGGTCCAGCCTTGCCTCGGCTTCATAGCGGCCCTGCTTGAGTTTGCGAAATACGCCGTTTTGTACGCCCGGGCGCTTGAATTCCAGGACAAACCAGGCGTCCAGAGGGGCTATGTCACCGTCGGTCAGGGTATTGCGGTCCAGCGCTTTACCCTGTACCGCGGCCCGGCGCCGGTGATCCAGTGAGGAATCCCTGCCAGTTTGTGGTTTGCCGCGCACTGGGACACGCGGCTCCCGCACCAGAGGCACCACGTCGGACATTTCATCCAGAAATGTCTTATCTTCATCACTGGCCATAATTACACCCTGCCTTGAGTTCGCTATTATAGCGCCTGACACCAACAATTTTGACTGAACGATGACGAAACTGCTGCGACAGGAACAAATTTGCCCGCTATGCGGTGGTGACAACCTTTGCGCCATGGCGGCGGGTGGGCCAGCGGAGTCTTGCTGGTGCCAGGCTGTGAGCATCAGTGCGGCGGCGCTAGCCGCTATTCCCGCGGAGTCCGTCGGCGTGCGCTGCCTTTGCCCCGCCTGTGGCCGAGCGGATGCGCCTGCGCCCGATAAAATGCGCCCGCGGCCAATAAAGTAGCCGACTATAAAGGAGAGACTGCAAGTGAAAGGTAATATCGCACACGGCGCCGGCTATTTAACCCGGGGGGCGCGTATGTTGAGCCACCCCAAATTACGCCTGTTCGTCATCATACCGCTGATGGTCAACATCCTGATTTTCGGCTCCCTGATTGGCATCGGCTTCGGCTACCTCAGCGCCATGATGGAATCACTGCTGTTGGCTATTCCGGACTGGCTGGGTTTCATCGAGTGGATTCTGTGGCCACTGATCGGCATTACCGTCAGCCTGATAACAGGCTATCTGTTTACCGCCGTGGCCCTGATTATCGCTTCACCCTTCAACGCCCTGCTGGCAGAAAAGGCCGAGGAACTGGTTACCGGCCGCCCGGTGGATGCACTGGAGGGACTGGGCGCCGCCTTACTGGCCCTGCCCAGGAGTATGTTGCGGGAGTTGTCCAAGCTTCTGTATTACGTGCCCATGGCGATTTTTGTACTGGTGGTCTCATTTATCCCCGGGATTAACGCCGTGGCGCCGGTGCTGTGGCTTTTACTGGGGGCGTGGATGATGAGTATTCAGTTTGTGGACTATCCCATGGATAACCACCAGTTGAGTTTTGCCGATGTGAAAGAAGCCGTGCGCAGCCGGCGCCTGAGCACCATGGGCTTCGGGGGCCTGGTGGCACTTTGCACCGCCATACCCATTGTCAATTTTTTCGTGGTGCCCGCCGCAGTGGTGGGCGCCACGTTGCTGTGGTGCGAGGAGTTGGACCAGTAGTTCCAGGCCAGCCGTTCCTGGACCAGCAGCTCCTAAACCAGCAGTTCCTTGGGCGGGTGCGTGCATTCGAGCCTGGTGCCCAATAACGCTTCCAGGTCGGGCAACAGGAAAGCGTCATCCTCACTGGCAAAACTGATGGATGTACCGGTGGCGCCAGCGCGACCGGTGCGACCAATACGGTGCACATAGTCCTCGGGGTCTTCCGGCAGGTTGTAGTTGACCACATGACTGACACCTTCCACATGGATACCACGCCCGGCTACATCCGTAGCCACCAAGACCTTGATAGCGCCCGACTTGAACTGCTCCAGCGTGCGGGTACGCTTGGCCTGGGGTATCTCCCCTGACAGAATGCCGGCGCTCACGCCCGACTTGCGCAAGCGCTCGTGCAGGCGTCTCACCTGGTCGCGGCGATTGGCAAAGACGATCACGCTGGTGGTGTCTTCGCTGCGCAGCAGGTTGTTGAGTACCTTATAACGCTCCTGGCTACTGACCAGGTAGATCTTCTGGTCCACCGTATCGGTGGCGACACTCTCCGGCTCGATCTCTACCGAAACCGGCTCATAAGTCCACTGTTGGGAGAGGTTGATGATGTCCTGGGTAAAGGTGGCGGAGAACAGCAGGGTCTGCCTGTTCTCCTTCTGTGGAGTGGCCCGTACAATGCGTTTCACCTGTGGAATAAAGCCCATGTCCAGCATACGATCGCCCTCATCCAGCACCAGGATTTCCACGTGATCCAGGTACAGATCGCGGCGACCCATGAAGTCCAGCAGGCGCCCCGGAGTGGCCACCACCAGATCCACCACATGATTGGTGAGGCGATTGAGCTGCTTCTGGTAGTCCATGCCGCCGATCAGTGTGGCGACTTTCAGGCCGGTGTACCTGGCCAGCTCTTCGGCATCTGCGGCGATTTGCATGACCAGCTCACGTGTCGGGGCGATGACCAGGGCACGAGGCTCACCCGCAAAACGTTCGCCTTCGGGCGGGTGACACAGCTGATCGTTAAATATAGTGACAAGGAATGCCGCCGTCTTACCAGTGCCCGTCTGGGCCTTGCCGATAGCGTCGTGACCCTGCAGGGTATGGGGTAACACGGCAGCCTGAATGGGCGAACAATACTTAAAGCCCAGGTCCGCAATGCCGTGCATCAGCTCGTCGCGCAGGCCCAGGTCGTGAAAGCGGGTCTCACCTTCTTTGGGTTCCACCGGGAAATCATCCACAGACCATGGCGCGGCGGCCTTCGCCTTGCCTCCGCGACCGCGGCGCTTGCCGCCTCGGCCCTGGGGCTTCGCCCCGCCGTCCTCACCGTGTTTACCGTCCGGCGCGGCTTTGTGGGAGGGTTCCTGCCGGGGGGGGCTGGCCATGGCCGGAAGATGCCGGACTATGATCCTTTACCGCGCCGCCCTTGCCTGCCAGACGCCCTACTAAATTCTTGATCAACTCTGTACATCCTATGACGGGTCAAAAAACGCGCCAGTCTACCATTTTCAGGACAGAAAAGGTGGCGCAATTACCAATCTTGTAATCGGCTGTTTTCTGGTGGCGCACAGTACCCGGTAAAACGCGGCAGGCTCTGCACGCCCTGCCGCGGCACACTACGTAGGGTACGCCATGCCCGCCATCGTTAACTCCCGGGAATCAGCCCGGGCTGGAAACAGCCTGGACAGATAATAGTCTATGCTGGTAAAGCGCCCGCCGCCGGTGAACAGCAAGCTGAGCAGCATCACCAGGTAAGTCACGCCGAATTCAATACCGTTGTTGAGAATCACATAGCTGCCTTTCTCCGTCAGCCAGGTGTAATTGCCATATTCCTGCAGGATTTCCCGGGCAGTTCCCAGGCGCACTGCGACCTCCTGCGCGGATGAATCGGCGATTGCGGCCCAGCCGCTACCCCAATGCACCGTGAACACCGCAACCAGCATGGTGACGATGAGAGGCACCGATATCCACCGTGTGGCCAGCCCCAGCAGCAACAGCAATGCTCCGACAGCCTCCGTGTAAGCTGCCATATGCGCCAGCAGGGACGGAAAAGGCAGGCCCAGGCCCCAGTCGGGATTACCGAACCACTCGATGGTATTTTCCATACCGGCAATTTTCTGGGTGCCCGCCATCCAGAACACCGGCACCAGGTAAAGACGCATGGCCAGTGGTGCCAGGCCATCGAGATACCGCAGGCGCGGGAAAATCGCGTTGTGTATACTGTAATACCATTCGGCTAATGCATTCATATAACTATTCCCTGTGGGCTTGGTTCTGTGACAACGGAAATGGTGAAAAGGTTTCCGTGGTATTGGCACATCGGATGTTTTAATTTCACACTACGATACTGATTCCCACATCCCATTGAAGAAATTTCCCGCCTACCTCGTTGAAAGCCGCGCACTTCTGGCCATTGCCGGGCCGATGATGATCGCCCAGCTGGCACAGATGGGTACCGGTGTGGTCGATACCATTATGGCGGGGCGCTACAGCGCGATGGATCTCGCGGCCATCGCCATCGGCTACAATATCTGGCTGCCCATCTACCTGTTTTTTGTCGGTGTCATGCTGGGCGCTACCGCCATTATTGCCCAGGACTTTGGCGCCGGACGGATACAACGGATTCGCGACTCCCTGCCCCAGGCCCTGTGGCTAGCCCTGGCACTGGGCCTGATCGCCGGGCCCCTGTGCTATTTCGCCGACCCGTTACTTGGCCTGCTGAACCTGGACGCTGCAACACACGCCAAGAGCCTGGCTTATTTGCAGGCAACGGCGTTCGGCATGCCTGCCGCTGCCGTGTTCCAGGCGCTGCGCTGCCATACCCAGGGGGTCGGGATCATGCGACCCTTCGCGGTAGCCAGTGTCTTGGGGTTTATTGCCAACGTCCCCCTCAACTACGCGTTCATTTATGGCAAATGGGGCTTCCCTGAACTGGGGGCCGCCGGGTGCGGCTGGGCGACGGCAATCTCCATGTGGCTGGGCCCGGTATTGATCAGTTTCTATATGACCAGGGCCGAGAAACTCAAACCCTACCTACCGCCATTGCAGCTGGTGTTACCGGATTTCGCCAGCATCAAGGAAATTGCACGCCTCGGTCTGCCCATCGGGCTTACCTTCTTCCTGGAAGTTACCGTGTTCTCGGTTATTGGCTTGTGCATCGCGACCCTGGGCAACACCGCCATGGCCTCTCACCAGATTGCGTTCAACGTATGGGACGTGGTCTATATGCCGCTGATCAGTATCGGCTCGGCCATGGCCACACGAGTGGGTCACGCGATCGGCGGTGGCGACAAGAAAAAGGTGAACCTGGCAATTACCTGTGGTACGTCGATGACGCTGCTGGTGGGTCTGTTGTGTATGGCAATACTGTTGGCCGCCCCCGGCCCCATCATCAAAGCTTACACCAACGATACGGCCATCCACGGTATGGCCATTACGCTGATACGCCTCGCCGCGTTGTTTATCATGCTGGATGCGGGGCAGGTCGCCGCATCATTCTGCCTGCGCGCCTTCAAGGACACTCGCTTCCCTTTTGTTGTACTGTGCATTGCGTACTGGTTGATCACCCTGCCCCTGGGATACTGGCTGGGAATAGTTTCAGCGGACAATGCCCTCGACGGCACCGTAGGATTCTGGAAAAGTATGATCGCGGGGATTGCCATCAGCAGCGTACTGATCATCTGGCGATTGTATTACACACTGAAAAAACCGTTGCCAGCCGTCGATACCGGCAGTGACATTCAAGCCGGCGGAGCCTGAGTGGTTGTCATCAGCTCCCGTGCAAATGGGAGCAGTCGGGGCAGTCAGCCCGCGGCGGCAGGGTCAACCGCCGGATATCCATGGTCCGCAGATCCAGCAATAACAATTTACCGCGCAGTGTTTCACCAAAGCCCGAGAGCAGCTTCAGGGCTTCCATGGCCTGCAGGGAACCGATGACACCCACCAATGGCGCCAATACCCCGCTGTCGCTGCAACTGAGGGCGGTGGCGGCCTCATCGCTGGCATACAGGCAGCGGTAGCAGGGGCCACCGCGCACCGGGTCGAACACCGCCACCTGTCCCTCAGAGCGAACCGCAGCGCCGGAAACCAGGGGCACCCCCGCCGCAATACAGGCGCGGTTCAGGGCAAAGCGCACCGGATAGTTATCGGTGGCATCCACCACCAGCTCGACCCTCTCCACCAGCTCAGGCATAGCGTCTTCGACCAGCGCCCGCGGGATAACTTCGAGCTGAACCTCTGGATTCAGGGAAGTGATGGCAGCCGCTGCTGACCGGGCCTTGTTCGTTCCGATGTCTTCACCACGGTGGGCTATCTGGCGCTGCAGGTTACTCAGTTCTACATCATCCCCGTCAGCCAGCAGTAATTTACCCACGCCGGCCGCCGCCAGATAGAGGGCCGCCGGGCAACCCAGGCCGCCCAGGCCCACCACCAACACGCGGGACTGCTGCAGTCGCTCCTGCCCCGCCACATCGAAATCGTGCAGCAGAATCTGCCGGTTGTAACGCATTAACTGCTCGTCACTCAGCATGCCAGTATGCCCCCGTGATGCGCTCGTGCCCGGCCATATCCACACGTGTGGTCACCTCGCAAAAGCCCGCATCGTGCAGCAACTCGCGTACGGCCGCCCCCTGTTGACAGCCGTGCTCCAGTAACAACCAGCCACCGGGGTGTAATTGCCGCGGCGCCCCCGCTATCAGCCGGGCCAGATCGGCGAGGCCGCCATCTGCTGCCACCAGGGCGGCGTGAGGCTCAAAGCGAACATCGCCCCGGTCCAGGTGCGGATCATCACCGTCAATATAGGGCGGGTTACTGAGCAACAGGTGAAACCGCCGGTCGAGGACGCACTGGTACCAGTCGGATTGCAAAAAAGACACGCGCTCCAGCCCTGCTCGCAACCCGTTGTCACGGGCCACCTGCAGTGCCGCTGCGCTGGCATCCACCGCCGTCACCTGCCAGTGAGGGCGTTCACCAGCCACGGCCAGGGCGATGGCACCCGAACCTGTGCCCAGATCCAGTACCGCGGCAGCATCCGGCAGGGATAGTTCCAGCGCCCACTCCACCAACAGCTCAGTCTCGGGACGCGGAATCAGGGTATGGCTATTGACCTGTAGCTGCAGTGACCAGAACTCCCGGTGTCCGATGAGATAAGCCACCGGCAACCCCTGGGCGCGCCGGGCCAGTAGCTGTTCGAAATACGCCGCGCGTTCGGCCGCCACCTCGGCTTCCGGCCAGGTATACAACCAGGTACGGGACCGGCGCAGGCAGTGGCCGAGAAGGATTTCCGCGTCGCGCCTGGGGCTGCCTGAAGGCAACTCCCCCCCGGCGCGCAGCAACTCCTGCACGGTCGCCATCAGTCGTCGGCCAGTGCCGCCAGTTGATCCGCCTGGTACTCCTGGCGCAGGGGATTGATCACCGCCTCCAGGTCACCCTCCATCACCTCCGCCAGTTTGTACAGGGTGAGATTGATACGGTGGTCGGTGAGGCGCCCCTGGGGAAAGTTGTAGGTGCGTATGCGATCAGAACGATCGCCGGTGCCCACCAGGTTGCGTCGCCGGGCGGCCTGTTCATCGGCCTGTTTATCCTGGGCGCTGGTGAGCAATTTGGCCTGCAGCAGTGACATGGCCCGGGCTCTGTTTTTGTGCTGTGAACGCTCGTCCTGGCACTCCACCACCACACCGGTGGGCAAATGCGTAATGCGCACCGCTGAATCGGTCTTGTTCACATGCTGGCCGCCCGCACCGGATGCCCGGTAGGTGTCAACACGAAGGTCGGCCTTGTTGATCTCAATCTCGTCCACCGTCTCGGCCTCGGGCATGATCGCCACGGTGCAGGCCGAGGTATGGATGCGCCCCTGGGACTCGGTCTCGGGTACGCGTTGCACACGGTGGGCGCCGGATTCAAACTTCAGGTGGGCGTACACATCCCGCCCCTCCACCCGGCTGATGATTTCCTTGTAACCGCCGTGCTCGCCGGGCCGTTCCGACAACACCTCCACTTTCCAGCGACGGTTTTCGGCGTAGCGGGAATACATGCGAAACAGATCGCCGGAAAAAATCGCCGCCTCGTCGCCACCGGTGCCGGCGCGAATCTCCAGGAAGACGTTGTGGGAGTCCTGCGGATCCCTGGGCAGCAGCAAGGTCTGTAATTGCGCCTCCAGTTCCTCCAGGCGCCCACCACTGGTTTCGATTTCCTCCCTGGCCATCTCGCGCAGATCCGGGTCGGCGTCGTCCAGCATTTCCCGGGCTTCGTCCAGATCCGCTTTGACCTGGCTGTATTCGGTGTAGCATTTCACCACGGACTCCAGTTCCGCATACTCTTTGGAGAGGTCTCGAAACTTGTTCTGGTCGGCGATGGTTTCACCGTCCCCCAGCAAGGCCGATACTTCTTCGTGCCGGTCGGTGAGGGTTTCCAGCTTGGTCAGTAGAGATGCTTTCATTGTAGTGTGCGCCTGGATGTTTGTACGGAAGAGGGCGGCAGGTCAAATTCCTCTTGTTCGTCTGTCTCGGCAGCCATAGTGGCAGCCCGAGCCTGTTCCGCCCCCTCCAGGCCCAGCAACTTGCGGGCACTGGCCACCGTGTCCAGGCGCCCTTCCGCACTGGCCTGCTTGAGCCCGGCGGTGGGTGCGTGAATCAACTTATTGGTAATCGTTCGGGCCAGCTGCGCCATGATTACCTGCGGGTCATCACCCCGGGCCAGAGCGCGCAGTGCGCGTTGCAACTCCTGCTCGCGCAGTTGCTCCGCCATCTGGCGATACTCCTTCACCGCATCGACCGCGCCGAGGCTGCGCATCTCCTGCACGTACTGCCTGACACCTTCCTCAATGATCAGGTCAGCCTTACAGGCCTCATTGCGGCGGCTGCGCATATTCTGGTCGACGATCTCGCGCAGGTCATCCACGCTGTACAGGTAAACATCGCGCAAATCACCCACCTGTGACTCGATATCCCGCGGCACGGCAATATCCACCATCAGGAATGGACGGTGCTTGCGCGCCTTGAGCGCGTGCTCCACCGCGCCCTTGCCGAGGATAGGGAGCTGGCTGGCCGTGGAGGTAATGATAATATCGGCATCCAGTAACTGCTCCGGAATCTCGGCCAGCAACCCCGCTTCGGCGCCAAACTTCTGCGCCAGCTCCCGGGCCCGACCCAGGGTGCGATTGGCGATGACAATTTTGCTCACGCCCGCTTCGATCAGGTGTCTGGCCACCAACTCGATGGTCTCGCCGGCCCCCACTAACAGGGCATTGGACTGGCTCAGGTCGGCGAATATATGCCCGGCCAAATCCACCGCCGCATAAGCGACCGACACCGGATTTTCCCCGATGGCGGTATCGGTACGAACCCGTTTTGCGATGGAGAACACCCGAGGGAACAAGCGGCCCAACTCGCTGCCCACGGTGCCGGACTCGGAGGCCACCGCGTATGCTGACTTGAGCTGCCCAAAAATTTGCGGCTCGCCCAGCACCATGGAATCCAGGCCACTGGCTACCTGCACCATATGTTGCAGGGCCTGTTGGGCTTCAAAATGGTAGGCAGCCTGGCGCAACTCTTGCGCCGAGAGGTGGTGGTAATTGGCAACCCAGTCGATCAGTTGCGTCGCCTTATCAGCCAGGGCGATACCGTGCGGCACAATGGCGTAGAGCTCGGTGCGATTGCAGGTAGAAAGAATAACCACTTCATCCACCCCGGCGGTGGTACAGGCATCGACCAGGGCTTCATTGACCTGCTCCGGGGCAAACGCCACCCGCTCGCGCACCTCGACGGCGGCAGAGTTGTGGTTGATTCCCAGGGCGATCAATTTCATA
>PVMS01106432.1_pt1 | contig 11409 bp, 11 predicted proteins | sample 1853461 | NCBI WGS metagenome assembly PVMS01 (sample SAMN08582032, study PRJNA380276) | Marine sediment metagenome, whole genome shotgun sequencing project. | isolation source: ocean sediment barecode stripped | collected 2017
AATATCTAAAACGCTTGTGGGCATTAATTAATTGAACTGGATAATATGGATTTTGTTTTTTTAGATTCCATTCTTGAATTTATCGATCCGCTACTCGATCCGTTTTTGATCATTGGCACGATTAAGGCAGTGATCATTGCGGTAGGCGTACTATCGACGGTGCCGTTTATAGTTTGGCTGGAGCGGCGTTTGATGGGGCGATTTCAGGTACGCCTGGGACCGAACAGGGTAGGTCCATTTGGATTGGGTCAGCCTTTTGCCGATTCGATAAAACTGTTGTTCAAAGAATCCATCATCCAGAGTTCAGCGGATAAGTTTTTATATTATCTGGCACCGGCGGTCGTGGTGTTCACGGCAATTGTGGCCTTTTCGGTGATCCCCTTTGGCGAACCTTTCGAGGTTTTTGGCGAAACTATAGAGCTCTGGGGAGCCAACGTCAATTCCAGTATATTGTTTGTTTTTGCAATTTCCGGAATGGGTATTTATGGCATGGTGCTGGCAGGATTAGCCTCCAATAATAAATATTCGTTGATGGGCGGACTGCGTTCTTCGGCGCAGATGATCAGTTATGAACTGACTCTGGGACTCTCGGCGTTGAGTGTCATTGTCTGGACAGGATCGTTGAATCTCGTTGATATGGTCAATGCGCAAACGATTCCATTTATATTGACCCAACCCGTAGCTTTTTTATTGTTCTTTATAGCCGGAGTTGCTGAAACCAATCGAGCACCATTTGATTTACCGGAAGCTGAGCAGGAACTGGTGGCGGGGTTCCATACTGAATATACGGGAATGAAGTTCGCCATGTTTTTCATGGGCGAGTACATTAACATGGTGACCATGAGTGCTATGATGACCTTGTTGTTCCTGGGCGGATGGAACTCTTATGGATTGCCTTTGTTCCCCATCCTGGCGTTTGCGTTAAAAGTTTTCCTATTGCTTTGTGTGTTTATCTGGTTGCGGTCAACATTTCCAAGGCTACGGTACGACCGCTTGATGACATTTGGATGGAAAATACTGTTGCCCATCAGCGTGTTGAACCTGTTGGTTTACAGTACCCTTAAAGTCATATTTTGATTTCCCTTCGGGGGTGATTATGCTAGCAAATATAATATCTGGATTTAAAAATTTAATGATTGGCATGGGCGTGACCTTTAAGAACGCGCTCTCAAAACCCGTCACCATTTGTTACCCGGAAGTTAAAAGGGAGATGCCCGCCCGATTTCGTGGGAGGCATTTTCTCAATCGCGATGAGGATGGACTGGAGAAATGTATCGGTTGCAGTCTTTGTTCGATCAATTGTCCGGTCGGTTGCATCCATGTCGTGTCGGCGGAAAACGATCCTGATAATCCGGTGTCCAAGGGAGAGCGCTACGCCGAGGTTTACGAAATCAATCTTCTGCGTTGCATCTATTGCGGGTATTGCGAAGAGGCTTGCCCGGTGGATGCGGTGGTTCTGCGTGAACACTATGAACTGGCAGATTACGATCGCGATGTTTACATCGCTGAAAAGAGCGACCTTCTGGTGTACCCAAAACCGAATGAGTTCCGCGTGAATATTTTGGGCAATACAGAACTGGTTAAATAATTTTTGTTATAGGGCTCCTCTTATAAATTGGAGCTGTAAAGGGAGAAAGCTGTGTTCGAAATCACTTACGATGTAGTTGTATTCATCGTTGGCGTGACAGCCGTTCTGGCCAGTCTGGGAGTGGTGTTGTGTTCCGCCCCAATTTACTGCGCGCTTTATCTGATTGGACACATGATGTGTCTCGCCTTGCTGTTTCTGCTCTACAATGCCGAATTCATTGCCGCGGCCCAGATCATTGTGTACGCCGGAGCTGTGATGATTTTATTCCTGTTTATTATTGCTTTATTGGGCGGTAAGAAAGAAGTCCAGGAACCTTCTCTCAACCGGTCTATGGCTTTCGCTTTTGTTTTCACTCTGTTTGGCGAATTGTTGTTAGCGGCAAAAGTAAGTAAAACCAAACCTATTGAAGGCGTGTTCGATCCGGAAACGATTCAGTCCCTTGGCAGTGCCAAAGCGGTTGGATTGGAATTGTTCTCCCGCCACCTGGTGCCATTTGAATTGGCCTCGGTCCTGCTATTGGTGGCGGCAGTGGGAATCATCTGCCTGGCTAAGTTCCAGAGGACAACGCCACGTCGGCAGAAAAGGATTTAAGTAAAATGGGAAATCAATTTTTATTGATTATCAGTGCGACCATTTTCTGCATTGGCTCAGTTGGTTTTTTGATCCGCAGAAATCCGCTCATCATGTTCATGTGTGTCGAGTTGATGTTGAACGCGGTGAATTTGCTATTGGTCGGTTATTCCGGATTTTTGAAATCCCTTGATGGCCAGATTTTTGCCTTGATGATCATGGCCGTGGCCGCCGCCGAAGTAGTTGTAGGTTTGGCCATCATCCTGACGATATTCAGGACGCGCCGTGATTTGGATGTGGATCATATCAATGTATTGAAAGGATAGTTTCCTTGTTTGCTTACGCCTGGTTAATTCTAATTTTTCCATTGCTCGGTTTTATTGCCCTTAGTCTGGGTGGCGACCGCCTGACTGATCAAAAGGCAGGCCTTGTCGGATGCGCTACAGTGGGTGCATCGTTCGTGGTGACGCTGATTTGTGTGTTACACATGATGGCGTTGGAACCTGCCGAGCGTTTGAACCACGTAGAAACTCTCTATACCTGGATTTCTTCCGGGGCATTCAAACTCGACTTGGCGATTTTGGTCGATCCCTTGAGTGTTTTCATGTTTCTGATTGTGACGGGTGTTGGCTCCCTGATTCATGTGTATTCCATCAGCTACATGAAAGGCGATCCTGAATTCAGCCGATTTTTCGCTTACATGATCCTTTTTATATTTTCAATGCTACTGCTGGTTGCGGCGGCAGATTTCTTTTTCCTCATCGTGGGGTGGGCGCTGGTGGGCTTGGCGTCTTATCTGCTGATTGGTTTCTGGCGGGATAAAACCACCGCAGTTCTGGCCGCACGTAAGGCTTTTGTCATGAACGTGATTGGCGACGTTGGCATGGTCATCGCGGCATTCGTAATATTCAACACCTTTGGCACCCTCAATTACGTCGATATTTTTGCCGCCGCACCCGATACGTTTCGCCTGAATGATGATACCGTTCTGGTGATCACTTTGTTGTTGCTGGTAGGGGCATTCGCGAAATCCGCCCAACTGCCGCTCCATACCTGGTTGCCCGACGCGATGGAAGGTCCGACTCCGGTGAGTGCGCTGATTCACGCGGCAACGATGGTGACGGCGGGTGTCTACCTGGTGGCGCGTTGTCATGTGCTTTATGAACTTGCGCCGTACACGATGTATTTAATTGCCGGGGTAGGTGCCGTGACGGCGATTTTTGCCGGGTCCATGGCTTTGGTGCAATACGATATTAAACGAGTCATTGCCTATTCAACGATGAGTCAACTGGGATTCATGTTTCTTGCTGTGGGAGTCGGGGTATTCAGTATTGGCATGTTTCATCTGATGACGCATGCGTTTTTCAAAGCGTTGTTATTCCTTGCCGCCGGTAGTGTGATTCACGGGCTCAATGGCGAGCAGGACATTCGCAAAATGGGCGGCTTGAGAAAAATAATGCCAGCGACCCACATCACCTTCTTGATAGGTGCTTTGGCCCTCGCAGGTTTTCCCTTGACCAGTGGTTTTTTCAGTAAAGAAGCGATCATCATGAGTTCGTATTATTCCGACCTGGGGAACATTGTGTTCTGGGGCATGGCGGTGATTGCGGCAGGGATGACTGGGTTTTATATTTTTCGCGTTTACTTTTATACCTTTTACGGTGCCTCCCGAAGTCCAGAAGTGCATCCGCATGAATCACCTTTGGTGATGCTGGGGCCGCTTCTTGCGCTGGCAGGGCTTGCCCTGGTTGCAGGAGTTCTCGGGCCATGGACGAATGAATTTCTGGCGCCTGTATTTGGCGGGGAGTCACCTCATTATCATGACGCTTTGCTGGAGACCGTTGCCGTGGTTGCAGGGGTCGGCGGAATCCTGATAGCCGTTGTTATATATTTCACTAGCTCGGACCGATTAGAGTTTGCTAAGGAGGCTTTAGCGCCACTCTACGATTTACTTTTCCATAAATACTATGTGGATGAAATTTATGACATTCTCATCGTCAAGCCGACCAAGGCGATCGGAGTATTCCTGGAAGAAAAAGTGGAAAAGTACGGCATCGATTACGCCGTCGACGAAGTGGGCCGGCAGGTGCGGCAAGTCAGTGCACTCGCCAGTTTGTGGCAGTCTGGAAAAGTGCGGACCTATGCTCTCAATATGATGGCAGGTCTGGTGACAGTATTGATGTTTGTTGTGTTTTTATAGGAATAAAAGAACGCTATGTTGACCCTGATAATATTCATCCCACTTTTGGCGGCCGCCGCTCTCTTATACATTGATAAGGAGAACAAAGCGCTCGTTCGTTTAATCGCCACCGGTGCGGCTGGGGCCAGCTTCCTGTTGTCTCTTGGGCTCTTTATTGGTTTTGATAGCTCACAATCGGCAATGCAATTTGTCGAAACAGCGAAATGGGTTCCTATATTCAATATCAATTACCAGTTGGGCGTCGATGGTATCAGTCTTCTGCTGGTAATTCTCACAGCTTTTCTTGGCCTTATCGCCATCGTATTTTCCTATAATCAGGACAAACTACGCAATTTCATGGTGCTGATGTTGGCTTTGGAAGCCGGCACACTGGGAGTTTTCCTCGCGCTCGATACAATTTTGTTTTACGTTTTTTGGGAATTGATGTTGGTGCCGACGTATTTTCTCATCGGCATTTGGGGCGAAGGCAACCGGATCTACGCAACCACCAAGTTTGTGCTGTTCACTCTCGTGGGAAGTTTATTGATGCTGGTGGCGATTGTATCCATTTCTGTGGCGCACCACCAAGTGACGCATGAATGGACCTTCGATATTCAGACCTTGGTGCATACGAATTTTGATCCAGCATCGCAATTATGGATGTTCCTGTTTTTCTTTTTAGCCTTTGCGATTAAGGTGCCGATTTTTCCCTTGCATAGTTGGTTACCACATACTTATATTTCGTGCCCGACTCCAGCACTCATTCTTTTGACAGGAGCTATGTCCAAGGCGGGGGCTTATGGTCTCATTCGGTTTTGCCTGCCGCTATTTCCGGATGCGGTGGAAGAGTTGGCTGTGGTCATTGGAGTCATGGCGGCTACAGGAATTGTTTATGGCGCCTGGATTGCCATTGCACAAAAGGACCTCAAAGCTTTGGTGGCCTATTCCAGTATCAGCCACTTGGGATTCATCGTTCTGGGAATTTTTACCGGCAACAGTCAAGGGATTGAAGGCAGTGTCCTGCAGATGGTGAACCACGGTATTATTGCATCGGCCTTGTTTATTATCGTTGGCATCGTTGAGTCCCGAATGGGAACGCGTAACCTGAAAGATTTTCGTGGTCTGGGAAATTCGATGCCGATTCTATACGGGATGTTCATGTTGATTGCTCTTGCGGCTTTAGGGCTTCCCGGATTGGGCGGTTTCGTTGGTGAGTTCCTGATCCTGATGGGTGTTTGGACCTCCAGTGCGTTGACCGACATGGCGGTTATTCTTGTCATCATGGCTTGTCTGGCGATTGTTTTTGCGGCCATCTACATGCTTTATATGTTCCAGGGGGCGATGCAGGAAAAAAATGATCAGCTTCCTGAAAATGTGAAAGACATTAACAAAATCGAGTTTGGCTTGCTACTTCCGGCCTGCATTATGGTGATCTTTATTGGCCTCTACCCCAAACTCTTTGTAGATCGAGTTTCTCCTGCTGTTACCTCGATATTAACTTTGGAAAAGACCGTTAATCTGCACAGCGGTGAGGATGCCGGACAGCACTGATCCCCGAGGCATACCTATCATCGAAGTACCATCACACCTTAGGGCAGATCAAAAAGTTCAGTAGTTAGGAAGCCCCACTTTAAAATTAAAAGCACCTCTGATAATCACTCTTGGCTATGAACTGTCCTTATGAATTAAAGGCCAGCGAGTTTCCTGGAACAAAAAAATTGAATTATTAGCGGTCCCTTTAAAAATTTCGACAAATGATATTAGGCAAAAAGATGGTCGATGGGGAATTTTTGGAACGCCCCAATCGTTATCTTGCGCGTGTTACCGTGGATGGCCAGGAAGTATTAGCCCATGTGCCCGACCCAGGGCGTTTGCCGGGGCTAATGATCCCGGGGCGCAAAGTGCGGCTGATTTATCAACCGGGGCCCAAGAGAAAAACCGATTATTCGCTGGTATTGGTGAAGCACGGCAAAATTTGGGTGTCGGTCTTTCCGGTATTTGCCAACTCCCTGGTCAAGCAGGCTTTGACAGAAAATGCCTTACCTATGTTTGCCGGATATAGAAATTTTAGGAGCGAAGCAAAAATGGGCCATAGTCGATTTGACTTTAAACTGGATTATGAAAGCGAGCAGGCTTTTATCGAAGTCAAGTCGGTGAGTTTTGTCGAGGATGGACTGGGCAAATTTCCTGATGCACCCACAGAACGTGGGTCGAAGCATCTTATGGAATTAACGGAGTTGAAGCACAAGGGCTACCGCACGGCGGTCCTGTTTGTTTCGCAACGATCCGATACCCGTAGGATCATTCCAAACGACAGCCTCGACCCCAAGTTTGGCGAGTGTTTAAGGAAGGCGCATCAGGCTGGCGTGGAACTGGTCGGCTATAATTGCAAGGTGACTCCCTCAGCAGTCAGTCTTTGGGATCAGATTGAGGTGGTTCTTCCTTAGCGAAGAATTTGTCCAGATTCGGCGATACATACCAGCCGCCGTCGATTTTATTCCACTCTTGTTCAACGATGATATTTTTGAGGGTGTTGCTGGGCAGAATCGATAAACGATAGCGCATCACTACCACAGCTCTATCGAATTCTTTTTCAGGGTCTTGACCATCCATGAGGGCGGGAAAGTCCCCTTTGTAAAATTGCATATCGACAAGTGCGCTGTCAAAAAAGGAAACTTTATCCCTTATGTCCTGGGATTTCATGACGAATTCTGGACGGTCACTTGGTCGGACATAAGCAACCACCGTGTCCATAAGTTTGCCTTCAAACTTGGCGTTGTACCAGTGAATGCTTTCGGAAAGTACATTTCGTGGATCGTGCGCCGGGTCCATGCCGCAGGCACTTAGCATAAGAAGGATGATGCCGAAAAGAAAAGATTTGTTTTGCAAGCGGGTGATGGGCAAGCGTATCATGTACGAACCTCGTGTGGTAAAATTGCTTCAGAGCGGTTGGTGGGACTTTAAATTACTTATGGGCATCTCTAAAAATTCAGTTTTACACCAAGCCAGACTTGATTTAACAGGCTTGGCGAGGGGTAATGTTGCAACTATCAATTATTAGAGATCCTCTAAACCTATTATAAATTTTTTATCAGGTATCGGCAAGAGGCACTTGCGGATAAATTCATTTGACTATTAAATCAAGAACAAAAAGGCCAAGGCCGACCAGTCGATCCCCTGCGAGAAATTCCCGGCGCCCCGTCAATCGTAAATCGACACCTAATCGCCAGCCGACACTTTGGGATCAGGCGGCCCGTTGGTACGACAATCTGGTGGGCATCCACGGCACCGATTTCCATAAAACCATCATCATGCCAGGCGTCTTACGCATGCTGGCGGTGAAAAAAGGCAGCCGTGTATTGGACGTCGCCTGTGGCCAGGGAGTCTTTAGCCGTTATCTTTCCTCCAGAGGAATGAAAGCCGAGGGCCTGGACGCTTCCGAAGAATTATTGCATTTTGCCCGTGATCGATCTCATGATGCCATCAAGTTTCACGTTGCCGATGCGGGCGATCCGAAGGCACTGACTGACTCACGCTACGATGCGGCTGACTGTATCCTGGCTCTGCAAAACATGGAACATCTTGAACCGGTATTCGCCAATGTTGCGCGTTGGTTAAAACCCGGCGGACATTTCGTCATGGTGGTCACGCATCCCTGTTTTCGTATTCCCCGGCAGACGCATTGGGGATGGGACGAGGAGAAGAAAATGGAATACCGTCGCATCGATCATTATACCAGTGAATTGCAAATTCCTATCCTGACACCGCCGATGGCGCAATCAAAAATTTATACCCAAACCTGGCATCGCCCATTGGAAAAATACGTCCAGGCTTTGACGGGAGCTGGCTTAGTTATCGATGGATTGGAAGAATGGATTTCCAATAAAGAGAGTCGTCCGGGAAAACGCGCCAAAGCGGAAAACCGCGCCCGGCGTGAGATTCCTTTGTTCCTTGCCATTCGCGCCCGGCTTATTGAGTAAAGTGGAGTAGCCGGAAATATGACCAAGACGCATCGTTACTCATGCAAAATACTCGAGCTGACCATGCGTGTGTGTTTTAAAAGTAAAAGGCTTTTCGGTGTCATTGCTTAAACAAGCCATGATTTATTCCTACCGGGCGTGGCCCGGCTCCCCCTTCTCCGAAGGGGGCTGGGGGGCTTCTTCCTTCAGGGGTTTATTGAAAATAGAAGTTGGCTTTTGTAGGGACACGGCATGCCGTGCCCGGAACATCTAAAATAAAAAACCATGGCCAGTTATACATACGAACTTCCTGAACAAAGCCGAATGCTTTCCTTCATACGCCAGGGACTATTAGCGGTCGGCGATGAGTGGAGCGAAATCGCATCCTTCATGCGCGAAGGGCATGTCGAGTATCTGCCCGAACGGATCAACCCTATGCGGAATGGGTATAAATACGTTTACCAGCGCGCGAAGTTGAACCTCACTTTATACTTTCCGGAAAAAATATTCGAACGCCTGCTTGAAATCCTCGATGCCGAGAAACTGGAAATGCTCAAAGGCGTTATTCAAGGCTCCCTGCCCAGACGTTCCGGTTACGATCTGCACACCTTCAAAATTCGTGGCATCATCGATTCCAAAAAGGAATCGTAACCCAGTGTCATCAAATATTTATAGGCACATCGTCTTCGATGGCTTTGCGGATTTTTCGCATCCAGCTTTGGTAGTAAGCGATATTGTGCAGGCTGTTAAGCCGCATGGCTAGTAGCTCATCGCTGATGAACAAGTGCCTTAGATAAGCTTTGGAATAGTTCTGACAGGTGTAGCATTCACAGTTTGGATCGAGTGGCTCGGGATCGTTCTTGTATTTTGCATTGCGAATATTGACCTTGCCCTGGCTGGTAAACAGAGATGCGTTGCGGGCGTTTCTTGTTGGCATGACGCAATCGAACATGTCGATGCCCATCTGACTGCATGCCAGAAGGTCCTCAGGTGTTCCCACTCCCATCAAGTAGCGTGGTTTTTCCTTTGGTAATAGTTCGGCGTTGTAAGCGGCCATTTCGAGCATCAAGGATTTTTCTTCCCCGACGCTCAAGCCGCCAATGGCGTAGCCGGGAAAGTCGATGTCGACGATTTGTTCCGCGCTGATTTTTCTGAGATCCTTGAACATTCCTCCCTGGACGATACCAAACAAAGCTTGATCGTTATCGGGATGAGCGGCTTTACAGCGTTTTGCCCATCGGGTTGATAGCTCCAGCGATTTTTGTGTGGCTGTTTTTTCAGACGGGTAGGGCATGGGTTCGTCCAGCGTCATGATGATGTCTGCGCCTAATGCCCGTTGTACTTCCATTGAATGTTCCGGCGAAAAGAAATGGCTCGATCCGTCAAGATGCGATTTGAAGGTGACACCTTCCTCTCTGACCTTGGCGAACTGTTTCAAACTGAAAATTTGAAATCCTCCACTGTCGGTCAGAATAGGATGTTTCCAATTCATGAATTTGTGCAACCCGCCGAGTGCTCGAATGGTTTCGTGATCCGGACGCAGGTAGAGGTGATAGGTGTTGCCGAGAATGATTTGTGCGCCGCAATCTTCCAGATCTTCTGGCGATAAAGCTTTCACCGTTGCCTGGGTGCCTACTGGCATGAATGCCGGGGTATCGATGGTTCCGTGTGGAGTGGTGATCCTGCCTAAGCGGCAGGCCGAATGGCTATGCTGTTTTAATACTTCAAAATGAAATGTGGTCATTAATCAGGAACCCTGTTTGAGCTCGCTAATCGTGGGAGCAGTCGGGTGGTTCAAGTCCACTGTAAGTCGGTTGAATGGAATGGTCAGCTTGTTTTCGTTGCACAAGCTGACCAGATTGGATTGTATCTCACGTTGTAATTCTTCGTAATATTCTGCGCATCGCCCATCGACATGGACCAGAATCATCAGGTTTAAAGAGCTGGTTCCGGCGTTGTCGAATTTCACTTCCATAAAATTGAAATCGGGTGAATCACCTTCGAAATGGGATAGTAGTTTTTTTCGTAAACCTTTGTCAAACAATTGTGGTATTTCTTCGCAGACTTTTTCCTGCACACCGTAATCCAGCCCAAATTCGATGCTAAAACGAAATCCTTGCGAAATGTTTAGCGGGGTTTGTGCCAGGTAATTTTCGACGGTATAGGTTTTAATCGCATCCCCTTTTAATTTGATGGTCACTTGTTCCATGCTTTGATTTTGAATCTGGCCATAAGTAGAATCGCCGAGTATCATCCAATCACCTTTTCGTGATGGAAACCAGGGCTCGGAAGGGACTATAGGACGGGAGATCTGGTCGAACAGGTTTTTTACCGGCAGGCGGATCACGCCGCCCTCAAGGTGGTTGTTGACGAGAGTCGTATAAAGCCCGATTCTTTTGACTCGCCAGGGGATTCCCTGCCAAATGAATCGTTCGTCTTCCCGAACTGATCCGAGATTCATGACAAATTTAATTTCCTGTAAAAAGCGTGGAATCCAATGCCGCGATGTCCAACCGGCTAATATCAACGTGACGGCGAGGAGGCTGAGCAGAAGCCAATCGTTAAAAAAGTACAGGCAGGCCAAGCTGGCCATCAAGCAGATGATTACCACAAATACATTGTAGCCAGCTAAAAATACTTTGGAAAATGCCGGGCTCAGGCGCTTGGTAACGAAATTGTTGACAAGGCCCCTGCGAAGTAGTGTGAGGAGCCACCATAGCCCTATAAATGTTGCCGTGGTGACCAGTAGATTGCGACCACGGTTGCGGAAGAAGTCTTTCATCCAATTTGCCGTTGAATCGATGATGGACTCTTTGCTCTCTAACAATTCGTTCAAACTTTGGCGGGATTTTCCCAGGTTGAGGCGCACCAGCTCCGGGTCGTATTTTTTTTGCAGGAATTCCAGGCGAGCCAGATATTGTTTTCTTTCCGGGTTGGTTTTCGCTTCACTCTTCGCTTCCAAGGCTAACAGTTCATTCAGATTTTTCCAGGCTTTCTCATTGTCTTTGAGTTGCAGTTGCAATACGACGACTTTAGTTTTTAAACTATCAATATCTCTGGATTTTTCGGTGAGATCGCGAACCGCATTCAAAATAGGCTGAGTTAAAACCTCC
>PVMS01014949.1_pt1 | contig 11407 bp, 3 predicted proteins | sample 1853461 | NCBI WGS metagenome assembly PVMS01 (sample SAMN08582032, study PRJNA380276) | Marine sediment metagenome, whole genome shotgun sequencing project. | isolation source: ocean sediment barecode stripped | collected 2017
GGAGGGATCAGCGAAGCTGGTCGCGAGCTCTTTGTTGAAAATGGTCAATCGCGACCAGCTTCGCTGATCCCTCCTACAGGTGAAGATTTTCGTAGCTTGGTGCTTATGCGCTTTTTCATCCTGCTGAAGAACTCGTTGATATCCAGGCCGATGGCGTAAAGGGAAGGTACCATTAGTAGGGTTACGAAGAAGGCGAAGAACACACCGAATGCCAGTGCGACTACAACCGGTTGCAGGAATGCGGCTTGCATTGAGCGTTCCAGCATCATCGGTGTCAGGCCGACAATGGTGGTGACCGAGGTCAGCAGGATGGGTCTGAAACGCACCACACCCGCTTCGATAATGGCTTCCCTGGCATCCATTCCCTTGGCCCTGAGCCGGTTACAGTAATCCATCAGCACCAGGTTGTCGTTAACCACAACACCCGCTGCTGCAGCGATACCAAAGTAGCTGAAAATTGCCATGGTCAAACCCAGTAAACTATGACCAAAAATGGCCCCGACAAAGGCGTAAGGCATCGCAATGAGAATTAGAATCGGCTGCCAGTAACTTCGAAATGCAATCGCCAGCATGGTATACATGGCGAAGAAGGCGATCAGGTAAAGCCCCATGACTTCTTCAATAAAGCGTTTTTCACCTTCAGCCTGGCCCACCGAGCCACGAATGATACCCGGATAGCGTTTTTCCCATTCCGGGAAAAAGTTTTCATCCAGGTCTTTCATGATATCTTCGCGCACGTTCTCTTTCAGATCAGCACTGACACGCGCTGCGCGGTTGCCGTTCCAGCGCTGGATGCGCTTGATACCCGGTGCGTATTCAAGGTCAGCGACCGCCAGCAGCGGCAATTCGCGCCCATCATTGGTGCGTACACGGAAATTCTTCAGGCTCTCAATGGATTGCCTGGATTCCAGCGGGTAACGAACCTTGACCCGCACATCCTGGCCATTGCGTGGCAGGCGTTGAACCTCTTCACCAAAATAGGCCTGGCGCACTTGCCTGTTCACATCCGCCAGGGTCAAACCCAGCTTGGTCGTTCCCGGTTTCATGGTCAGGCGAATCTCTTCAGATGCACCTTCCAGGTTGTTACGCACGTCATACAGTGTTTCGTAAGTTCGCAGCTGGCTTTCAAGATCGGCGGTCGCGATCCGTAAAACATCCAGATCAGGATGCCTGATGGACAGCTCGAAACCGGGGCCATTGTTGTTCTGGGTGTACTGAACGGAAACTTCGCGTGCATCGGGTACATCCCCCATCAGTTCGCGCAATCTGATTGACGCTTCTTTCGCGGTCATATCGCGAACTTCCGGTGGTGCCAGCTTGACGATGGCCAGTACGCTGTCACGGCGCGAACGCGTATACCAGTTCTCAATTAACACACCTTCGCCATCCGTGCGCTGGTTCACTTCTTCTTCCAGCGCCAGTTCGGCAGCCTGCAATTGAGCCAGGATTTCGAGGGCGCGACTGTAGGGTGCGCCTTCGGGCATCACGACATTAATGATAATTTCATCGGATTCAATATCCGGCATGAAACTCTTTTTGACCCAGCCCGTATTGAACAGGCCAAAGCCAATGATCAGCACCGCGATAAAAATGCTGCTGGTCAGGTAGCGGTGATCCAGTGCCCAGCTACCGATTTTTCGGTAATGGTTATGTGCAAAGTGGACAATGCCGTCGGCAATGCCTTTCTGAAATTTTCCAAAACCCTTCAGGTTATGGCGGGGTTTCATGCTCGACAGATGCGATGGCAATATCAATAATGACTCTATCAACGAGAAGCCCAGTGCAAGAATCACCACCCAGGTAATATGCCGGGTGAATTCGGAGGTTGAACCGCCCAGGAACAACCACGGCAGAAACGCCAGGATGGTTGTAATGACGCCAAAAATGACGGGTTTGGCCACCAGCTGAGCACCCGCGATGGATGCATTGACACCACCACCGATCCGGTGGGCTTCGCTGTGTATACCTTCGCCAACGACGATGGCATCATCAACAACAATGCCAAGCACCAGCAGGAATGCAAACGTGGACAGCATATTCAGTGACACGCCTACTGACGGCAGCAGTACAAAGGCACCGGCATATGCCGTGGCGATTCCGACGGCAACCCAGACAGCCACGATGGGCCTCAGGGTTAGCAGCAATATCAGCATCACCAGTGCCAGGCCTATTACCGCTGAACTGCCGATGGTCTTCATCCGGCCCTTGAAATCAACAGCCTTATCGGTCCACAGCGTCAGCGTAACGCCGGCTGGCAGGCTTTCCTGCCGCTTTTCGATCCATTCACGTACAGATTCGGAGGCCGTGACAATATCCATAATTTCGGTGGACATGATTTGCAGCAGCACAGCCGGTTCACCGTTGAGTGTTGCCAAGATCGGATTGTCTTCAAAGCCATCCAGTACGGTGGCGATATCACCGACCCGAATCGTGCCGCCATCGGTTGTTTCACGGACAATGATATTGCTGAATTCTTCAGCTGTATCCGCCTGGCTGCGTACCTTGAGCTGGTAGGTTCCGACCTCGGTGCGCACAGATCCCGCAGACTGGTTGATGGAGGTGTTGCGAATGGCATCGGCAACCTGTGAGAAGCTGAGGTTGTAGCGTCTCAAGGCTTCTTCACTCACTTCGATAGAAACCTCTTCCTGGCGTGTACCAAACAGCTGCACGACCGTAACTGCCGGTAGTTGTGCAGCTTCGCGCCGGAGTGTCTCTGCCAAACGCTTGAGTTTGCGCTCTCCTATATCACCATGTACCGCGACACGCATAAACTCATCACGATTGATCCATTGCCGTACCTGGGGTGGTTCGATATCGCGGGGGAATGATGAAATTGCATCAATACGAATTTTTACATCATTCATGAACTGGGTGAAATCGACCTGTTGCTCAGCCAGGATGTATACGCCGCCATAACCTTCCGAGGAGCTGGAACGCACCCATTCAACGGCATCCAGATCCTGGACGGCTTCTTCTATCCGCGCAACGATTTGCTCTTCCACTTCCTGTGGCGCCGCACCGGGCCAGGAAACCTCAATTTGCAGACCAGGGAAACGGACTTGCGGATCCATTTCTCGTTCCATCCTGGAGAAACCAATCGTGCCGGCGACAAAGATGCCGACCATAACCAGGTTAGCGGCTACAGAATTACGTGCCCACCAGGCAATCAGACCATGCATGATAATCTAGCTTTGTTGGTCGCGGGTGATGGCGCGGACTTCCATGCCATCGACAGCGGCAGGGATCGTGGATGTGACAACTTTTTCACCAGGCCGTACGCCGCTGGTCACAAGGACCCTTTCTTCCGAGGTGGACAGCACTTCGACGGTGCGGATTTCAAGACGGTTGTCATCGTTGATCACATAGACTTTATTGGCGTTGCGCAGCGCCAGGCGCGGCAGCACCATCGCTAACTGGCTGTTGACACCGGCGATTTCGGCGTTGACAAACATACCGACAGCGATCGGTGCACCTGCATCTGAACCGATGCCATATGGATCTTCAACTTCGGCGATGGCGTAAACCATGCGTGTTTGGCTGTCAACAGAGGCGTTGGTGCGGACAATGCGGCCTGTCCAGGTATGTTCCCGGTTGCCGACATGAGCTGTGAAGCGGACCACGGGCGCGTTGTAGCCATCAGTCATGAAACCGATGGGCAGGTTTAACTCCGCTAACTGCCCATCTGTCAGTGGCAAGCGGATTTCGACGATGTCGGTAGAAAACACACGGCCAAGAGCTGTGCCGGCAGTGACATACTGGCCAATACCCACAGACTTTTCACTGACGCGGCCAAGGAAAGGTGCATTGATTTCGGTACGAGCGACATTCAGCCTGGCCTCTTGCAGGTCGGCTTCAGCAGCCAGTAGTTTTGCTTCGGCTTCTAAAACCTGTGGTTTGTTCAGCGCATAGGGGCTGGGTTCACCGCTGTTACGCTTGTCGAGCCAGTGTTCTGCTTTGATCTTGGCATTTGCAAGTTCGCGTTGAACTGCGACCATGGCCTCTGCCACACTCGCTTTGGCACGAATAACGGCAAGCTTGTAATTGGTGTCGTCAATCTTGATCAATGTCTGACCCGGGTCAAACTCTGCACCTTCGGCAAAGGACTCCGAGATACCGACAATCCGGCCGGAGACCTGGGGAACCAGGTCGATTTCTGTTTTAGGGCGAACTTCACCCTGGGCGCGAACTGAAATAAAGACGGTTTCCGACTTGACTTCATCTACATATAATGAGATCAGCCGTTGTGATTCTTCCTTTTTCTCCGGCGCCGGTTTTGCAGCACTCAGGGCGCTCACCACCCCAATGCTCGCAGCCAGGACGATAACCGGTGCGGAAATCTTCAATAATTTTTTCACTCTAAAACCCTCGTTTTGTGTTTTATCAAGTGTTTATGCCAATTTTTATGCATAAAAAAAAGGCAGACGTCTTCGCATACGGGCGTGTAAATCCACGTCACCACGAACATCAGCCCTCTTACTACTTATTATTTAGACGATCTTTTCGTTGATTTCGTTACTTTTTTATTTAGATCTACCCACATGAAAGATCAGTTCATTGGGACAGGCATATGAGAACACGTATTGCGGCACAATACATGGGTCAAAAGTCACTGTTGTAGGTCAGCAACACACCGGGAAGGTGTTATTAAGGCTTGATCGCCGCGGGGACGTGCTTCCTACGCTGTAAAAAACACTATTTTAGAAAAACATAATATAAAGTACAGAATGTTTTTCATTGACATATGCTTTTAAAAAGCATCAAATTGGGCATGATTTCAAAGGACGTGGAGTCACAATCAAGTGTTATAAAACAAATAGTTGGTGTTTTTATTTCATATAAAACATGAGCTAGTGCGTTGCTATAAGCCAAGGAACGGCTGGGTTTGTGGAAACTTCTGACTAAAAAAGTGGGCAGGTTTTTACCTGGATTGGTCAGAAAAACCGGTTAATCGGTGACACGGTGTCGCCGGTTATAATTATATTTGTGGGGAGATACCTATGCGATCCGTTAAGCGCTTTTCTGTGGCCTCATGGTCAGCCTTGTCTACCTTGTTGTTGCTGACAGCCTGGTCAAGCGGTCCTGCCTTTGCAGCAGTTGATCAAATCCAGGGTACCTGTGCAGCGACTATTTTAGGTCAGGAACTTAATTGCACTTCCAACTCCATTGAGTTGGCGGAAGTAATCGTGGTCAGTATTGATGGTATACCGGTTGAATCTAACGCCAGTTGTATCGCAGGCACAAGCATCGATGTCGTGGTGCAACTTGGGCTTGAGGGTTCGGGCAACGCAGATGCTTATGACCTGGGTGTTTTCCTGGCATTGGATGGTCTGAATCCCGCGATACCGGCGTCCTCAGGTGGCTCACAAATCTGTGACGTGCAAACGCTGGAATCATCGCCCCCGCCATTGGTCCAGTTTGACGCCGTCCCTGATATCTGTGGCGATTTTGATGCGCCTGGCGGCAATACGGTGTTGAATTTTACACCTACATTGCAAAGTATTGAGATGTTGTGCGCACCTGGCCCAACCGGAAAGCTGGCTTTTCCCTTTGTTGTAACCTGGTTCAAGTCAGGTGGTAATCCCGTCTGTACGGGGTCAGCAGATCTTGGTGCCGGTACCAAGTCTCAATGTAGTACAGCGGATCAGACATTCGAGATAGATGTTGATGTGTTTGGCGGCATCACCGTGACCAAACAGACAGATCCCAATGGCGATCCCAACGACTTTGATTTCACAACCTCGGGCGGCCTGGATGCCGCCGCATTGATCCTGGCAGATGGGGATTCTCAACTATTGGGTACGCTCGGTCCCTTAACAGTGGACCCATCCATTTTCACCATCACCGAATCCATGCTTCCGTCTAACTGGGATATCACCAGCATTCAATGCAGCGGCGGTGCCTCGGTGAGTGTCGATTTGGCAAACCAGAGTGTCGATATTGGCCTTTCAATCGCCAACCCGGTCGCGGACTGTACCTTCAATAATCGTAAACTGGCCTCGTTAACGATCGTCAAGAATACTGCCGGCGGAAACGATGATTTCCAGTTTTCGGGTAATAATGGAATTGGCGGCTTTAATATCGATACGACCACACTGAAAACAGGTTCAATCACTTTCAATGACCTGGACCCCGCTTCCGACTTCACTATTGTTGAACTGCTGGCCAATACGCCGGGCTGGGAAGCAACCTCCGCCAGCTGCAACAATTTCAGCGGCAACTTCGTTCCCGATCCTGATGTACCGGCATTGACAGACATAAACCTGAGGGCAGGTGAGCAGGTTACCTGCACCTTCAATAACGTCAGGCAGGGAACCATTAGTATTGTCAAAGAAACGCTGGGTGGGGATGCTTCATTTGATTACACAAGCAATTTGCCGGGTGGCAATTTCTCACTGTCAACTGCCGGCGGTTCTTCGCCGCCGAAAGCATTTGCCGATGTTTCCCCTGGTAGTTATACCGTCACTGAAACCGTTCCTGCCGGCTGGGATTTAACCGATCTTAGTTGTAATGATCCTGATGGTGGCACGACCTGGGATGTGGACACCGGTATTGTCACGCTGGATGTGGACGCAGGCGAGACCATTGACTGTGTTTACCAGAACACGAAGTATGGTACTTTAATCGTTGAGAAACAGACCTTGCCGGATGGTGACACGACGAGTTTTGAATTTACCGGCAATTTGTCAGGAAATCTTACCGATGGGCAACAGTTAACTACCTCGGGTAACTTCACCTCTACTATCGCTTCCCAGGAAGTGGTGCCTGCCGACTGGAATCTCGTTAATATCGTTTGTTCCGGCGCAACGGATTCCCTGGTTGAGATTGGCGGTACACCCGGGTTTGTTGCCGGGGATACCTCGATTGTTGTTCTTCCGGCACCCGGCGAAACGGTGCATTGTGTGTTTACCAACCAGAAACAGAGCTCAATTACCGTGGTCAAGCATGTTACGGCAACCGACCCTCTGCTTTCCCTGGACTTTGAGTTTGCATCCAATACATTCCCGAGTCCGGATAACAGCTTTATTCTGAGCCCCCCCGGTTTAGGCGTGGATGATCAGATAACCGTAACGGATCTGGTTCCGGGGGTATATGACGTGCGTGAGTTGAATAATGTCACCAGTGGCTGGCAGGAGATCAATTCGGTCTGTACCGACGGTAGCCCGGTCAATGCTATAGATGTTGCGCCCGGTGAGCATGTGATCTGCACATTCACCAATGCACCCAATGGCAGCGCGACCGTGGTTAAGAACTCAATCGGTGGCGATGGCTCGTTCGATTTTATATGGGGTACCGGGGCCAATCCCAACCTGCCTGTAAATAGTCCAGCCGAGTTCAGTCTCGTGACGACTAACGCCAGCCAGTCGGATGACTTCACTTTCGAACTGGTGATAGACCAGCCTTATGACCTGACTGAGACGAATATGCCGGGGCCGGTGGGTCCGTATTCTCAGAATTGGGACCTGGCTGATATTACCTGTGTCGATCCCACCGGTAATACCATATTTGATCCTGGTGAGAATGGTTCTGATGCCACGCTCATTTCGGATTCAGCAGAGACAGTGACCTGTATCTTCCTGAATACCCTGGATGGAACCCTGGTGATCCGTAAGCAGACAATACCGGATCAGTTCGATCAGGATTTCACCTTTACAGGGAATCCTGCGGGTCTGACAGGTTCTTTGCAAGACTATGATATTGCCGCTGCTGAGCTCAGCCATACGGGTCAGCCGGGTATTTTCGGAACGGCGGAAACGGTACCAGTCGGATGGGTTTTAACCGATATTTCCTGTACCGGTGCGACCAACTCGACGGTATCCATTGGCGGTACCAATGCGTTTGTTACCGGGGATACCGATGTATCCGTTGATGTGGCAGCCGGTGAAACCGTGATTTGTACGTACACCAACACAAAGGACGGCAGTTTGACGATTATCAAGGATGCGGTTGGCGGTGATGGTGCATTCAGCTTTAATCACAATGTACCGGGCATCGCTCCAACTTTTATCATTGATACGGCTGTGGACGATACCAATACGCTTAGCGCTGCTCTGCCACCAGGCAGCTATCTTGTTTCTGAAATAGTGCCTGATGGTTGGGATCTGACCAATATTGCCTGTACAGGAAACACGGATTCAACCATCACCATCGGTGGTGCGGGTGGTTTTGATCCGGGCGACAGTGGCGTCACGGTAGATATGCTGAGTGGTGAGGATATTGTTTGTACCTTCACCAATACCGCGCGAGCCAGCCTGACCCTGGTGAAAACCGTCAGCAATGATCATGGCGGTACCGCCGTTGAGACCGACTGGGTTTTAGATGCAGCCGGTCCGACACCGTTATCGGGTGCGGGCGGAGTCGCTGCAACTTTGGTATTGCCGGGTAGTTATACCTTGTCTGAATCCACGGGCCCTGCGGGTTATACCGCCGGTGACTGGAGTTGTACCGCTGGTATCCTTACAGGCTCAACTCTCGCATTGTCCGCGGGAGAAGTAGCAGTCTGTACCATCGTCAATGACGATGATGCAGCCAGCCTGGCGCTGGTGAAATCCGTTATCAACGACAATGGTGGTACTGCAGCGGAGACCGACTGGACCTTGAGTGCAACGGGACCAACCCCGTTATCGGGTGCGGGCGGCGTCGCTGCAACACCTGTCAGTGCAGGTGTATATAACCTGACCGAAAGTGCAGGACCCGCGGGATACACAGCAGGTGTCTGGTCATGTACCGGTGGTATATTGGGTGGATCCAACCTCACACTGGCGCTGGGTGAAACAGCGGTTTGTACGATCGAAAACAATGATGTTGCCCCGGGATTAACCCTGGTCAAGAGTGTTATCAACGACAATGGCGGTACCGCGGCGATTACTGACTGGACACTAAGTGCGGCTGGCCCCACTTCAATATCAGGTGTCAGTGGCTCAGCCGCAGTAACCGGTGCCACAGTTGATGCAGGTGATTACGTTCTATCAGAATCAGGTGGTCCGGCAGGTTATATCGCTGGTGACTGGTCTTGTATAGGCGGCAGCCTGACAGGTAGCACCTTGACGGTTGGTGCCGGCGAAACAGTGGTCTGTACCATTATCAATAATGACATCGTGGCCAGCCTGGAACTGGTGAAAACGGTTACCAACGACAACGGTGGCACGGCAGCTGAAACCGACTGGACGCTGTCTGCTGCGGGTCCAACTCCGTTATCAGGAGCCGGTGGTGTAGCAGCCACACCAGTCAGTGCTGGTATATATACATTGTCCGAAACTGTAGGGCCTGCAGGTTATACCGCCGGTGCCTGGTCATGTAGCGCTGGCACACTGACTGGATCCAGCCTGGTGCTGGGACTGGGTGAAACTGCGGTTTGTACGATCGTGAACAATGATGACGCGGCAGGGTTGACACTGCGCAAGACGGTCCTGAATGATAGCGGCGGAACGGCCGTCAAAACGGACTGGACGCTGAGTGCTGCAGGCCCGACACCGATCTCGGGTGTTGATGGTGATGCATCGATTACTGATGCGGTTGTGGATGCGGGTATTTACACCCTGTCCGAATCCGGTGGCCCGGGTGGCTATACCGCAAGCAATTGGCTCTGTTCAGGAGGTTCACTCGTTGGCGATCAGCTTACATTGGGTTCCGGCGAGAGTGCCCGCTGCACCATCAATAACGATGATGATTCGGCAGGTCTGACCTTGCATAAAACGGTGACGAACGATAATGGCGGCACGGCAGTGAACACAGACTGGACATTGTCAGCTGCGGGACCGACTCCGATCTCAGGGGCTGATGGTGATGCATCCATTACCGCTGCAGATGTCGATGCAGGCGTTTATACCCTGTCCGAATCTGCTGACCCGAGTGGTTACACGGCTGGCAGTTGGTCTTGTGAGGGTGGTTCACTGAGTGGTGACCAGCTGACCCTGGGCAACGGTGAAAGTACCACTTGTACCGTCAACAACGATGACGATGTGGCAGTGCTTACCCTGTTGAAGACAGTGACCAACGATAATGGCGGCACCGCAGTGAACACAGACTGGACGCTGGCTGCTGCGGGACCCACGCCGATCTCGGGTGTTGATGGTGACGCATCGATTACCGCTGCAGATGTGGATGCGGGCGTCTATACGCTGTCCGAATCCGGAGGCCCTGATGGGTATAGCGCAGGCAATTGGTCCTGTGTCGGTGGTTCAATAAGCGGCGATCAACTGACCCTGGGTTCTGGCGAGAATGCCCGTTGCACCATCAATAACAATGATGATGAACCAGGCCTGAGCTTGCACAAGGTCGTGGTGAACGACAATGACGGCACGGCTGTGAACACGGATTGGACCTTGAGTGCCACAGGCCCGACACCGATCTCGGGTGTTGACGGTGATGCATCGATAACCAATGCTGCTGTTGAAGCGGGTGTCTATACCCTGGCCGAATCCGGTGGTCCGGGTGGTTACACTGCCAGCGACTGGTCTTGTACCGGTGGTAGCTTGTCGGGTGATCAATTAACGATATCGACGGGTGATGCAGCAGTTTGTACCATCACCAATGATGATGTTGAATTTGTACCAGCGTTACCGGTTCCGGTTAATGACAAACTGGCACTGTTGCTGCTAACCCTGATGATGCTGGCCACCGGCTGGCACTTCAGACCGGCACTTGTACGCAAGTTCTGATAAGCGCTATTGAGTGTAAAAAAAGAGGGGCCGTAAAGGCCCCTCAATCTATGGAGGAGGGCAACTCGAAGCTGAATAAAACACTATCTGTAGTTTGAATAAAACTCCTGGAAATAGCATTGATCTGTGTCATCAAATTCCCACTTAATGAAAAATAGTTTTGTAGAGCATCTTGGGGCGAGTGCGTTGTAACCGCGTTTGTAATAGAGTGCATGGAAACTCGGTCTGAATACCGAATACGAAACCAGGGAATAAAGATGAAAAACTTAGTGACAGGGCTATTGGCCGTAATGTTGATTTTCGCTTCCATCGCAGGTGTCACCGCTGATCAGCGTGAAGATATCCATGCAAGCGCAGATCAGGTACAACCACTTATGCCGGGTATGAAAGCACCGGTGGTTACACTAAAGGATGTTAACAACCAGCCGTTTCTGTTTCAGGCAGACCAGATGGACAAACCGCTGGTACTGAGTTTTTTCCGGGGTGGCTGGTGTCCGTACTGCAATCTGCAACTGTCGGAGATGCGCCTGGCAGAACAGCAGCTCAAGGACATGGGATTCAATATCTGGTTTATCAGTATCGACACGTCGGAATTGTTGCTGGATAGCCTGGATGACCCGGATATCGGCTACACGATTTATTCAGATTCGTCTCTTGAGGCGACCAGGGCGTTTGGCCTGGCGTTTCAGCTGGGGGATGAACTGGTTGAGAAATACCTGACCTATAACTCGCTCGACGCAACCATGGGA
>PVMS01080106.1_pt1 | contig 11407 bp, 11 predicted proteins | sample 1853461 | NCBI WGS metagenome assembly PVMS01 (sample SAMN08582032, study PRJNA380276) | Marine sediment metagenome, whole genome shotgun sequencing project. | isolation source: ocean sediment barecode stripped | collected 2017
CAGATTGAACAGAAAAAACCTGCATTGCTTTATAAGTTTCTTTTGATGTTTTTGCTCCAGGTATTATTTCTACCAACCTGTATCAATCTCAGCTATATTTCCAATACCTTCATCCAACATCTTACATGCTTCATTTAACCAGGGTACAAAAAAAACGATTAACCGCAAATCCATAGACATCTTTTGTAGTAATTGCATCTTTTCCAGATTGAACAGAAAAAAACCTGCATTGCTTTATAAGTTTCTTTTGATGTTTTTGCTCCAGGTATTATTTCTACCAACCTATTTTTTGCTGCATGAAAAAAATAATGCAATCCAATAAAACGTTCAGGGTATGAAACTGCTTCTGCTAATTCTGTAACCGAAAAAGAAGAAGTATTGGTCGCCAAAATAGTATTAATTGGCACAATTTTATCCAGTACTTTAAATAAGTTATATTTTACATTGAAGTCTTCAAAAATAGCTTCAACAATCAAATCACAAACTTTTAGATCCTCTTGATTAGTTGTCCCTTTTATGTTGTCTATAATAGCTTCAACCTTTTCTTGAGTAAACAATCTGCGCTCAACACCTTGTTCTAATATTTCCCTAATTCCTGCAAGGCCCTTATCTATATATTTTTGTTCTCTATCATTTAAATAAACGGTAAATCCTTCTTGGGCAAATTTTTGAGCAATAGCAGCACCCATTGTCCCAGCACCAATTACTCCAACTATATTGATTTTTTTACTCATAACTAATCTGTTTTTTATATGTGAATGCGATGCATTAATTTTTTAAGAATTTTTCCAAACTGGTTTTCTTTTTTCTAAAAATGAGTTAATCCCTTCATTGGCATCATTGGATTCCATTAACTGTGATATATAAAGATGTTCTAAATAAGGAAGTTTATTACTCATAATGTAATTAAATGTGGCTCTTGTTGCCATTACTGCATACCTCAACGAGGAGGCACTTTTGGGTATAATATTTTTATCTATCCAATCATCAACTCCTACATTTAGTGTTTTTTTATCTTCATAAACTTTATTCAACAATCCAATTATTTCCCCTTCTTCGGCATCAATATTTCTACCTGTTAACAAAATTTCTTCTGCTCTGGCATTGCCAATTTTTAATGGCAACATGACAGATGCAGGTGGAGGGAATACTCCTAAAATAATTTCGGGTTGAGCTAAAATGGCTGTTCTATCTGCAAACATAAAATTGCAAGCTAACGCCAACTCCATACCGCCACCCAAACATTGACCAGAAATTTTAGCCATAGATGGAATACTTAATTCAATAAGCTCAAAAAATATTTTATGAAATGTTTTAAGCATCATCTCAGCAAACTCTTTAGTATGCTCAGGAACACTCGCACCAAAAGAAAAATGTTTTCCTTCTCCTTGAAAGGTGATTAGTTTAATGTCTTTGTTCTCTTTGAATTCAGCAAATAAATCCAATATTTCTAACATCATAATATTATCTAGCACATTCCCTATTCCATCATCTAAAAGGATGTTAGCTACTGCTCCATCGTGTGAGTATTCTAATTTTAATTTTTCCATTTATTTTTTAGACTTCTTTATTTTGATATTGTGGAGAAATTGCCTGATGTATTTCGTCATTCCATTCCATCCCTTTTGCTAACATCTGTCTTAGTTTTACAAAATCTACTTCTCTATTTCCTCTTGGCCCTTCATTAAATGCTTTAAAGCCTGCTTTTGCTTCTGTCATCATATTTAATGCCAACCAATCTCTGTTAGATTCCTTATTTTTGTCCCAATGTTCTAATTTTTTCTTACGGATAGAGTTGATGGTTTTGCTTAAACAATTTGGAAAAGTCATCATTAATTTGGTACACATTTTATCTACTGCTGCATCTAATAATGAAAGATCAACCTGCCAGATTTAAATAATTCTTTTCCCTTTGCCAGGTGTTCATCTTTTTTAGGCATACCATAAATAATTTCACCTGTTTTTTTACTTATCCATCTGTCTGTTCTAACCATAGGATTATTTATAAATTCTCCATCTACTTTAAGAGCAGGAACAACTTCAGATAATAAACCATGTCTCAGTGCTTCATGAGCAGACCAAGGGTCGCAAACAGTACATGAAAACATTGCCAATTCAACTCCTACAAATAAATGCAAAAAGTCTGTTGAACCACCATCGGGTGCAGATCCATGTTTTGGTCCAGCCTGACCAAATTTTGCTAGATCTTGAGCTATTGTGAAATCGCATGCCATTCCTATTTCTTGTCCACCTCCAATACGCATTCCATTAGCACGACATATAACGGGTTTATCATTCATTAAAATTGCTGAGACCATATCATTGAACAAACGCATATACTGTTTATATTCCTGAGGATTTCCTGCATAATATTCTGCATATTCTTTTGTGTTGCCACCTGTACAGAAAGCTTTATCACCAACAGCTGTAAATACTACAGCAACAACACTTCTATCATTGGAAGATTCACGCATTGCAAGAATAATTTCTTTTACAGCTTGAGTAGTATAGGAATTGTATTGAGCGGGATTATTTATAATAATCCATGCGTTGAATAAACCGTCAACTATATGTCCTTCAAAATCTTTTGCAGGTCTTAATTCATAAAGAATATCGGTGTACTTATGTTCTACTAAATTGTGACTGTGTAATTTCATGTTATTATTTTTTAATTAAAAGTCTGGTACTAAGACCGAACGTTTATCGTATTTATGCTCTAATGTATTTTTAAACACCTCATTGATTTGTGATAAAGGAAATGTTTCTACAAAATCCTTAATATCTAATTTCCCTGTTGTGATTAAATCAACTACTTCTGGGTATAATTCTGGCTTACATCCCCAGGTTCCTATTAATTTAGCGTCAAAAGCCATTAAATTACTTAAACGCACATTTAGTTTATCCATTGTAAACCCAACAATACTTAAGGTTGATGTATATGTTAATAAACTAAAAGCCAATTCTTGCCCTGGTGTGGTACCCGATATTTCAAAAATCTTCCATCCAAATTTTGAAACTCCTAATTCTTTAGCGATCTCTCTTACTTTTCCTTTAATATCTCTGTGGCTTAATCCTTTTGAATTTAGTGTTTCATCTACTCCATGCTTTTTAGCATTTTCTAATTTCTCATCATTAATATCAATAGCTAAAACTTTTGCACCCATAATTTTTGCAATCAATGCTCCATAAACACCTACCCCTCCTACTCCAATAACAATTGCTAGATCTCCAGCTACCAATTCAGATTTTTTCATTACCTGATAAGGAGTAGAAATAGCATCAGCAATAACTGAAAGTTCTGCCAAAGAATATTTTTCTAAAATAGAATCTGGCACCATGCATAAATATTTGTATGGTACTACAATATGTGAAGCAAATCCACCATGAAAATCATTTCCAGGCATTAATTGGTTCTGACACATATTACTTCTTCCTTTGTTGCATAATTCGCAATCGCCACAAGGTAGAACCGCAGGAATAATTACATTTTTTCCTTTTAGGTGTTCGGGTCCATCAAGGACAACACCACTAATTTCGTGACCCAATGTCAAAGGCATTTCTTTTTTTGTTCTCACCCCATCGTGCCAAAAGCTTAAATCGGTATGACACACACCACAACCTGCTATTTTTACAATAACTTCATTTTCATTTATTGCTGGCAAATCCGATTCAACCAAAGAAAATTCTTTGTTCAATTCTGTCATTTGCCATTGTTTTAACTCTCCCATAATTAATTATGCGTTTGGATTCTCAAATAATATTGCTGTCCCTTGTCCTCCTCCAATACATGCTGAAGCAATTCCAAACTTAACTCCTCTTGCTTGCATTTCTCTTGATAATGTTAAAGATAATCTGGTTCCTGTAGCGGCTAATGGGTGACCTAAAGCGATAGCACCTCCATTTACGTTACAGATATCTCTGTTCAATCCTAATTCATTTTCACAACCTAAGTATTGGGCGGCAAAAGCTTCATTAATCTCAATTAAACCTATATCATCCAACGTTAAATCTGCCATTTCTAATACTAATCTGATAGAAGGAACAGGACCCAATCCCATAACTCTAGGATCTAATGCACTTGTTGTAGAAGCCACAACTCTTGACAAAGGATCCAACCCTTTTTCTTTTACAAAATCACCACTTGCTATAACTACAGAAGCAGCCCCATCAACTATACCACTTGAGTTAGCCGCTGTTTGAACACCATCTTTTACAAATACAGATGGTAACTTATTCATAGATTCTAAATCTGCCTGACGAACATTTTCATCTGTATTAAAATCACTTACCCTTCTTGGTAATCTTACCTTTCTTGGATTTAAACCTTCTATCTCAAAAACAGTGGAATTCATTTTTATTACCTCATCATCAAAAAAACCTCTTTCCTTTGCTGCTAGGTATTTATCTATAGACTGTTTAGCAAACTCATTGGCTTCAGCTTTAGTTATATTGTGTTTGGTTGCTACATTTTCAGCCGTACAACCCATAGATACTGCTGCAGTATCATTTAAGGCTTCCCAAAGCATATCTTTAAAATCGATTCTTCCCAATGGATAACCCATTCTGTTTCCAAAACTAACTGTTGGTGAAAGTGTCATGTTTTCTGTTCCTCCACATAATGTTGTGCTAGCTTTTCCTAAAGAAATTTGTTCGGCACCTGAAATAATCGTTTCAAATCCGCTCCCACAAATACGTTGTAACATTACCGCGGGGATACCTTCCGGAATACCCGTATATAAACCTACATGACGTGGTAAAAAATAGGAATCCGCGGAGCTTTGCCCAATATTTGAATACATTAATTGGTCAATATCATTTCCTGTAATTCCAGATTTTTCGATGGCTGCTTTACTTGCATAAATACCAAGATCTGTTGGAGATATTTTTCCTAGTGTTCCGCATAATTTGCCAAATGGAGTTCTAGCACCATTTACTAGAAAAATATTATCGTAGGTTATTCCAATTCCTTTATTCGTATCGTGAAATCCTTTCATTTTTTAATTTTCTTTTAGTTCTAATTTTTTATTCTCTTTTTCCAATTTTTCCCATTGATTTTGTGCAATTATTGCAGCACCTAAGGAAACCACATGTTGTGGATTGTCTACTATTTGAATGTTTTTATTGAATTTCTCATTTAGCAAAATTTTCAAATAAGGATGATGAGCAATTACCCCTCCAATAAGATAAGTTGGGATATCGTCCTCCAATCTTAATTTTGCCACTTTATTAGCTATAGAAATATAGATTCCTCTAGATATATCTTGAACACTTAATCCTTTAAAAATCCAACTCATTATCTCTGTCTTGGCAAATACGGTACAAAAACTATTTAATTCTTTATCAGAATTTGAAAGAGATGCTAAAGTGCTCATTTCTGAGATGTTAATATTTGCTCTTTCTGCAACTTCTGAAATAAATGAACCAGTTCCTGCTGCACATTTATCATTCATATAAAAATTACTAATATGATTTTTGTTATCACATTTAATAATTTTAATATCCTCACCTCCCATATCAATAATATTCTTTTCTCCTGAATGGAATGCTGAAACCCCTGAAGCAGCACAGTTTATTTCTGTTTTTATAATATCTGAATTTTCAAAATGTTTTCTGCCGTAACCCGTTGCACAACTATATTTAATATTAAAGGATGAGGCAATAGTTTGCATGACATTCTTTTGAGCTTGTTTATCATTTAAAAGAGTCGGTAAAGAATAGATAAAAACAGGTTTCCCTTCATCATCAATAACAGTGAATTTAGAATAAGCTGAGCCCAGGTCAATCCCTAAAAAGCAGTCTTTATTTTTAAATCTAGCAAGAGAAACCGATTTATTGATCATCCCTTTATCTAGAATTCTTTTTGTTAAATCACCTGCAAGGCCTGGGATTCTAGAAATAATATTTTTATTAGTCATCGCTTTCACCATATTGGTAAAAGACAGATTTAGCGAGGTTCTTACGTAATGCTTGCGACCATACTCTACAATCTTTCCATTGAAATAATTTATTTCGGTTCTACGATTGTTGATTATGTCTAAGGCTAAAGAAGGAAAATGATCTCCACCCTGTTTTAAATAACGCATACACTGACGAATAAAATCGTTAGGAAAATAGATCTTTTCGGTTTCAGCAACTTGTACAGCCTCATTAATAATTTGTTCGATTAATTCAACTGTATCCTGATCGTTCATAGCTTCTGCCATGGTTAATCTACCAACACCACATAATGCACTCAATGAAGAGTTTAATATAGTTTTTTCCCAAGTTCTCTTAATCAATTCGAAAGAATCAACAGAATCGGTAGTTAATCCAATTGAGTTAAATAATCTTGTAATAGTTTTAGCTTCTTTTGTCTTAGTATCATTAATAGATCCAATATAATTTGGAGGGATAAAAAAGTTAACTTTAACAGTATTTGGAGTAATGATATTACCCGCAAAATTGACAACCATCCTCAATATCCTAGATTCGGTAAACGCTGGAATTAAAAGCTCTTCAACATCGATACCATTTTGTGCAGAAATAACAGTTAACTTATCTGAAATCAATTGAGAAGCCTCAGTCAATGCATCTTGAACTTGATGCGATTTTATAGTAAAGATCAAAAAATCTAAATCTAATTCTTCTAACTCGATGATACTTCTATAAACTTTATTAAATTTAGAATGTGATTGGAATACGCCCTCCAATTTAATCCCATCTTGCTTAATCTTATTATGCTTTACTGCATTTCGAACAACAAGGGCAACATCACATCCTGCTTTTTGAAAAGCATCCGCTAACATCATTCCAACAGGGCCCAATCCAATAATTCCAATTTTTATTTTTTTTGTCTTGCCCATAAATGTTTAAACTTTTATATCCTCTAATTGCTCTAAAAATGTTTCCACCTTTGTGATACTTTGCCCTTCTGAAAAGAAGCGTAAGTCACATAAATCTCCTTCTATTGTTAAAAATGGGACTCCAGTAATTTTCTGTAATCGCTGAGGCATACCAAACTTTGCATTCGAATTGTTGAAACAGGTTTTTGTATCATGAAAAACAATCCCATCAATTTTATATTCCTTAAACCATTCAGCCAACATTTTTTCTTTGGCCTTATCGCTTCTGTTGATAAATATTTCTGTATAGGCTCTAGCAGTAGAGTTCCAAGGGTCGTTTTCATCAAACTTATCAAATATCCAACTACTACAATAGGTAGAGGCTACCACAGAAGATTCGTTATCTGCAAACAAGTCACTCATCATTCTTAATCTACCCCAAATCGGCATACCTTCCCAAAAGATTCTAGTTTTTGCTTTAGGAATAAAACCAATATTATTCTTTACATTTTCTTCTAGTTCTGCTAAAAGGATAGTGTAATAATCTTTTGCTCTTTGGGTACCTCTTAAAACAACTATAGGCCCCATATGTATGGTTCCATCAAAGAAGCTAATTGGAGCATTGTCGGCAGTAGATGTTTTCAATACTTTTTGCCAAAGTAGTGTTGCTTCTTTACTTAGTTTTACCGTTTTTTTAAACTTCTCTAAATTAAATTTTCTCCCACTCACTTTTTCACAAATGGGAATCATTTTTTTCATTTGTTTTACAACCAGATCCACTTCATCTTGAGTAACCTCGTTTAAATATCTGGGAGGTTGTATTCCTACAATAGGGCAATTGAATTCATCTGCATAAAATGTAAACCAATCTTCCACTTCTCTACATTGATTCGTATTGTATGCAATGATATCTGGCTTAGGCACACCCTCCATCCCATAATGTTTTTGTAAGGGAGATTGTTTCTTTAGATAGGATCCTATATCTGCAGTTGTATAAGAGCAAATATGTCCTGAATATCCACATTTAATGGCTTCGGGAATAAAATCCATAGCGGTTCGAGTTGCTCCTAATAAGGCGCCATGATTTTCAGGAAAAAAAACCTCGAAACCAAAGGAACGCAATAATTCTGCTGGTCCAACACTCGTACACCAGGCAATTTTCTTTTTGCCAGAATCTAATGAAGTGAAATATTCACTCATTAGTTTCTTCATATTTTCTGTTGATTTAATTTTGTACAATTTTTCTTGCTATATTATTTTTAACATCTAGTTCAACTATATACACATCTTCTTCAATAGGCACGTTTTTTCCGTACAAATTATTAAGATGAGTTTTATATATTTCTAATACTTTATTAGGGGCAACTTTCATTGATGGTGTAAGAGTTCTATCCTCAAGAGACAACTCCCCATCAATTAATGAGGCCGATTTTATTTTGGAAAACTTCTGTTTAATATCACAATTGGTATCATGTAAACATCCATGCAAGCACTTGGTTAACTCTTGTAAAGTCCTTGGACAAAAACAACCTTCATCTGGTGATATTTGATAATCTGGACTAAGAAGCATGTTTTTGTTAGGAAAAATTAACGCTACTGGATGATTTTCCCCGCTACCAGAAATAATTACATGCTGTATATAATGGCATTTTAACTGGATTGCTTTTTCAAGATCAGTTGGAACCACTTTTTCCCCATTAGAAAGTTTAAAAATCCTATCTTTTCTTGAAATTAACTTAACACCTGTTTCGGTAATTTTTCCAACATCTCCTGTTTTATACCAACCATCATCAGTAAAAGTATTTGCATTAGCTTCATCATTATCATAATAAGCTCTCATAACATTTGGACCCTTCACCTGTATTTCACCATCAAAGTCTAAACGAACACTAACTCCAGGAATTGGTTTACCAACAACACCCGATACCCTTTTCAAAGTTGGGTCTGTAAGTGTACAACAAGGTGAAGTTTCAGTTAAGCCCCAACCTTCTATCACAGGAATATATCTCTTCTGAAATTCCATAGAAAGTTTTTCGGGTAATGCTGCTGCTGCTGTAAAAATGAATTTTAGTCCCGAATTAAAGAATATATCTTCAGCTTCTTTACTTGCTAATGTTTTTTCGTAAAGTGATTGATATACTCTTGGTACACTAAAAAATATTGTAGGCTTTACCAATTTCCAATTATTAAAAATAGAATCGGCATCTCTCCCATAACTGCTTTCTAAATAATAAGTGGCCCCATTATAGAGTGAAGTAAACAATTCGAATATGCCTCCAAAACTATGATGCCAAGGTAAATATGCTAAAAATCTATCGTTCTCATTTACATCCCAAACAATATCTAATGCAGCTTGCTGAGATAATATATTTTTTTGCATGAGCTGAACACACTTAGGAGTTCCCATAGTACCGGAAGTGTACATATTTAAACAAATAGATTCAGGCTCAATAGTTATATCAAAACAGGGGGTTTCTCCTTCAGGAATTTCTTTTAGTAAATCTAAAAATGGTGTTAAATTAGTATAGCGTTTATCCTCAACATCCTTAAAATGAAAAATAGATTTTAATTGATTTAATTCTCCTCCAACATTATCCATTTGAGATTGTCCTTCTACAGCCATCCAAGTAGCTCCAGAATGGTTTATTAATAATTCTGCTGTATCTTGTGTGAAATGAGCAAAAATAGGAACAGCAATTCCTCCAAAAGCCATAATTGCTAATTCTAATTCTAGCATTTCTAAACAGTTTCTAGAAAAAAGAATCATTTTATCTCCTTTTTTAAATCCTGACTGTTTTAAATTATATGTGATCTTTTCAATGTCTTTATAAAAATCAGCCCATATAATACCATTATAAACTCCCTTGTCATTTTTCTCTTGATAGACATATTTATCTGAGAATTTACCAACATTTCTATTTAAAAGCATAGCAATGTTTGGAATTACATCCTTAAGTTGATATTCTGAATTGAGTTGTTTCATATCTAGATCTATGCTACCACTGCAGCTTCTTTTTCTTTCAATTTATAATATCTAAATCCACCCCAAAGTGCCGCTCCAACTGCACCTGAGTAGATTGCGTCTGGATGAGAGGCAAAGATTAAATCAGCTTTTCTCTTTTCTTTAGATAATTCTTCAACTGCCTGAAGCATCCCTGTATTCATTCCCATTCCTCCTACCAAGACTATTTCAGATTCTGCTCTTAATGAACCCAATAACTTTACCACTCTAGCAGCAATAGAAAGGTTGATTCCCTTAACAATATTTTCAGTAGAAACACCTTTAGACACTAAATTAATAACATCTGTTTCAGCAAGTACTGCACAAATTCCAGAAGGAACTTCAGGGTTATCTGCCTCTAAAGACATAGGTCCAACTTCTTCTATAGCCAAACCTAAATAGCGGGAAATATTTTCAATAAACTGACCTGAACCTGATGCACATTGGCCTGTCATTTTATAATCCATTACCTTTCCTCTATCATCAATTTTTATAGCTCTTACATAAAGTCCTCCCATATCAACAACAGTTTTCGCATTAGGAACAAAAAACTTCCCCCCACGGGCATGAGTTGTCATACTATAAAAATGCCCCGTCTTTTTCTTTACCATTTCACCTTCTCCTGTAGATGCGAGGTAAGCAATGTCTTTATCATAGTCCAAATCGTTACGATTTAATAACATTTCGAAAATATCATTCACTACATCTTTGGGGTTTCTTTTTCTAATTTTTTCGGTCTGCTTATCAATAATCCTATGATCTCCTGAATCATTATCATAAATCATAATCACCCCTTTTACATAACTCCCACCAACATCTATCCCCATTGTATATATTGTATCACTCATAAGTACAGTTATCTATTGTTTTGTTGTTTTTACTTTTTTCGAAGGAAGCACAACTTCTATATTTCTTCTGGCAAACATGGCTCCACCTAATGCTCCCATAAATATAGAGTCGGAATGAATGTTCATTGTTATATCTCCATAAGAATCTGTTACCATTTGTCTCACATACTTTAATACTGCTTGATTACGTGCAACTCCTCCAGTAAAAGTGAATTCATCTCTAACTCCTCCAGAACGTGCAATAAGAGACATGGCCCTTTGTACTATAGCTTTATGCAATCCTGCTAATATATTGGGTCTTTTTTCTCCATTATGCAATAATTCTTTTACTTCAGCTCCAGCAAAAACAGTACAGGTTGAGCATATAGTAGTTTCCTTATCTGCACTCATTGCTTCTGGACCAAGTTCATTTAATGAAATACCAAACTCATCTGCTATATAACCTAAATATCTACCACACCCTGCTGCACACCTATCATTCATATGAAAACTAGTAACCAACCCACGGCTATCTACTTGAATTGCTTTAGTATCTTGACCTCCAATATCCAATACCGTACGTGTGTTTGGAAAAATAGCATGAGCTCCAAATGCATGGCATAGTATTTCGGATTTAATACAATCTTCTGGAAAAGGAAGCAAAGCTCTACCATAACCTGTCCCAACCATATTTGCAATATGAATGTTTTCTTCTTTAAGAGATCACATTGACTCTATAGCAGAAGAAAACATTCATA
>PVMS01024293.1_pt1 | contig 11406 bp, 12 predicted proteins | sample 1853461 | NCBI WGS metagenome assembly PVMS01 (sample SAMN08582032, study PRJNA380276) | Marine sediment metagenome, whole genome shotgun sequencing project. | isolation source: ocean sediment barecode stripped | collected 2017
CAAGCAAATATCCCCTATAACATGGAGGTAGACAAAAAACAGGTGGTGACCACAGCAACACCAAAAAAACGTACATCCAAATCCAAACGATGTCGCCATGAATCATGCAGAAAAAAACTCAAGTTGACAGACTATGAATGTAGGTGTGGGAATAGATTCTGTCAACTTCATCGGCTTCCAGAAATGCACAAGTGTAGTATTGACTATAAAATACTAAATCAAGCATCCTTTATAGAGAAGGCAGGGTTAGTCCTATGTGTTCCACAAAAGATAGATGTAATTTAAGTATTACCAGCGACTTTTGCGCACATTGATAAGCGGCCCTTTTCGCTGTGCTTTGGGATCATATGCCTCTTCTTCATCATCCGAATGTAAATCCTTGGACATTTCCCAGAATTCTTTACTTCCTAATTTAAATTCCCGATGGGCTTGCGCCTTATACCAGAATATTTGATCCTCTAATTTATTTGATTTAGCATTATTTGCAATAACCAAGCATTCATAGTTTTCGGTACATTGATCCATGACCTGACAGAATGATTCAAAAGTGGGAAACATGCCAGCATAATTTTCATATATTCTCTTTCTGTTAGTAATATACGGTTCCCGCAATATAAAGGTATATTCAATATTAGTTCTCAGATTAGTAGGCACACCTAGAGGATACGGCATTGTAATAATAAGCATGACTTTCCAATGTCGCCCATTCATAAATAATAATCGCATCAGCTTTTCACGAGCCCACGTATTATCATATAGGCAATCATCGAGAATAACAAAAGCCCTGGCATCAATATTAGATCGCCCATATGCCTCCACTTCCCTTTTAATCTGTTTTACAACCATTTTTTGTCTCTTCAATATATTTTCAATAATGGCCGTATTATATTCATCATGAATAAATAATTTAGGAACCATTTTGGCATAAAAACCATTACCTGATTCTGTACCAGCAATCACGGTGCCTATGGGAATATCCTGATGATAATATAATAAATCACGGACTAGAAAACTCTTTCCCGTATCTCGACGTCCTATGAGTACAATAACCGGTCCAGCGACTTCGGAGGCCTTAAAACTAATATTTTTCATATCAAATTTTTTAAGTTCCAGATTCATTTATATATTTTTATGATTATAATTTTAAATGTAATAAACGCACATATATTTTATACAAATAATAAGTTAGAATAAAATCTTATTTTTATCCATAATTACATATGTTTAATGTTTTCTATAAAAAAAACAAAAATAAGAAGCTTTTTAAAAGTTTGCAAGAAACCCATGGACTTTCAAAAATCCAAAATTACATTCCCATCTACAAACTGTTCTTTGAGTTAACAAATGATAACTTTCAAAATATTAATCTTAATCAGCAATATAATATAACTACAATTGGCGCCAAAGAGAAAGATAATAGCTGTCCTTGTGTGGTGGAGAGGGACGGACATACAGAAAAAAGGAAGACATTTGTTAAATATTCCCCGCTTATCGATCCTATAAAATTTATGGTTGGAAAATATAATTCCTTGGATGAGGAGCAACAAACAAATCTACCACAATTAACAGATAATATATGCCATTCAAAGACATTAACTCCTAATAATTCGGCTTATGTGGATAGTTTTTTCTCCTATCTGACAAGTCATCTGCTTCATAAACATAAGTTTTTACATGGATTGGATTTTTATGGTTCATTTTTAGCCATTAAAGCAGATTTCGATATAAATATCATGGATGATTTAGAATATTTATATGATAGTTCCTTTTTTCATGAAAAAAAGGGGAAGCTTTTTTCTATTGATCCATTGAACGAAGAATTCTTTTTTGATGCTGATACGAGAAACTGCAAACATAAACTAAACATTAGTACAAGTATTAGTGAGAAATCTGTAAAAACTCTTCCCGACGTTGAAGATATATTCGAAATTAATCAGGCTTTGTCACATAATACCGGAGAATTTAAACCACGGCCTGCTTTCGAACAAATCACAGAATCATCTTCCTTTAGTGAAAAGAAAAAATGCAGCGATTCAACCTGCTCTTCGAGATCCTCCCATACCACTGGATCCGATACTGAAACAGACGATGAGGAGGATAACGAAGAAACTGGTTCCCTATCTGGAAGTTCGAGTGGGAGTGATAGCTCGGATATAATCTGCAAAGCAACTATCTATAACTATCCTGTTCAAGCTATCTGTCTGGAATATATGCAAGCTACACTAGATTCTCTTCTAAATACTAAAAAAGGGTTGGATACAGAGGAATGGAGATCATGTCTGTTTCAAATCGTTATGATACTTATTACATATCAAAAAGTATTTTCCTTCACCCATAATGATCTTCATACAAATAATATTATGTTTACGACTACAGATAAGGTATACCTTATCTATAAATATAATAATAAACTCTATAAAGTTCCTACATATGGGAGAATTTTTAAACTTATTGATTTTGGACGAGCTATTTACAAATTTCAAGGTAAAAACATTTGCAGCGACAGTTTTCACCCAGAAGGAGATGCCGCAACTCAATATAATTGCGAGCCATTCTATAATAAAAAGAAACCTCGTATTGAACCTAATTTTAGTTTTGATTTATGCCGCCTCGCTTGCTCACTATTTGATTATTTTATGGAGGAGGAGGATGATGACGACGAAGATGCATATGGTTCAGATCCCATAAAAGCCATTATTACAGAATGGTGCACAGATGATAAAGGAAGGAATATTCTATACAAAAAATGTGGTGAGGAACGCTATCCAGATTTTAAACTGTATAAAATGATCGTTCGCACCGTTCATAAACATACACCTCAACATCAAGTTGAGAAGCCTATATTTCGTAAATATGCAACCAGTCGAAAAAAAATAAAGAAGAAACCCATATTTAATATCGATTCTCTACCCAGTTATGTATAGTATAGTTTTCATACAGAAATTATACTATAATGTAGAATATTTAAAAGTTGGCTTTATTGGTGAAGACTTCAGGTATATTTTTAAGAGATGATAGAGGTGCCAATTGTTGATATATAAACATCCCGACAATAAAACTTATATACACTACTAAAGTATCTCGTAATAGAAATTTAAGAGGTTTATTCTCTTTGATGATAAAGCGCATTTCTAAAAAACGGAATAAAAGATAGACAATACTTACCATCAGTCCTTCCATAAATAGTAGTTTATCCATTATAATCTACTATTAAAAATCTTCTCTTTATTTATACGCATTAAATATATGCATTAAAGGACCTCTATTCCTGTCAAAATGGGGGGTTTTTGAAGTTCTAATTTAGAATCCAGAACTTGAATATCGAGTGCATCTAAGGCAGGTGAGGACCCACTATGAATCGTTAATTGCCCTTCGTCATCTTCCTCTTCGTCTTCCATTTTTCGCTGATCATGCCGTATTTGGCTCAGCTGTTCCAACCGTTCCAATGTTTTGGGCGCTGTTACTATTTTGCTATCGGCAGCTTTCATTTGGGTAACCTTATCCGTAGTTTTATAGTGCATTACTTTATCTTTGGGAGAAAAGGATAGGCTAGATGGCGCAAGCGCATTGGTTTCTTTCACAGGAATAACGTGGGCTTTCTCAGTTTTGATGGTAAGATTATCACTTTTCGAAGATTTAGGTGGCCCCGGCGTCGCTGCTGCCGAGGATGGCGATGGCGCTGATACGGGTGATTTTTCTTCAGGCAGTGTTGGCAAGGTTTCCATACTCGCCACGGATTTGAGTTCAAGTTTGGGGTCTGCCGAGTCTTCTTTCTTAACAGGGATATCAGACAAGTTAACATCTTTGGCTTTCTCTTTGATAGATGATACTGCCGATTGTTCGGTTGTTACAGTTGGGGTTAACGAGGAAGACAACACCTTTGCAACAACAGATGAGTTATGATTTGCGGAGGAATCTACCATTGATACATTTTCTGCGCTATCTTTTGTATTATCAGGAGTGATTGGATCCGACACGAGTTCTTGAACTATTTCTTCTTCCTCGTCTTGATCGATATAAGCACGTAAAATTTGTTCAATAGGCATGCTAGCTTGAACAACTGCTAAAATACATTCTCTGCAAATAATTTCACATTCCCGCATATTTTTTTGTTGCTGTAAAGGCACAATCCTTGCTTCAAAGAGATAGACGTTTTCATAAAGCTTTCTCGCCATTTCAATATATACTTTGTGAATGAAATCCGGAAGCTTTGGAATATCAATACTTACTTTTTTTTGACGACTGGATACACGGATACTAGTTAGGATTTTCAATTGTGTAATATGAACGCAGGTCAGAATATCCTCCAAATAAGAACAACGGCTTCGCTGTATAATACGTTTAGTTTCTTCATTTATAATTTGTTGATTCCATCGCGGAATTCGTGTTAAAAAATTCTGAAATGTCATTAGATATTTATTTGTTTCGTCATTTTTATTGCACAATTCATAAGCCTCTTTAAAAATAGATTTAATTCCTTCTATAATCAAAGGTGTTAAAATGGTCACCAATCTTGATGAATACTCATTTTTTGCCTCCGATAATACATTTACATTAAAATCATCCATTTACATTGTTTGTATATTTTCTAAATTACAATTCGGACGCATAAATGCTAAGACAAGAATATAGAATAATAATAATTTATCATGTCTAAATTCTCTGCGCACTTTATCAAAATGAATGAGAAGGGCATATTTGTGAATAGAGGTAATATAATTTGTATCTTCAACGGCCGTCATTAAATCTAGAGCAGAATATGCTTTCTCATATAGTTTGTCGGCCAGCAGTTTACACTTTCTAGTATTATTATCGCGATGCAAACAATCTATATTTTTATGGAGCCATCGTTTACGTTTTTTTATTTGGCTTTTTATCTCTATAATACATTTTTTTTTATTATAATTATGGAGATTATACATTTTACCGTCAATGATGGGGATGGGTATATACATACTACAAAAACGAGAAAGAATGGGTTTTAATAACCTATGTTGATGATCAATAATAATAAAAAAACGCGTAGTATGGCTAAACTGTTCAATGCAGCGCCGCAGTGCCGACTGAGCATCTGTGGTTAGTTTATCTGCATTAAATAGTATAATACTTTTAAATAACTGTCCTTTTTGGTGATGTATGTTCATTTTGGCAAAAAATTTTAATTCATTTCGTATAAAACGTATCCCCTTACCATGCGCACAGTTTACATACATGACATGATTTCTGATTTGTTCTATATCCCTGTAAATTTTATTTATGAAAAAATTAATAATATGGCGTTTTCCAGAACCTGAATCACCATGAAAAATAATATGAGGTATCTTCTTTGTCTTGATAAAATACAGTAATTTTTGTTTAATTTTTGAATGTATATTCATTGATATATATCCTTATCTATTCTTTAATACTACAAAATTGAAATAACATGTATCCTCATCGCAGTCCTCGATGCACTATGGAGATTGTTCAAAAGCTTTTACACGTGGAGCCAAATATCGTTGGATTTCATATTATCCCATATACCTATGAACCCCAACCCGCAACCTTGATGCGAGATATACGTAATTATAGGGAAACTTCACAACTAATTCGAAGCATATACCGCAATTACTGGCTCATTGCACGTGAGGAGGAAGAACCCGAAGATCAAAACTGGTTGATCAATGATTTATTTGGATTTGGCAATAATGGGATCCCCACAGGACATGCATATATAGATCATTTCAGGAATCTTTGGTTTCGCAGCTATACTATTACTATAAATGATGAATTTGATCATTTCATTCGTTTGTATGAGAGAAAAGGTGTGAGTACACAAATAAATATGTTTTGGGCTATATTAACACTATCTGAACGTAAATTATTTATCCAACGGAGCCTTTATAATTTTAATAATATAATATCTTAAAATTTATATAAATAAATAATACTACATTTAATAATATGCAAGAACAAAAAAATGCATTACAGATTCCTTGGCCAAATATCTCTACATTGACTCCCCCTCCTCCACTTCGCAGTTTGAAAAGTGAAGAATCTGTAAAACATATTGGCACATCACTTTTTCCCATAGATTATACTGAAACAGGTATTGTATGCCATGAAATTCCAAAAACATTACATTTACGAAAATATACAAATATTCAGTCTACTACAAAAAAACTAATTACATGGAATGATACATTAGAAACGCTTTCCGTACCTTTTTTTCAGTATAAGATTGCTAGATGCGGATCTACCCTTTTATCGAATATATTGGCGACAGATCCGCGATGGAAAATAGTTAGCGAACCATTTGCTCGAATGCCTTGTTTTTTACAGCTTCTAGAATCCTATAAAAAACAGGAACAAACGCAATTTTTTATTCTTCAAAAAATACTGGAAATACTCGCAATCAAAGAAAGTCCTGAACAACAATTTTGTTATATTGATTTATCTTCACTTTCCATATTGCATAGTAATATCTTTAAACAAATATTCCCAAAGATAACTCATTATTTTTTATGGAGACATCCCAAACATGTAGCTTCATCGCTAGCTAGAAATCCGCCACCCTGGAAATCGCAGTTTAGGGATATCGGAGAATATATAGAACAAACGATGCATGCTATACCCGATGATATGACTGTCTTTTATCATGGTCATATTGAACAATTTTTATTACCCTACTGGATTTATACATCGGTTGGTTTAGATTTCTTCACTGATGCACCTATTGCGAAAATGCGTTCTATGCTTAAGCGAGATGCCAAAGATCCAAACCGGCCGTTTCAAAGAAAGACTGTTCCACCGCGAATTGAATATAAATATAGTTATCATGATGCCAATATCGATTTTGAATTACGACATCCTCCGTGGAAATATATACACAATTGTGCACAAGATGTGCCAACATTTTCTTTTTCCGACGAATTATTACTTTCCATGGATCATATTAAGAAAGGTATGCTACCAATGTTGTTAAAAAATTATACAGAAATTCCAGATATTGATTTTTCAAAAATATGTGGCGAACAGCCTCTATGGGCATTGAAAGCTCGCCGAGAAAATTATTTTGTCTATGGATCGCGGTCTGCTATGAGATATCCCATAACTCTAGCTTCATGGCAAAGGACTAACTATAGCAGCTGGAAACTTGATCGCAGCGCCTATGTAAGTGATCCTATTTCGGAATTCACAGTCAGTAGTGAAGAAACTGCCCAGTTGCATCCGCCCTTGATGTAAAATCTGCATAGCATAAAAAAGATCAAGAATAAATGTAAAAAGCCCAATTGCCCATGCCAACAACGAATAGATTATCCAATCATACGGATATCGCATAAGGGCGCCATTACGTGTGCGCATCTAGATTTACAAGGAAGTTTGCTTTATAATGTTAGAGGTCAAAAAACAGTGCTATTATTCTCTCCAGAACAGAGTGAAAAATTGGGAATTTATCCACCTCCCCTTGTTTTGGAGCGTAGAATTATTGCCAATATAGCCTATTTTAATCCTGCACTGTTTCCGAAGGTAGATCTTACAAAAGCATATCGTGCAACAATACGTGCAAAAGAAATGTTGTATTTTCCACCAGGATGGTGTCATTTTTTCATCACAGAAGAAGAAGAAACGCTAAGTTTGGGATGGAGGGTTGATCAACAAAAATTAAATATCCGTTTCCCTTCTTTAAAAACATTGCAATCTCTCACAGAAGCGCAGATGCCTGACTATCATAAAGGAATGCCCGTCATCGAATGGAATAAAATACCGGAGGATAAAATAGGAAATTGATTTAGAAAATTAATTGTAAAAGTGATCTACAATGGTTGACGTCATGATTTCAAAGATTTGTGGCTATGTCGCAGGTTTTCTGTACGTAATATGTTATATACCCCAAATATATAGCATATACAAAAACGAGAGTATATATCTTTCCAGCTATTTTATAGTTCTTCAACTCATGGCAGCCAGCCTTATGTCTGTGTATGGGATTCTAGAAAATCTACCACCTATCTATCTATTGAATATTACCTCCGCATTCCTTATTTTGATCATACTATGGGGCATGCATAAAAATAGAGGACAATTGCGACGTCATTCTACACCTCCAGCACCTATTTCCTATTATCCAGAATTATAATCAGAGGCTAATGATCCATTTGCATAAGTATTTATACCGATGTATATTCACTAAAAATTTCATGAATAACATCCATCAGATTATCTTTATAAATCTCTACTGGTTCACCATCATCGTCTTCCCATTCAGTATACCATTTATGTATCTTGGTAATTTTTAATTGACCAATATTTCCCGTACTATCTTTATAGGTTACAGAGATGCTATGAAGAGGATCACTATTACTTTTTCTCAAAAAAAAAGTTGCATTCTCTTGTTGCTGAATATATTGTATACCATAGGGATCATCTTTAAAATAATGAAAATGTTTAGGTATGCGCCTTTTGAAAAAAGATGGACATACATACACAATACCTGAACTATCCCCTTTTTCAATGGCTGTTTGCAATATTTCCTCCGGTTCGTTTGTATTATGATAACGATTAAAACCAACTGTTGCATCTTTTCTATTTAAAAAACGAAGGTATACATTGTAAATTCCCTCACCATGATGTTTACTAATATAATCAGTAATATCATATATATTTTTTTGTAGAATAATAAGAACCATTATATATATTAATATAGATATTTATTGCTTTATGGCAACGCCTACAATGTATCGGAAGGGTATATAGTTGGTTATCCATGAAGTTACATACTGTAAAAACATCGAATACAAGATATAATCACAGGGATAGTTGTTTATAAAATGTATAAAATAAGGCACAAATGTTTTTTCTGTAATATCATACAAAGTGACAGTAAAGCCCATCTTTTCTAATTGTTCTCTCCATATTTGTTTTGTTACTAGGTTTTCTGTTGGTACGCTGAATGCTTTTTGACAGAGGGTAATAGGTAAGGTAATGGTTGGTTTGTGTAACACAATATCAGCAATGACCAATTTTCCAGATGGTTTTAATACACGTCGCGCTTCTTTGAAAAAGTCAGTGCGCCGATTGTAATGAAAAGCAGATTCAATGGATAATACTGTATCAAAACTATTGGCAGCAAAGGGCAATTCTGTAGCATTTCCAACAAAGGCTTTGAGTTTTCTTTGTAAAGCATGTTTTATGATATTCTTTTGAAAGCAACTTATTTGCTCTGGTGAAATATCAATGCAATACATTTTTTTCCGTATTTTTGAATACAGATATAAATCCTCCTCGCCATAGCCACAGCCAACATCCAAAATTGCCTTACTTTTGTCTAACAACCCCTTTTCAATCATAAAATCACACAGATGCTGGTTTGCTTCCGTTAAGGTGGTAATATGTTTGTCCCATAGACCAAAATTCATATATAATTTGGAATTACCCTTTACTCTTTGTAATATTTTTATTAATTCAGTATAGCCGTTAAAATAGTTGCCAATATATTTTAAAAAACAATAAACGCCAATACATAACAATAGTAAGATAAGTAATATTGTTAAGATTATATAACGTACAGTTTCTTCCATTATATGTATATGTATACAAATAATGGACTCATTAAACGTGTAGATTTATGCTACACTATTAAGAGGTTGTGTGTAAGGGTTGCTTCTAAATGCATTTAATACATCGGGTTGTGTGCGCCCACATTCGATGGTGGCGCCCCGGGTATTTCGGCCACCCATTTCTCCATAGGTAGAGAGATTACCAGGTTCTTTGGGCATATTTGCGGGCCCTTGCGCAGCCCGTGTAGATCCAATTTTACTCATCTTGATATTTTGATTACTATTAAATAAACTTTCGCAGCCATGGTTCATACGGGCTTTGGATATTTGTTCCTTGTTTGGATTTAAATGAGCATTATAGGCAGCATTATAAAGCGGCCCTTTGGTAGCCCCCGGACCGCCGCCAGCGTCACCATAATATTGACAATTGGTTGATTGGCGCTGATTTTCGATAGGTTGATACTGCTCTGTTGCATAACCTCCGCCATGAGGATAAAAGGGCTGTGTCTCGTATTTATTTCCCTCGGTTTGTTCACGAATGGTTGTTTTGGGACGATCGGATGGATTCCATACTGTCGCTTGCTCTACACCATACATGCCCCCCACATTTCCAGTAGGGCGCATATTTCCGACCACATTTTCTTTTCGTGATGGGCGCAATACATCCATCACCGGGGCTACAATCGCTTTTACCCATCCACCTACAATACCCATTTCTGTTGGTTGTCGGGTAGTAGTACGGGCATTTGCTCGTGCTATATAACCATCTTTGCCATAGTTTTGTTTAAGACTTTTCCAACCATCTGCATAACTCATATTATATGCCGGACCCAAATACTTATTGTAAGGATCCAACTGTGGGCGTTTCGGATCATTGTAGGTTTGTTCTACTACCCCACCCGTTGAAACGCCCCCTTGATTCGCATTACTAGCACCAAAGTAATCACGATTTAAAAAAGTTCGATTTTCTGGCTGCAATGGTTCTTCGGCGCGAGAACGTTGGGCTTTTTCTTGACCTGTTGTTGTAAACCATCGATCTGGATCATTGACAAAGAATGTGTCTGGCCGATTCTTTTCCACCCGTCCCTCAAAGCCTCTCGCTTTAATAGTGGCATTTGCCGGCCCCTCATGATTTGCTAAACCAAATGTTACTTTGGGGTTCGTTGCAACACGGAGTTGATCTACCGTTTTTGGCAACCATTGTTTACGGGCCTCCATGCCGGCATTAAAACCGTCCGATCCTTTATTCGTATAACCTTTATTTAGACCAGGTCCTACATGTATTTCTTGCCAAGGTTTTACATTTGATATATTTCTCGAGGCATTCATACGTGACTGAAGAAAGTCGGTATGATTGGGAACTCCATTGGCAAATGAAAGATTCTTTTGCGGAGCAAAGAGGGGAGCCACTTCTTTCTTTCGAATAGTTTGTGAACCTAAACCTACTTGATTATCTAAAATACTCTCATTCGGAGAGCCAAATGTTCGCCCAGTAATCTTTGCTCCAAAAAAAGGAACCATGTTATTAAATTTTATATCTTTTTTTTGAACTGTATTTCCTGTTAACGACTTAAATAACATCCCATTTGAAGGATTTTTACCATCCTCTACTTGTTTTTCATATACATCTTGGTGAAAGTAGCGATCTGTAGCCGCATTTGGTGAAGGATAGGTTGCTGGATTTTTACCGACATCTTTATAATCTTGGACAGGAAAGTTAGTTGGTGGTGCTGTAGGAAGGCCCTTTTTCTCTACATATCCCATTGGCACCTTTCTAGTAGTGGAAGCTGGCATGGACATATTGGCAAAATTTTCACGTTTTGATTTTTCTTTTTCTTGATTCGACAAAATATACATTGTTCCTAGA
>PVMS01032128.1_pt1 | contig 11405 bp, 11 predicted proteins | sample 1853461 | NCBI WGS metagenome assembly PVMS01 (sample SAMN08582032, study PRJNA380276) | Marine sediment metagenome, whole genome shotgun sequencing project. | isolation source: ocean sediment barecode stripped | collected 2017
AGACCTTTATTTAATTCACCGGCCCAGAGGGGATGTGAAATTAAATAAAGGTCTAAATACTCCAGACCCAATTTCTCTAGAGAAAGTTCAAAGGCCTTCTTTGCATTTTCATAGCCTGAATCGCTAACCCAAACTTTTGAGGTTATAAAAAGTTCCTCTCTTTTAATTTCACTTTTCTTAATTCCAGCACCAACGAATTCTTCATTACCGTAAATCGTAGCTGTATCAAAAAGGCGATAACCTAGGGAAATTGCTTCTTCAACGCATCTTTCGCATGTAGAGTCATTTAGCATAAAAGTACCAAACCCAAGAATTGGCATTTTTATACCGTTGTTAAGTGTAATAGTTTGAATCGAGTTTGCTGTTGGAGTTGAGTTCATAGCTCCTAATAGTCTAAAACCTCCTAAAGTAAAAAACATAGATAAGGCTGCAAACTTAGAACTCATTTGTATAAACTCGCGACGTTTAACTCCATCTGCATGATTTTTCTTATTCATTTATCTCTAATTAATTTACACAAAAATAGATAAATTTTTGTGGAATAGAAATTACAACCATCAGTATAGAAAGTTTTATAGCTGTTTATACAATGTTGTGTAGTGTTTCCTAATATCTCTCATTATTTTAAAAGGTATCCAAATTATTTCCAAGAACTACTTTTCCTTTTATATTTCAGATGTCTCTTCCTTCCTACTCGCCCAATAATATTATTTTAAAACAACAAAAAGACCACAGCGTATTAGCTGTGGTTCTTTCTATTTTATAAAGAGATTCTTCGTTTAGCTCAGAATGACATTTCTTTTATCAATTATCATTTGTCCATTGTCAATTGAATTAACTATTCAGCATCACCGGCATTACCAATATGGTAATAAATTCAAGTTCACTAATACTTTTTTCGATAATTTTAAGGCATCCCTTTTAATCATTAGAATTATTATGATCCTTCTTTTTCATGTCAATATATTTTATAACCAGCCGAACCCCTAATCTGGCAAAAAGGATGATTGCTATGACCATAACAATATTAAGTCCGCTCATAAGATTTCATTTATTTGACTTAAAACGTATTTTTGGTACGTTTCGGTTTTATCTTGAGTATATATTTTGAAGTATTTTGAAAGAATTTTATCATTGGTTCGTTGTTGGTCTTATAGATAACACTTCGTTATTGAATCAAATATAACGAAATCCTTTATCATAAAAAAATCACAGCTTTTCACTATGGTTTTCAATATTTTTTGTAAATTTTTTCTTCACATTTATAACATACTTCGACTGCGCTCTGCACAGGTTATCCTTTATATTTCAATTAACTATTCAACATCACCGGCATTACCAGCATTGTGATGAATTTTCCTTCTACTATACCGTCTTGTTGAGCTCACCTATTATCGTCAGAATAAATAAGATAATCCTATTTTTATATAGCTGATTGCTACAACTGACTATTCGGCTGGTAAATTTGAGTTGAAAATGTCTCTAAACAATTTCCATTTTCCATCATCTTTTTTCCAAAGCACTAAATATTTTCCTTGATATACTTCAGCTTCCTCTACAAATAGCGATAATTCTCCTTCTTCTGTTATAAAATCCTGAGTTCCCCAAACCGCTATTGTAATAAGCTCAGCACGAGAAATCCCAGAATTCATAATTCCTGAAATGGTTGACTGAATATTTTTTCTTCCAGTTACAGCAGGTGCCCCGGTATTCATAAACTTGGCATCATGCGTATACAAATTAGCTAATCCTACTGAGTCACTTGCTGCAAATAATGCCATAAATTCTTTGTTAGCAGCTACGATTTCTGACTTGGCAAATGTCAAATTGAATGCAGGTTCTGAAACAACATCTTTTGTTTCTTTTGCTTTATTATTACAACTAATAATAGAAAAAACAGTTAATAAAGAGACTACAATAAGTGTCAGAAATTTTGTTGATTTTCTCATTTTACGATTTTTTATTTATGCCTACTCTAATCGGTTTTCGGCTCCCCCGATTTTACAATATTGAACAATTCCGAGTTCTAACCCATAACCTTAGCTGTGTTTTTATATAACACACAACTCAGCTTTATGATTAATAAATTTTCTTCTATCGCTTAAATTTTTCGATATAAAGTGAATATACATTTTAGTCAGCTTTAAAAAAGCGTAGGGCTGAAATCGAAATTTTTAATCTTTTTAGTTTCCTCTAATGTAGTAATTTTATTAAAAAGGACAAAAACATAAAAAATCACAGCATTATACTGAGGTCTTGTATTTTAGAATGAGATTCCTGCTTTCGCAGGAATGACAGTTATTTTATAATTTCATCAATTATCAATTATCAATTGACTATTGAATCAACTATTCAACATTACTGGCATTATCAGCATGGTAATATGGCAGTTGTTATTTTTCAATTAAATACTCATATGGTAGCCAGTCTCCAATACGTTTCTCTGCCATTTCGCCTTTCCAGATTATATCTGATGGGTCAAAATATCCATTTTGGTCAAAATATACATTCGATTTAAGAAAAATAATATAACTTAAATTTGAGTTATAGCCTATTTCTATATCTTTTTTGTTGTAACTAAGAAATTTTTTATTATTGACATCTTGAGTTACAAGATTTTTATACTTGAGATTATTATGTTTTGAACTTCTGATAGTAAATCCAGAAAATAACAAGTCACCTGACCATAGGGTTCTGAAAAAGTGCATTCTTGATCCAATGTAAGTTCGTTCCCTCCTTCTTTCAAATAAATTTTTTTGAGTTTCGTCATTTGATAAATCTTCATTGAAAATAATATTCCCATAAAATAAAACAGATTTACTTTTTTTATAATACTCAAATTTATCGAGGTAATAAGTTACTTTATAACCTAAACCCCTATTATGAATAATAATTGGTTTGGAAGCAAATGCTTTAATTGTATCATTATCAGAGCTATATTTAAATGTGATATCATTTTCATTGATTATTTTACAATCCAAAGCATTAAAAGTTGTTCCAAGAAATTCTTTTTTAAATAATTTTAGATTTGCCTTTCTTTTTTTTTTAAATAATTTATTACTAATAATGACTTCTTCCAATTCATATACCATTGGTGTCAATGAAATTACCAATCGTCCAATTCCTGAAAAATTTATCAGAGTAACAGAATAATAACCTATAGAACTTATTGTTAATGGCAGAGTGGTGTATTTCGAGATATCGAGCTCAAATTTTCCATTATGATCGGAGGAGGTTCCAACATAAGTTCCGTTGAAATAGATTGAAGCTGACATAATTGGGTTCTTTGTTTGCTCATCTAAAATTGTTCCTTTAATAACCTGATTATAAGCAGTTGTATAGAAATTAATGAATAATAATAGTAACATGAGTTTTCTCATAGTAACAGGTTATTTAGCCGTTAATGGTATTGTGCACGAATAGTTGCGGTTTTTTTAGTTGATGTTTTTCAGTAAAAGATATTGTTTTTTTAATTCAGTTCTTCTACTTAGCCATTGTGTGCAGCAATTAATGTTACACCTTAGTTATATGTTTAATAAATATATGTTTATCTCCTTAATTGTTGGGATAAAGTGAATAAATGTTGTTTTTATTTTTTTTCTAAGATAACGAAATTATAGAACAAAAAAATCACAGATTTTCACCATGGTTCGATCTTATTTATAATGAGATTCCTGCCTACGCAGGAATGACATACACATAACTAACTATTCAACTTCACCGGCATTACCAGCATGGTAATGAATTGGCCTTCTTCAACACTGATGATAGAGGTAAGGATTCCGGCTCGGTTTGGCAGTGACATCTCAATGAGAACTTCGTTTGAATTCAGGTTGGAAAGCATTTCCGTTAAAAAGCGGGAGTTGAAGCCAATTTGCATGTCGTCGTGGTAGTCGAAAACCTTGATGCTTTATTGATTATCAATAGTTTATCTTCAGTCTTAAATAATTTAATTAACCATAGCATTTCCAGTTGAATAGAAATGAATGGTCTTGCTATGCCCAGTAAGGGACTTTGTTGAAATTCCGTTTTAATTTATTATTAATTTTTAGTATTTGCATTTACTTTCTAATTAATCCTAAAACCCTTATTGGGAATAGCTTTTGTTAGCGATTCGTTGGTTATTTATTTTTAAAATCGACCGCAGCATAGTAAATAAATCAAATAAATTCTTAATCCCTAACGCAACGCACGGAATAACCATTGCTCTTGCTGTCAGTGTACTTGTAGACATAGCTTTTATCGTAAAAAATTACGCGTTTCAGGGCGTTACCGGCGCTGCTCTCAGTAGCACTCCACCAGCCACAGTAAAGGGACTTACTGTCGAATGCACCATTTGTGCTACGGTAGCCACTCGGAAGGGCTGTAAACCCATACTTATTAATTCCGTTTCCTTTAGTAAGTGGCGTACTATACCAACCACTAGTGGCTTTTAATTCGTTGCCTTCATTTGTGCCTCGGTGATTATATAAAGTCTTGCCTGCTTCAGGATCATTCATAATTTTGTCTGCTTCTGTTTGGCTCATACCCAAATACATTTCTAATTGTTTCCACTCATTATCGCTAGGCAAATGCCAACCACTGAGGCATGCAGATTTTGCCGCTTGCCATGTGTATAAACGACCATAGGTTTTGCAGTTACTATCTTTATCATCATAGCAATAACTATCTGTAGTTTTATAGTTGAGGTTTTCTGCCATCCAAACTTGATTACCTATTTTTACAGTTTTGTATGTTTACCATCTCTAGAATCGGTAATAGTACCACTTACTTGGGCTTTCGAAATAATTGAAATTATCAAAAATACAATTGTTGTTAATAAGATTTTTGTTTTCATTTTCTCAATTATTAAGGTTAATATTCGTTTTACGTTAATTAAATACCATGTTTTAGCTCGTTTACCCATTTTTAATTTTATTTAGTACTTGAATGGTTTTTGATAACTGAGATATTTAATTTCTTCTAAATGAAACTATTTATTCGTATACTTTTTATGCTATTTTCTAATACTCGTATTTAAATACCCCATTCCCTAAAGTTAATAACCACATATTTCCTTTTGAGTCTTCAAAATAGCCAGATGCAGCTAATTCCTCTGAGTCTAATTTTTTCCACAAAGTGCCGTCATAAATTGAGACACCCCCCTTTTTTAACCCCAGTAATGGGCCAGCACTAACCCAAATATTTCCTCTACTGTCTTCACCAATACTTCTTACACCGTTATGAGTAATCCCGTTATCTTCGTTTATAGTGCTCCAATTACCATGATCAAAAAGAAGTATTCCTCCTGCAGTTCCTACCCATACACGGCCCTTGCTGTCAACTTTAATTGCAGTAATAAATTTATGCGGTAATTTATCCTTTTCTGAATAGTTCTTCCATGAGTCACCATCAAATACATTGAGCCCCTTATTAGTACCAACCCAAATATTTCCGTCTTTGTCTTCAACTATTTTATTTATACCTTTACCAATCACTCCATTATCTTCAGTATAGACAGTCCAGTTTGTCCCATCAAATTGCATTAATCCACCTTTTATTGCATCCACAGATGACCTAAACCATACGTTACCATTGATATCTTCCAATATAGTATTAATAGATTTGTACCTGAAATTTTTAGCTAAACCGTCCTTCTCTCCATATGATGTCCAATTTGATCCATCAAAGTGAAAAATGTAGTCTCCTTTACCAAAATTTGAAGAAATCCAAATATTGTCTTCCCCGGTACAAGAAAAAAAACCAATAGGTGGTAAATCAGCCCCTCCAATTTGAGTAACAGGGTTCAATGTTTGTGAATCATGATGAATCAGAAAAAACCCCATTTTACTTTTTTTAGAGATGCCTCCAATCCAAATATCACCGTCAACATTAGCAATATGGCTCCACAAATATTCTGTAGAATTTTTATTCATATTTGTGACTAATTTTCCCTTTTCGTATCTACCCCAGGCTTTCCCTTTTTTAGTAAGGGACCCTATCACACTACCTAATGCACCACCGAAAGATGAAGAGAGGCTATTTTCCGGTTCCATTGTAAACCAGATAATTCCATTTTTATCCATAAATAATTGCCTGACTTCTTTTGCGGGCAACCCCTCTTTTTTAGTGAAGCATTCTAATTTCTCTCCATCAAATTTGCATAATCCTTTGTCGGTGGCAAACCACATGTTACCTTGTTTATCCTCTAAACAAGCTCTCACCCATGTTGAAGACAATCCGTCCTTTTTCGAATAATGAGTCAATTTCCCTTGTCCATAAGAATAGTTTAAACATAGTATAGCAATTAGAAATAATAGTTTTAGTTTTTTCATAAATTAATTACTTTAAATAACGATAATTTAGAATCCAAGATTCGAAAACTTTCAATTCTAAACCTTTGATTCTCAATTATGCATATTGATAGAAAAAATAAGAGATAAAGGGTTACATTCATTAGGTTAATTACCTATAAGATAGCTTAATGCTGTCTTTAGATCAGAATGATTTTTTAAGGAAACCTATACTGAAAAAGAGGTTATAGGCACTTATTAATCCCCATTTATTAGTAGTATTTCAAAATTACGAAATTAAGATAGAGATATGACGAGCGTTTGAAATTTATAATTATTCTAAATAACTGATAACCAAAATTGTAATTAGCCTTTTTGATATTAAATTTCTATTGATAACTGAATGTTTCTCATCCTTCATGAAAATACGCACTTTACAATATTATGGGCTTAAAAAACCACAGCGTTTAAGACCATGGTTTTCAATTTTATTAAATTATTCTGTCATTTAATTCTAAATACTAGTCTTCGACTCCGCTCCTTTAGATTTGCATTAAGGATTTTTAATTAACTATTCAGCATCACCGGCATTACAAGCATGGTAATAAATTCGCCTTCTTCAACACCATCGATAGGAGTCAGGATTCTGGCTCTGTTGGCAATGACATTTCGATCTCTACATTGTTAGGTCTCGGTTTTCTTCAATTATACTATTCTTTTTTAATAAGAGATTTATTTTGATTGATATTAATAAATGGACTCTTTAATAAATACCAAAAAGTTTGTTTTTGTGATTCTTCAAATTCTTGCAAGCCATAATTTAAATCACTAGGTACTTTGTACTTATATGTGCCAAACATCCTGTCCCAAATAATGAAAAGATCAGCATAATTTGAATTGGTATAGTTTTCATCTTGATCGTGATGTATTTTGTGCAAATTGGGAGTTGTAAATACCAGACCAAAGGTTTTGTCTAACCAAATAGGATAGCGTAAACTGGTATGTTCCAAAAAAAACATAGGGATAAGAATTAAATAGTAAAAACCTAATATTGTTAAGTCTAATCCAAAAACAGCTGAAGCCAAAATATCAGATATACTAAACCAGAACATCAGTTCAAATGGGTGAGCCCTAAAAATAGTAGAAGCATCCATCTGTGTGTCACTATGATGTACTCTATGAAATCTCCATACCAAAGGTAGTAAATGCGCTGTACGATGAAACCAATATGAGGAAAAATCAAACATAACTAAACCTAAAAATAGTTTTGCCAATAGCGGTAATTCAATTAGATAAAATAAACCTATTTCGTGGGAGTTAAACCATCGTATTGTGTATACGATAATTCCAGCCCAAAATAAATTAAATACAAAAAGAACCACATAAAGCAATAGATTATGGAACAAATGCCCAAGTTTTTTGTTTACCCGTAATTGCTTTCCAAAAGTTTGTTCTAGCGTAAAAAAGACAACAATCAGACCTAGAGAGAGATAGTCAAGATTGATGTTAAGTAATTTTTCCAATAAATCCATAATTATAATTGTTTTACTTGCTTTTAATATATTGTTTATTATGATTTCATATTAAATCGTTAATTTCATGTAATTTGAATCCATAGTGTAACTTGTTCAACTTACACCTAACTTTGTTATATCATTATTAAATATGTATTTATCCCCTAAAATTATCGGGATAAAGTGAATAAATAGTTCAGTCTAATTCAAACAGTGGTGCAACAGAGTTAGAAATTTTTAATCTTTTTAGTCTCCTGTAAAGTAGTAATTTTATTTATTTACTGAAAAACAACAAAAAAACCAGAGCCTTTAAACCATGGTTCTTTTAATATTATATATCTAAAATCAAATTAACTATTCAGCATCACCGGCATTACCAGCATGGTTATAAACTCTCCTTCTTCAACACCGTCGATAGGTGTTAAATGCCTTATTTTCTCAAACTCCATATTTCATATATTGGGTCTCCTTTACTAGACAAACCTGAGTGGTGCCATTTACCATCTACTAAACTATAATTAAATTTTAAACTAGTACCCACTTTGGAATCATCCCTTGAAAAGAATTTTATATTTTCGGTATATTTTCCTTTAGTGTTTGTATAAGCTCCACCGCCCGTTCCCATGAATTGTTTTGTCTCTGTATTATAAGCTATCCATTGAAAACGTGTTCCAGACAATATTTTCATAGTTTTTCTTGGTCTATTTGTATCCCTTAACTGTGTTTGACCATCTCTTATTCTACCAGACATTAACCATGCGCCTTGTAATTTTCCAGGCATACCATTATCTATTCTTTTAAATTTCATTTCACTACCAACTATTCCCATAATAGAATCATTTATAAACACCTCAAAACTCACTTCTTTGCCAACACGCTCGGAATTATTTGTATCAAATTCTATTTTTTCAGTCATAATAGCGCCTATTAATTTCCAAGGTCCACCATTAGTGCTTATAAATTTACCTGTTTTTGAATCAGAAGTTGTTATCACTTGATATTCATCAGAAAAAATAACAACACTTTTAAGTTTCTCTCCGTTTTCAGAAGTGTGATATCTTTCCCAAGCTCCAATAAAACTTTGTGCTTTAATTCCAAAAGAAAAGAAGGTACAAATGAGCAATACAATTATTTTTTTCATGACTTTATATTTTTTTAGTTAGTTTAAGATTTTAAATATACAGATTTTAATTTGTTGTAGATTTTAGGCACAAAAAAACCACAGCCCTTCAGCCATGGTTCTTTCTATTTTATATATCTAATTAAGTTAAGTTAGAGCAATCATTTTTATGAGGTGTTGTGCATAGTTAATTTGAGTTGGGATCTATTATCTTTTTCTACTCTACTATTAAAGGTAAAATATCATCCATAAAAAAATCATGTTCATCCCAATTACCGAATATGTTAGTGAAAGCTATTACAATACTCTCACTTTTAGGGTGATAAGCAAGCATTGTATTCATACCTCCAGGACCGTCGCCTAATGAAGTAAATAATACTCCGTATGACTTATTGCGAACAGAAACTATTCCTTGTCTCATGCTATTTAAGCCTTCATTTTCAATCCCATTTCCAATCGATAACAACCAATTCAAGCTTTCAGTTGTTAATAAATTACCTTTATATAGCGCATGAGCAAATAGTAGTAAATCATGCGCTGTACTTACTATTCCAGCTGCAGCATCAGTTTTTTCTCCAGCAATTGTGGTATTAAGTAATCCTGATGAGACTTCAATAAAGGAGGGATGCATCGTAATAAATTCATTCAATTCCTTCGATTGCTTTAGGTAACCTTGAACTGTTGATGTTATATCGACAGTACTCTTGTTTATTCGGTCACTATAGAATCCTGTATTTTCAAGCTTCAAGGGTATGAGGAAGTTTTTATTTATGAATTCCCGAAATGATATTCCCGAAATATTTTCGATAACAAGACCCTGAAGAATCAAATTAGCATCAGCGTAATAATGACCAGTCCCTGCTTTACCTTGAGGTTTAACTCGGGTTTCATAAGTCAATGAGAGCAACTGTTTTGAAGACCAACTTATATTGTCGAATGCTCTTGATCCTATTAAAGTCTCTATATATTCCATGTCGTTATTGAAGCTATATATTCCACTCGAATGGTCTAATAACTGTGAAATAGTTATTTCATCTATAAATGGTATTGGATTAACTATTGATGTATCAAGATAGTTAATTGCTTTGTCATCAATTTTAAGTTTTCCTTCATCAATAAGTTTTAAAATGGCTACCGAGGTAAATATTTTGGTAACACTTGCAAGATGAAAACGATCATTCTTCAACATTGGTTTTTGCTTTTCAATATTTGAAAGACCGGCTGCTCCAATCCAGAATTTTTCATTCCCTTTTTGAATTGCGATTATCATCCCAGGAAAGCCGCGATCAAGTCCTTTTTGAAGCAATACCTCATACTTTCTATTTTTTAAATTTTCTTCCTCATTCTGATTATTAGAACTTGAAGTACAAGATGATATAATTAAACATACAATAATTATCCATGTGGCATTATAATTCATTTTTTAATATTTATTCATTTAAAAATAACTAGTTGATTTTATCACTTTCCGAAGATAACAATTTTATAACACAGCACGGAACGATAGGAAAGGACGGAACGATAGGAAAACAGCCAGTGGCTGTTTTTAGTGAACGTGTCAGACGGAGGGAGGGATTTGATGGACAATTAATAATCCTAACTATTCAGCATCACCGGCATTACCAGCATGGTAATGAATTAAATCCATTGTTGTGCTTTCGTTATTTTTTATTTAATTCTAGTTCAATTGCGTCAATGCATTCATCAATTATGCCTAACAGAATTTTTAAACGTGTTTCATATTTAACCACATTCCTATTCATTTCGCCTAAGTCAGCAAAAAGAGAATCAAAATCCTGATAATTATATCCTTCTAATTTTTGTCGAAAATCTAATCGTAGTTCCCATTTAATTTTAGTAGCAATATCATCTAGTTCTTGTCCAAGGCTACTTATCCGGACATACTGTATTTCGTAAATATTCTTTAGTTGTTTTGATAAATTTTGATTCGAAATTAAGGCGGTAGAATTTTCTGAAATTAAAGATGAGTATGATCCAATATTAGGGTAAAACGTATATGTTTGCAATGTTAATCTTCCAAATTCGGAGAATTCAACTTCAAATATTCTGTTAGATTTTAATCGAACGATTGAATCAAGTCTAGAATAATTTAGGACTCTTTGTTCATACCTTGGTAAAAGTGTTTTAATAAAATCAGCATCATTTTCAAGATCATTTTTTATTCCTTCTAAATAGATAAATTCTCTGACTTCATTCTGTCTTTCGTTATTCCAATTATTAATTGACAGAGCAATCAAAATTCCAATAACGACAAGGATTATTTCTCCAATCGCATACTTTATATACTTGCCAGTTTTATTTTTCTCCATAAGGTCGTAGCGTATTTTTCTAAAGAATTTTATCATTGTTTATTGGTTGGTCATAATGAAGCACAACTCCTTTTATCCATATACAATGTACCTAATAACATCCAATTATAACATGAAATCGGTAGTTCATCGTTGGTTTAAATACCGGTTAATCCAACTAAATTACTAA
>PVMS01081536.1_pt1 | contig 11404 bp, 11 predicted proteins | sample 1853461 | NCBI WGS metagenome assembly PVMS01 (sample SAMN08582032, study PRJNA380276) | Marine sediment metagenome, whole genome shotgun sequencing project. | isolation source: ocean sediment barecode stripped | collected 2017
ATACCGGCGTTAAAAGGAGATGACATGACAGATGCCGCCGTAGCGTAATCCGCACCGGCGAGTGCAGCTCCCATCAGCAGCACCCATGGGGCCAATAGCAACAGTATGAGAGCAGAGTAGCGTTGGGAGCGCCAGTGGTGTGAGCCACCGCCTGAACTGCCCTTGCCTCTTACCTGCGCCAGCGGGTTTTGCATATTCATAAACCTGCTCCCAATACAATTAATGTGAGCACAATCGAACCGATAATCGCGAGCCAGCCGGAAAGGTTAACCTGGTGCATTTCCATCATCCAGCCTGCATCCCAGATCAGGTGACGGATGCCGCCAAACAGGTGAAAGCTGAAGCTGAATACGCTGGCAGCAATCACCAGCTTGCCGAGGATGCTACCCAGCCATGCGCTTAAGCCTGCGAAAGCTGAATCGCCTGTTGCCAGCGCAATCAGCCAGCAAAGCAATAAAGGTGCAGTGACGACTGACATGAATACACCGGTCAGACGATTCAGGATAGAAAGTACGGAAGTGATCTGGAACTTGTAATATGGCCCCAGCATATATGGTGACATGGGGCGTGACATTGGGCGCGACATTGGGCGTTTGGAGCTACTCATTATTAATGCCTCTTGGTTTAAATCAGAAGTCGGTACAGCGACCGGCCTGTTCCCAATCGCCATAGCGTGTGGGTTCGGGGCCCTTGGGGCCACCCACTTCAACCGGGCTGGGTTTGCTCAAATCAACTTCAGCTGGATGATCCGGGGTTTTTGGAGAGGTATTGGTTTGCGCAGGGGCTTGTTTGGGTCGATGTTTTTTCACTTGTTGATGCACTCTTTCCGACGCGTCTCTCCAGTCATTAATTGTAACGCTAACGGTAAAATTGCGCGAGTCGCATATGCCCCTTTTTTGCAGTAACAAGCGGCTGAATTTAGAGTAGAATGCGAGTGTGTATCATTTAAAGAACACAATTGGATATTGAAGCAGATGATTGCCCTCCCCTACCTGTCAGCCATTCGATTCAGCGGCGCCGATGCTGGCGATTTTTTGCACAATCAACTCAGCGCCGATGTGCTGGCTTTAAAACACGGCGATTCCACTTTTGCCTGCTACTGTGAGCCCAAAGGCCGGGTGCTGGCGCTGATGCTGGTGAGTCGGGAAGGTGATGATTTAAACGTTGTCATGTCTGCACCGTTAGTAGCATCGATCGCTGCGCGACTGCGCATGTACGTGTTGCGTGCAAAGGTTGATATCGAGATTCTGGACAGCTGTATCGTATCGGGTGCGCACTCAGGTGAAGTACCGTCCCCATCATCCGCAGCAATCACCGTTGTGGCAGTGCCCGACAGCGATGACCAACTGATTATCACCACAGGCGAGGCGGCACTCACAGCTGATTCCGCTCCACTTAACGCCTGGAAAGTGGCAGAGCTACAAAGGGGGGTTACCTGGCTGTGCCCTGAAACCAGCGGGCAGTTTTTGCCGCAAATGCTGGGTTATGACAGCCTTGGTGCAGTTAATTTTCACAAGGGCTGTTATCCCGGACAGGAAATTGTCGCGCGCACCCATTACCTCGGCAAAGTTAAACGCCATCCGCGCCTGCTATGCACAACTGCGATTATTTGTCCGAGCCCGCTGGATAAAATTCTCATAACAGGCAATGTCCAGTCTTATGATGCAGTCATTACCGATTGCGGGCATACACAAGACGGTGGCGGTTGCCTGTACGTGGTTACCCGAATGGATCCTGATTTGGAGGCTGATCAGATCGAATACCAGGGCCAGATTGCACCCTTAATTTAGATAGACCGCTAGGCCTGCGCGACGATATAACAAACCCAGCCCGGATCGGCATCACCGGTTTTTGCGGGCATATAAATCCCGTTGCCCTCATTCTTGTCTTCATCAGTGCCTTCCCAGTAAATATCCACTTTTGCGAAGCCGGCCTCAATCAGGATTTCCTCAATTTCCGGCAAGGTCCACAGCCGCCAGTAATAACTGAACGCTTTGTCGATTCGGGACTGATCAGGAAATTCAAAGTGAATATTGCAACTCATGCACGAATCAATCGGATTGAACGAGGCCTGCTCCCAGATATAGGTAAAAGGCTGGCCATCCATGTCTTCGCACTCACGCGGTTCAGTCAGTACCATCGGCGCCTCATAGCCACCATAGGCATCAAGGAACAGAATGCCGTCAGATACCAGCCCATCAAGAACGTTTTCAAAATATTCGCGTAACTCAGTACGCGTTAAAAACAGGTAGTAACTGAAATTCATCGCCAGGATGATGTCCGCCAGCCCGGGTCGCGCATGCAGCACGTCTTCATGCATAAGCTCTATGCGTTCAGCTTGATCTTCTGAGAGTTCCGCAAGGTTATAGAGGCGACCCCACTCCAGCACCGCCTGATCCAGGTCCACCCCGACCGCCTGGTAGTCATCATCACGACAGACCCATTCACAACTGGTGTTGGCGGTGCCGCAGAAATCTTCTCTTAACAGACTGGCTGGGCGCCGGCGCAGTTCGGACCAGGTCTGCTCGACAAAATCAATTTCAGACTCAACATCCTGAACGGATTGTTGATAAAGCAGGTGGCGATCTGCCTTTTCTGCCAGCGTGGCCCCGGTGTCAGTTTTCACGGATGCTTGGGTATTTTTCTTTGACGTAGTTATCAATCAGGGCAAGGAAATCAGCCGTCAGGTCGTCGCCTCGCAAGGTCGCCGCTTTTTCACCATCGATAAACACCGGTGCCACCGGAGATTCACCTGTGCCTGGCAGGCTGATTCCGATATCGGCCTGGCGGCTTTCGCCGGGGCCATTAACGATACAACCCATCACCGCAAGGCCGAGGTTTTCCACACCGCTATGGTGTCGTTTCCACTCCGGCATTTTGGCGCGAACATGGTTGGTTACAGCAAGCGCCAGCGACTGGAAAAAGGTACTGGTGGTGCGCCCGCAACCGGGACAGGCGATGACCATCGGCGTAAATGCGCGCAATCCCATGCTTTGCAGTAATTCCTGCGCAACCACGACTTCATCGGTGCGAGCCTGGCCGGGTTCAGGGGTTAATGAAATACGTATCGTATCACCGATACCCTGCTGCAATAGAACCGACAATGCTGCAGTGGAGGAAACGATGCCTTTGCTGCCCATGCCAGCCTCGGTCAAGCCAAGGTGTAATGGATAATCACAGCGCTGTGCCAGTTCACGGTAAACGAGGATCAGATCCTGTACACCGCTGACTTTGCAGGAAAGAATAATCCGGTCATGCGCCAGTCCGAGGCTTTCGGCCTGCTCCGCACTCTCCAGTGCAGAATGGATCAAAGCTTCGCGCATCACACCATCCGCTGGTTGCGGTGTGCTCAATTTGCCGTTTTCATCCATTAGGCGTGCAAGCAAGGCTTGATCCAGGCTGCCCCAGTTGACACCGATGCGGACCGGCTTGCCGTATTCAATCGCCAGGCCGACGATGATGGAAAACTGGTCATCGCGTTTTTTACCAAAGCCGACATTGCCAGGATTGATGCGGTATTTGGCCAGCAGGCGCGCGCATTCCGGGTATTTCTGTAAAAGGCGATGGCCGTTGTAATGAAAGTCACCGATAACGGGTACATTGCAGGACATCATGTCGAGGCGTTCCATAATGCCTTCGACTGATGCTGCAGCAGCTTCTGTGTCGACCGTAATACGAACCATCTCAGAGCCGGCACGGGCCAGTTGAGCAATCTGAGTCGCCGTTGCACGGATATCAGCAGTATCGGTATTGGTCATGGACTGCACCACAATCGGGTGACAGCTGCCAATGGCAACCTCTCCCACCCTGACCGTTGGTGTTTGTCTGCGTGGCAATTCCATTTCAGAGGGCCATTTCAGGGCTTTTGATCTGACTGATTATTGTCGTTAACAGGTTGCTGTGATTCGCTAATGGTTGGCCACGCGGCATGCAGATACACCCACATCGACCACAAGGTTAGCGCGGCAGCGAGATACAACAGTGCCAGGCCTATGAACAAAATGGGAAGGCCAAGCAAGTCCTGTTCAAACAGCAGTAAGCTGATGGCGGTCATCTGAAATATGGTTTTGAGTTTACCCAGGCCGGTCACCTTCACATGGCCGCGTTTACCCATCTCCGCCATCCATTCGCGTAATGAAGATATGGCAATTTCACGGCCGATAATGATCGCGGCAGACAGCGTAAAAAGCACCGCCGGGTTTCTCGAAACCAGCAGCACCAGTGCCGTTGCTACCATCAGCTTATCAGCGACCGGATCCAGGAATGCACCGAAGCTGGTCATCTGGTTCATGCGTCTGGCCAGGTAGCCATCCAACCAGTCGGTAATGGCCGCAAGGATAAACACCACTGCCGTGGCAATACTTGACCAGCTGTAGGGCAAATAGAAAAACAGCACCATGACCGGAATCAGCGCAATACGCAGCAACGTTAGTAATACTGGGAATGTCAAGTGCATGATTAAGACCAGGTGGAGTTTATCCGACCATTATCGCAGACAGCCGACCTTTTTTGCAGGGTTTATACGCCACAGATTTCACTTTAATGAAGCGCTTTGTATATCCGGTTGGCCAGTTGCCGGTTGATGCCGGGGATGCCTGCCAGTTCTTCTACGCCGGCTTTGCGCACACCCTGCAGGCCGCCGAAGTGGGTTAACAATGCACGGCGGCGGCGCGCTCCGACACCCTGAATGTCTTCGAGCACTGAATGCACGGTTGCTTTCTGGCGGCGGCCGCGGTGTCCGGTAATGGCAAAACGGTGCGCTTCGTCCCTGACTTGCTGGATCAAGTGGGAGGCAGCGGATTCCGGCCCGGGCATCAGGCTGTATGGTGCAATCGGCAGCACCCATTCCTCATGGCCGGCCCGTCTCGACGGGCCTTTAGCGACACCCATCAAGGGTATGTCGCCGAGACCGCACTCTGCCAATACTTCAATGGCTATGCCCAACTGGCCCTTGCCGCCGTCCACTACGATCAGGCCGGGAAGCAGGCCTTCTTCCGTCGCAAGTTTTCGATACCTGCGGCTCAGGACTTCGCGCATGGCGGCATAGTCATCACCGGGCTCAAAGCCCTTGAGGTTGTATCTGCGATAGCGGGATTTGATCGGGCCTTCATGGCCGAATACCACACAGGAAGCCACCGTTTTGTGGCCGGAGGTATGTGAAACATCAAAGCATTCGATGGTTTCAGGTAATTCCTCGAGCTGCAGTAGCTCAGCCATCGCCTCGAACTGATGACTGATCCGTGAGGTTTCCGCCGAACGCATATGCAAGGCATTCAAAGCATTTCTGCCGACCAGGTCCAGCCATTGTCGCCGGTGGCTGCGTGGGTGTGGCTGGATGCGTACCTTGCGACGGCTGCGTTCGCTGAAGACAGCTTCGAACAGGTCCTGCTGCTCTACCGAATGGGAGATAATGATTTCAGGCGGTGGCATACGTTCACGATAGTACTGGCCGAGGAAGGCCCGCAGAATATCAGCATCCGGGTGGCCCTCTGACTGAGTGGGAAAATAATCCCGCTGACCGAGACTGCGACCGCCCCGCACCGACATGACCTCAATGGCACAGCTACGCTGCACCCTGGCCAGGGCGATGATATCCAGGTCGCCGTTGCCGGCCGAAACGAATTGGCGCGCCTGCATCTGTTTCAGGTGGTTGATCTGGTCGCGGTACTGCGCGGCCTGCTCGTAGTGCTGCTGTCCAGCGGAATCCTCCATCCTGCCGATCAGACGGATAATCACTTTCTGGCTGTGGCCACGTAAAAACAACATGGCATCCTCGACCTGGCGGGCATAATCCTCCGGGCTGACCCTGCCCACGCAAGGTGCAGTACAGCGCTTGATCTGGTGCTGTAAACAGGGCCGGCTGCGGTGGCTGAAATAACTGTCTTCACAATTTCGCAATTGGAAGAGTTTCTGGATCAGGTTAATGCTTTCACGCACTGAACTGGCGGACGGGTAAGGTCCCAGGTACTCCCTGCCCTTATCTTTTGCCCCGCGATGGAAAGCGATGCGCGGATATTCGTGATCCTTGCCGAGCATGACCCACGGGTAGCTTTTATCATCGCGCAGTAGTACGTTATATCGTGGTTTAAGTGACTTGATCCACTCATTCTCAAGCAGCAGGGCCTCGGCTTCACTGCGAGTCAGGCTGACTTCGATGGACTGGATACGCGCTACCATGCGCATGATCCGATCAATCTTGGGGCGGGCATCAAAGTAGCTGGCTACGCGCTTGCGCAGGTTGGCGGCTTTGCCGACATACAAAGCGGTACCCTGGTCGTCACGCATCAGGTAAATACCCGGGCCGGTGGTCAGGCGCCGTGCGAATTTCTTACCGTCGAAACCAGTTTCGGTCTTTTTAACTTCAGCTTTTTTCGGCACTGCAATTAACTGAGCCGCCTTTCAACATCTTTGAGAAGTCCGGCGGTGGCAAGTTCCAGCAGGTCGTACATATGTATAAAGCCATCGATACCACCGTAATATGGGTCGGGGACTTCATCGGACTGTGCGCGCGTCGCGTATTCAGGGTGGTATGCCATCATCAGTTCTATCTCAGCGATGGAACCACTTGGCCGTATAGCCTGTAAATTGGCGATGTTGTTATGGTCCATCGCGATAATAAGGTCGAAATCATGAAAATCCTCTGGGGTTACCTTGCGGACACGCAATTGGCCGATGTGAACATCGTATTGTGTGCCCGTCTGGATGGCGCGCGGATCGGGTGCATTGCCGATGTGGTAGCTGTGGGTTGCGGCCGAATCAATTGAAATTTGCTCTTTTAACGGGGAGTTTTGCAACTGTCGAGCAAAGAAACCCTCAGCAGCGGGCGATCGACAGATATTTCCCATGCATATAAATAATATATTAAACATAGATATACCAGTAATTCATGATAGTTTACCTTCAATGAGTTCACGTACACGTTCCAGGTCTTCCTTAGTATCAATACCCGCCGGTATGAATTCGCTGGCTTGCGCCATTGCGATATGCCCACCCTGCTCCAACATACGCAACTGCTCAAGGCTCTCGGCCAGTTCGAGCGGCGTTGGTGGCATTGCGGTGTAGCGGCGTAAGGCTGACAGGCGGTAGGCATATAGTCCAAGGTGACGTTTCCAGCGCTTGCCGGCTGATAGTGCGTCATTGACATCAGCCGAGGAGCGCTCATAGGGGATCGGCGAGCGGCTGAAGTACAAGGCGCGGCCGTCAATCGCAGTGACCACCTTTACCGCGTTCGGGTTGAGTACCTCTTCCTCCTCTGAAATGGGCCAGTACAGGCTTGCCACTTCACAATCGGGTCTGTCATCGAGCAAGGCCGCCACCTGGTCAAGGCAATTTGCCGGCATCTGGGGCTCATCGCCTTGCAGGTTGACGACGAGCTGATCATCGGGCCAGCCAAGTTGATTCGCACATTCGGCAATTCTGTCACTGCCACTCTGGTGATCAGAGCGCGTTAATACTACCTCGGCACCGAAAGCTTTGGCAGCGGTCACGATGCGCTCATCGTCGGTTGCGATGACTACGGATTCTGCCGATGATTCGATAGCCCTTTGCCAGACATGTTGTATCAATGGTTTGCCAGCCAGGTCCAGCAGAATTTTGCCCGGCAGACGCTCGGAAGCATAGCGTGCGGGAATCACGATGTGGTAAGGGCTTTGTTTGGCCGACATTATTGATCCTTGGTTAGTATCGCCAACCGGTCTTTAAAGCTCCGCTTAAATTCATCCGGCAGCACTGCATCAACCGGTACATACCAGGCATTCTCAAGATTCAGTTCACGGCACTTCACCGCATCTTTCTCCGTCATGATAATGGTAGTTGCGCCTGACATCGACGTAAAATCCTGTTTTGTAAACCGGTGATGGTCTGCAAACGAATATGGGATGACATCTATGCCGTGCTGTTCCAGCATACTAAAAAAGCGGGCCGGGTTGCCGATCGCCGCAACTGCATGCAGAGCGCTTCCCTGATAAAGGTTCTGAAATTCTGCCAGCGTATAACTTGTCCTGTCATCCAGAGACTGCACAACCGTGGCTTGTAACTGCATGATGTCCACGCTCAGATTATCCGGCTTGTCAGCCCACTCACCATTTGTGATCACCCAATCAACCAGCGCCAGGCGGTCAGACGATTCACGCAGAGGACCCGCCGGCAGCAGATGCCCATTACCCAGTCCACGCTCGCCATCGACCACACAAATATCAACACCACGGTGCAAATCAGCCTGTTGCAGGCCATCGTCAGAGATAACCAGGTCTACACCCATTTCATGCAGTTTCCTGATGGAATCCAACCTGCGTGCAGCCACGACCACGGGAACGCCGGCACGCTTTGCCAGCAATACAGGTTCATCACCGCATAGCTTCGTATCACTGTCAGCCTGAACAACAAGGGTATCGCGACTTTGCCGGCCATAACCTGTGCTGGCAATTCCCGGCTTGAGATTCATCTCGGTGGCCAACTGACTGAGTGCAATCACCAGCGGTGTCTTGCCGGTGCCGCCGGCGGTAATGTTACCGACCACGATGAGCGGTAAGCTGGGTTGGTATACGTCCGACGCGATCTTTTGTTTTGCATGTGTACGCTGGTAAACAGAACGGTATACCGGTTCCAGCAAACGCAGGTACCAGGGTGGCCTGTGGGTGCCATACCAGTGCTTGTTCAGGTGTCTTTCAATGCCAGCGCGCATCTTGCTTTTTGCTTATTCCTGGTGGCCGAACTGGGTCTGGTACAAACGGGCGTAAGCGCCGTTTTGCGCCAACAATTCATCGTGTGTGCCCTGCTCAATCACCCGGCCTCTGCGCAACACAATCACCTGGTCTGCATTTTCAATGGTAGACAGGCGATGCGCGATGACCAGGGTTGTGCGGTCTTTCATCACCTCTTTGAGTGCATCCTGAATGGCGCGCTCTGACTCTGAATCCAGCGCAGATGTCGCCTCGTCAAGAATCAGTAGTGGCGCATCTTTAAGCAAAGCCCGGGCAATCGCCAGCCGTTGGCGTTGTCCACCGGACAGCAATGTGCCACTTTCACCCAGGCGGGTGTCGATGCCTTCCGGCAACTGCTCGATAAATTCCATAGCGTGAGCTGCACGGGCCGCACGGATAATCGCATCACGATCAGTGCCGGCGAGCGCCCCGTAAGCAATATTGCCAGCGATGGTGTCGTTAAATAACACAACTTCCTGGCTGACCAACGCTATCTGCTCGCGTAGATTACCTAGCTCGTATTCGGTGAGTTCATGTCCATCAAGCAGGATTCGGCCCTGTTTGTAGTTATAGAAACGCGGGATCAATCCCGCCAGCGTGGTTTTACCGCTGCCGCTGTGTCCTACCAAAGCCGTTACGCTGCCAGCGGGTAATCGCAAGCTGATATTTTCAAGAATGGACTTTTCACTGTTTTCATATTGAAAGCTGACATTATCAAATTCCAACTCGCCAGTTGCGCGCTCAACCGTTCTTGTACCCTGGTCCTTTTCTTTATCTGTGTCGATCACCACGAAGATGCTTTCGGCGGCTGCGATGCCCTTTTGTAACTGGGCCTGCACTGTCGTCAGGCGCTTAAGCGGCGGGATGGTTGCGACCATGGCAAAGAAAATCGATGTAAAAGTGCCCGCCGTTATCTGCTCCAGCATGGTAGGCCGGGTTGCCACCAGCATCAATATCACCATTGCCAGGCCGGCGGCCAGCTGTACCATCGATGAACTGAGCATATGGGTGGCGACCATGCGCATATGCAAACGCCGGGTACGCTCATTAACGCGGTCAAAGCGCTTGTTCTCGGACTGCTGCCCCTGAAAAACCTTGACCACACGCTGACCTACCACCGCTTCTTCGGTTACGTGGGCAACATCCCCCATCGAATCCTGGATGTTTCGGCTTATCTTGCGAAATTTGCGGCTGATAATCGTCACAACCAGTGCCACCACCGGCACCAGCATCAGCATGACCGCAGTCAGTTTGGCATTTATGCTTAGCATGACGATCAGTAAATAGACCAGCAACATAATATCGCGGAAGGCGGAAATGATGGCCTTGGTTGCGGCGTTGGCCACCTGTTCACTGTTGTAGGCCAGCTTGGAGATTAACTGGCCTGCAGAGTTGCGATCATAAAATGACGCAGGCAGGTGCAAATAGCTGTCAAACAACTCCTTGCGTAAATCAGCGACAACCCGTCTGCCGGTCCATTCCATACCGTACACGCCGGAAAAGTGCCCGGTGATACGCAATAGCACCACGACCAGGATTCCACCTGCCAGCCATAAGCCGTATTCGGCATCTTTGGCCACGAATACACGATCAATTAAAGGTTCGACAAACTTGATGAACACCGCCTGCATGCCAGCATCAAGACTGACACCGACGATACCGACCAGGAACATCCACCAGTATTTACGTGTATAGCCCCACAGCCGTTTATAGACTACAGCCGGGGTGTATATGGCCTGTTCAGGCATACCCCATCTCTACTGGTCTTCTGAAACGCGTTCGGTTGCAATTGAAAGCCGGGCAAAACCGAGTTGTGCGGCGACATCCATGGCGGTGACGACGAAATGATGCGGAGTCTCGGCATCTGCCCGCAAAATGATCGGGATGTCACGGTCGTCACCTGCCGCTTCCTGGAATGCAGCCCGCAGGGTTGACGGCCTGCCATCCACCAACTGCCGGTCATTCAGGTAATACTGGCCCTTCGGGTCAATCACCAGTTCGAAACTGTCAGGCTGGTTTTCAGGGTGGCTGACGTTGCTGGCCTCAGGCAGATCAATTTTTAAAACAGCCTGCCGCTCAAACGTCGTGCTGACCATGAAAAATATCAACAACAGGAACACCACATCGATCAATGATGTCAGGCTGATTTCAGGGTCTTCAGTTTTCTTCGCCCGTAATTGCATAGTAATTAATTACTGCGGGTAAATTCAGCCGGGGCAATGGCACCGCGCTCGATGCACTCGATCAGCTTGATCGCTTTTTCTTCCATGGTGATAACATATTCTGACACCGTGCCGCTGAAATAGCGGTAGAAGAAATAGCTGGGAATAGCGACCGTCAGTCCCGCTGCAGTGGTAATCAAGGCTTCTGAGATACCGCCAGCCAGCACATTGGCGTCACCGACACCACTCACCATAATGGCTGAAAACACCTTGATCATTCCGATGACTGTTCCCAGCAATCCCAGTAATGGAGAAATACCGGCGATGGTGCCGAGCGTATTGAGAAATCGCTCCAGGTCATGCACAACATGGCGGCCGGAGTCCTCAACAGCCTCCTTGATCAATTCGCGGGAGCGTTTGCGATTGCGTAAAGCAGCGGCATAAACACGGCCCAGCGGCGATTCTACCCGCAACTGCTCTAAATGGCGTTCGTCCATAATTACTGCGGGTAAATTCAGCCGGGGCAATAGCACCGCGCTC
>PVMS01047572.1_pt1 | contig 11402 bp, 13 predicted proteins | sample 1853461 | NCBI WGS metagenome assembly PVMS01 (sample SAMN08582032, study PRJNA380276) | Marine sediment metagenome, whole genome shotgun sequencing project. | isolation source: ocean sediment barecode stripped | collected 2017
CGCCGTAGCTGCCGCCACCTTCTTTCAGTAGCGCAATCGCAATGGCCAGTTGTGCATGGGACGGAGCGTAGCGCTCGTCAAGTTCCAGTGACCGTTCAAGTGCAGTTACTGCTTCTTCAAGGCCGTTACGGCTGCGCTGGTTAATGAGTTGCCGTCCTTTCAGATAGTATTCATAGGCCTGGACAGTGCTTGCCGCTCGAATGGAAGGCAACGACGCGCCACTTTCCCCGGATCCCAGCTTCAATTCGATCTTCAGGGCTTCGCCGATGGCGGCTGAAATCTCATCCTGGATCGCGAAAATGTCATCCAGTTCCCGGTCGTAGGACTCCGACCACAGGTGAAAACCCGAGTCTGCATCGATCAACTGGGCGGTTATACGCAAACGATTGCCCGCCTTCCGCACTGAGCCTTCCAGCACATGATTGACATGAAGCTGCTTCGCAATATCGGCGATATCCCGGTTTTGTCCCTTGAACTGGAAGGCTGAAGTGCGTGCAGCAACCTGGAGGCCCGGAAACTGTGCCAACACGTTCAGCAATTCCTCGGAAATACCATCGGAGAAGTATTCCTGATCCGGGTCATTGGACATGTTGACGAAGGGCAGCACAGCAATGGATTTATCAGCAGTATCTGCTTTTCTGGACTGGATCGCCTGCCCCGATACGACTTCAGTTGTAACCTGCACCAATTCAGCATCCCGCGTTGGATCAAGCACAAACTTGTCAAAAATGAAATAACCCAAGGCCAGTACCAGCATCGCGATTATGACGTAATCGAGTTTCCTGCCGGTTACGCGGGTAGTAGATTTACCGCGGTCTACGTCTTTTTCTTTCTTCAGTCCCTCCGGCGTGAGTTCAAAGACCCAGGCGAATATCACGGCGAAAGGAAAACCAATTGCAAGAAAAAGCAGGAGGATATGGAATACCCAGTCGGGGAAGGTTATGTTATTCAGAATGACGTCAGCGACCTGTAACACTACCCATGCCATGATGATGTAGGCAATACCCACGCGGAACACATTACGCTGTTTGAGTTCGTTGAATAAGGACAATGGCATCTTCTAAATAGCCGTTAGGTCTGCAAGCGTACCCGTATATTTTGCGAAAGCCAACACAGGCGCGGCCCCTTTTTGCGGACCGTTACTTCTTGGAGCTTAAGGTGCTGGCTCGATTGTGACATCCGCTATATGCTCTGCACATCATTCGCCTAAAAAGGAAGTGAGATGAAAAAACCTGACCTGTCAGGCTGGGCTGCAATATCCGAGATAGGCGCTACCATCGCCGTTGTTTTGTCTCTCCTTCTGGTGGCGTTACTCAGTTCACCTATACTGGGATCACAAACAATATAGAAAATTAGGCCCATGCCAGAAATTACCTTACTAGGTTGGTTCCACACGTCAATTGCCATCATTGCCCTGATATCCGGGTTTTACACTTTGGCGGCTTACAAAGTGATCACGCCAGAGCAGAAATCAGGTCAACTCTATTTGATCTGTACGCTAATCACCGCCGTGACAGCGCTGATGATATACAAACATGATGGATTCGGCCCCGGACACGCTCTTGCTGTTCTTACCTTATTGGCCTTGGCAGGGGGTTTTGCCATCACCAGAATTTCGGTTTTTGCAAAAATAGCGGATTACTTTCAAGCCCTGTGTTTTTCAGGAACCTTGTTATTTCACATGATTCCCTCAATAACCGATGGTCTGTTTAAGTAAAACAAACGACCCACTGTTGAAGAAATTCTATTTGGCATTTCTGGTTATTTTCCTTGTGGGTTATACCATGCAGGTGCTGTGGCTCAAAAAACAAAAAAAGTAGAAAAGGGCTCTGATCTCTTTTATTTAACAAAACCTACAAGGCGTAATAATGGACATAGATATCGTCATCGACTCGCACCTGAGTCCTGCGGAAACCACAGAACTCGGCTTGCTGGCTGAAAAAAGCGGTATCCGCTGCATCTGGAACGCCAGTTACCAGGGCGGGAAGGATCCATTCACCAACATGGTCGACCTGGCGATGAAGTCGAGCCGCATCAAGCTGGCCCCGATGGCCCTGAATGCCTACGAAATGCATCCCTACCGTATTGCCATGGCGCTGCAGACCCTGAATGAGATTGCTAAAGGTCGTGCCGAAATCATGATTGGCGGTGGTGGCGAAGTCGTCATGTCATTGGGGATTCCCTTTGAGAAGCGGGTGCGTTACGTGCGCGAGTGCGTGGAATTCGTGAAAGGCGCTACGACCGAGCGACCCTTTAATTACGACGGTGAACTGTTTCAGATCGAGGATTACAACCCGCAATGGCCCACCGCTGCCCCTCCTTTCGTTTACGCGGGCGCCAATAGGCCACAAATGTTGCGCATGGCGGCGCGGGCTGCCGACGGTATTTTTATGAGCGATCTATCGGTCGGACTGGCTACCAATGCCATTAAGGCGGTACATGATCGACAACAGGAAATTGATCGGGATTCCTCAGGATTTCGTTTCAACAACTTCCTGGCCTGGTACGTGTACGACGACCCGGTTGAAGCACGCTTTGAAGCTCGTAAATGGCTCGGTTTTCGCGCCATGTTCCGCGAGTACATGATGAAGGAATTTGTGTCTGATGATGAATTTCAGATTCTGCTCAAGCACATGCCGGAAATTTACGCGATGGCACCCAGGAACGTGGACTCCGTCGAGGGTGTTCCGGATGAACTACTGGATCGTTGCGTCGACAAACTGACCCTGACCGGCGGCATGGACGAACTCGACCGCATCATTGAGCACCTGCTCGAATTCAAAGCGATTGGTATTACCGAAATCTGCATCGAGATGAAAAAGCATCAGGTACAGGGAATCAAACTGCTCGGCGAACGGGTGATACCGGCGTTACAGTGACAGGCACCTTACAGTTGTTTTTGCATGAACGCTGCGAGTTGCTCCATAACCATCACATCAACCTGGAATAAGCTTTGAATCGGCCGGTCGAGGTCCATAATCAGCATCATCACAGCTGAAAATGCCAGCGCCAGGGAGAATGTCGCCAACGGGCTGCGTTTTTCCGTAAGTCCTGCCTGGTAGCCGACAACGATCATGGACATGACGGCCGTAAAGTACAAAGTCAGCCAGATGATGATCGGTATGCGATTAATCAAGGCAGCTTGAACGCGTTGTGTATGAATACCCATTAAGCTCAGCACCGTGGTGCTCAGTTCACTGCTTCCTGAAGATTCGCTGGTCATGCTCCCCGAAGGAAGATGGACTTGTTTGCTAACCGACCACAATTTCAGCTGAATCTCATTCGAATGCACAATTTCCTTGAAGGCTCCCGGTTCATTTTTTTCCTGGATCATCTTGTGGAGTTGCAACCGGACTTCGACATACTGCAACAGCAGATCTCGCACCTGGCTTTGAATTGGCTCCCGGATCAGGTCGGCCTGCATGAATGCATTTTTAGCCAGGACAGCCTCGTCGACCTGTAATTGAATACGGTTTTCATAGTGCTTTTGAGCAGTTGAAAAAGTGAACGCCAGCATGAAGGCCAGCAATCCCAGGGGTGCCCCCATCAATGCCCGGACCTGGGCAGTCTGAGCCTTGACCATTTTTGACAGGTTTTTGCGTCCGAAGCGATAACCAATCTCCAGCATGAACAGCATTAGCAGGACCGTGAGAAAAAACAAAAACTCGACGTGAAATTGGTCTAGAAAATGAATTTCCATATCTATTTTTTGCCGGTGCGGGGATTGGAGGAATCACTATGGTACGTTATTCTGCCCCCTTTATTCGCCTTTATTCGCGAGGGATTTGACTGCACTGCTGCGCATCGACTCATAGAGGGAATTTGACCTTTCCAGCAGAGAATGGTCTGTTATTCTGACTTGCCTTCTTTCAGCAGCGAGGAGACGTGTGCTCGCAGATTTCGCTCCTGTTTCAACATCGCAAAGAGTAAAAACACTTTGCAGCCTGATTTCGGGACTGGCGCAAAGATCCTCATAACACACGAGATGCGAATCATCTGGCATGATCGAAACCACGTGTTCATAAACGTCAAACCAGTACTTCAGCCAGTAGTGTATGTCGTCACCATTCCCGCAACGGAGCCTGCCTTGCTGTTGGGGATCAAACTCAAAGGGTTTGTGGTTCAGACCAAATTCATGGTGTCCCAGCCAGTTCATATAATGCTGTGCAAAGGAGTCCTGTCGGTGTGTTGTGGTAAATCGTCTGTGCTGGTCAAGCAAGGAGACCGCCTGTTGTAGCGGATCTCTGAACGGAATCAGCAGTACGGCATGGGGGAACATTGTCTTGATTTCAGCCAGCCTCAGCAGGTTATTGTTGTTTTTTGACAGGTAACGCAATGATCCGGGCTGATCCGCAGAGCTAACCACCAGGTCAACGTATTTGCGCATCAATCGGGCGGTTTCCTCGTCAATGGAATGCGGCACCAGCCGGTCTTCGAGTATGTAGTCCTTGCCGCAATGAGCCCGCCAGAAAACTTCTTCAAATGCTTCAGGGCTGTCATAGTCAATCGCAATCCTGTCGCCATGGGCCCGTTCGCTTGCGATCTTGTCGACACGAAAGGGCTTTGACAGTCGGGCCCAGGTATTGGGCATAAGGACAAACGGCATATCCCGATAGGTCAGCGAGCGAAACTCACCTGTCTCATAAAGCGCTCGCATTAGAATCGTGGTGCCGGCACGTGCCAGGCCGGCGATGAAGACCGGCTTTTTTTCGCACACCGAATCGGGTTTGTTGAGCAGTTGTTCGAATTCGAGCAGGGCTCGGCCCATTATCCTTGGCGCCAAAACAAGCCGGTGCAGCACACGGGCACCAAAACTGTAGTCCCTATCGGGCAAAACGGATTCTCACTGCCATGTAGATCACAGATGTAACCGAAACCAATGCCAGGCCTTTCGTTGTTGAAAATATTCCGAGCATCCCGTCAGGTGTCGGTAGCAGGATATCGACCACAAGCGAGGCAAACAGAACGACCACCCCCACCAGAAACACCAGCAGAAGTATCTTCAGTGATATCAGGGCCATTTGTCCGGCGTACGCCAGCAAGACTTTTTCCTTCCAGTGATCGGATATCACCCTTGAGGACAGTACCCGCAGAATCTTGCGCATCACGATAGTTAGCTGCCGCACTAGCGGCGCAAGTGGAAGGCGAAACAGGATCTCGATTGGTAAAATGGTAATAAGGATCAGCGCAAATTCCTGCACTACCTGTTAGTCCTATTTTCTTTGGGTTTCGACATTTTCCTGAACAGTCGCTTGATCGGATACCAGAAGATGGCGAAGACTGCCACGAAAACAGAAACGATCAGCCCCACTATGACCCCCAGCACCCCTGCGCCAAGTCCAGGTCCCACATAGGCCGCCGCTTCCGTATTCAAACACAGCAGTAAAATCAGCAAAGTGATTGTGATTAACCTTGTTCGGCACATTGCTTCCAGAACTCCCGGCTGAAGTAATTGGCATCATAGCGATCCGCTGCAGCCACATTCAGGGATTGGTTTTCTTCGTTTTTATAGCTGTTCACGAAAGAAAAAACGATCTTCCCTGCATCATCGACTTCAAAAGCCCAGCCCTGGTTATTGCTGGTGATCATCCAGGTATCAAACGGTGTACGTGCGTGCAATCCGTTGACCACGGTGTAAAAATCGTAATCGTCACCGTTGATAATGACTTCATGCTCCATCGTTTCGGGATCGATTTTCACGATGTCTGACGACTGCCTGCTGGTGACGATGGTGCTTCGTTTGTTGTTGCTGAATACGCTAATGGTTCCATCTTCGTGCCAATCAGGATCATGCTGCTTCGCCCAGGCGCCGACACGCCACCACTTTATCTGCAGGCTTTCGGGATCGAGCACAAACAGGAGATTCTGCGTTCGGTAGCTGATCAGAAGATCGCCGGTTTCAAAACGTCTGAATGAAGATGATAAGTCTCTCCCCAGGGGTTTGATATCATTGCCATGGGAAATGTCGCTGATTTCGGGGTCTTTCTGCAGGTTAAAGATGTGAATGAAGGGATTGGCCCTGCGCACTTCTTCCATATCGATAATCGATTCAATTTTTCCCGTTCGTGCAGACACCAGGGCAAACTTGTGGTCCAGGTCTCCCTGCTTGCCCTGGAATGTCCAGAAGTGTCCTTCTCCCTGCGGGCTGATGGTGTGGTGGAACTTGCCTTCCAGGCTCCACAGGATGTTGCTGCAGGCATCCACTTTGACGATGCCGCCGCCAACCTCCTGATGGGTGAAGATGACGGAACCATCGGGGTACAGATGAAGGCCATACATGTTCTTGAGTTCTTCATGTACCCTGCTGGTTGTTAAATGCTCCGTTGAAAGCCGCCAGGTATGGATCACTTCGCCCCGTGAATCGAGCAGCAAACCACCCCAGAACGATTGCTCGAAATCCAGGGCGCCAAAAATCGCCCTGTAGCCTGATGCATGTTCTTGATCGATAAATACCAGGGGCTACTGACGCCGCTCCTTCAGATCAGAAAGCTCCAGTGACCTGCTGCCGGCGGTGGCGTTCTGGGGGTAGCTGTACACGTGGCGTTTGGGCTTCAGCCCCAGATCATTTTCCAGTTTCTCAATGACCGTGGTCTCTTTTTCCAGATCGTGCCCCGCCGCGAATTCCTGCACCTTGAGGATGTAGGAATACGGAAATACCTGGTACAGGCCAACCGATACCCCCCAGGCGAAAAGACCAAGACCAACCAGGTATGCCAGCGCTGTTTTTTGGATTCTGTGCATGTAGGAATAAAGCCTGTGAGCCTTGAGTTTGGGGGTAGACTAAGTGTCCGTTGCCTGGAAGTCCATCGTCAGGGAGTCCATCGTCAGGGAGTTCCCTTGCTAAAACCCTTGGCCAGATTTCCCGGTTCGCGTTGTTGGATCTGATATTTTCTCATGAATTCGATTTCCCTTTGTTTGATGCAGGGTATCGGTGAATTGCCACACAGGTGGGAAAACACGTGGCGCCCGGTTTCTTCCGGTTTGAAGGAATACAGGGGAGGTGATTCGTTCGTGAGTTGCACTTCTTCCAGGGTGACGAAACTGGGGTCTTCAATGCTGAAAAAAGGCCTGATTGGGTTTTTCAGTATGGGATAGGACAAATTGCTGCTGTAGGCCATATAAAGAGCGACGAAAACAATAGTGGAGGCCAGCAGATGCGTTTTTTCCGGGATTTTCCTTTGCAACAACAAAATCAAGGGCATGAAGGAGCAGGAGAAAAAAATGCAAAAGAAGATGGCTCCAAATCGCGGGTTGGGAGCGGAACTTGCCCATATTGCCAGGGAAAACACAGACAGGAGCAGCAGAAATATGTATTGGCTTTTAAACTCCGACAGCTCTGCCCTGAGGGGCCTGATGGTGACATTGGCGATATTCATGAGGGTTCCGACGAATATAACCGGGACGTATATCGTCTGCTTCCACTCGACAAGCCAATTGACCAGCCATCCTGTAAATCCCTTGGCCATCCCCATTCCGTAATCTGAGTTTCTGGCAAACCCGGTGATCATATCGGTCAGGTGTTTTACATCTTCGATATGAATGGACCACGGTAGTCGCAGATTGAGAAAACCGAGCGGCACGGGAAAGAACAGCCAGCCTGACAAAATGACGTTACGGGCAAGAAAACCCAGCGTCACAACTGAAAATAAACCCACTGAAAGAAGAACAATCCGCCTGGGTGCACCGGTCTGCGTCAGGTAACTGGCCTTGTGCAATTCAAAAAGAGTCGCGAGTGCGAAAATCAACACAGCCGCCAAACCACTGAGCTTGAAGCTGAGCAGGGTTGCAGAAAGGCCAGCCACCATAATGAGCCGTAGCGGGTCTTTTCTGATCAACTCAAAACACAGAGCCAGAAAGATCACCGACATACTGAGATCGGTGGACAGCGAAGCCACTTTATTACTCAAGATCACGAACGCCAGCAAGAACGGGGCGACAAGCAGCAGAAATATTTTCTCCTGACTCGCGACACTGCGGTCAGCAAGCGTAATCACCCATTGAATGGACAGGATGGCGATCAGGAATGAAAGCGCGGAATGGGCACTTCTCATTTCCATTAACCCACTATCCTGCAAGGCAGCGAACAGAAAAAACGAAGAATTAAAGGCGAGTTTTGGGGAAAAAAGCACCAGACCCGGCACCACCGGATACTCACCGGCCCACCTGACGCTGTTGAAGTGGTATTCATACGCATCCCACTGCAGGACATGCTGAGATGCTGAAAACAGCAAGAACGTGAGCAGAATGAACAGTGTAATCGACAAAACCGCAGCCGTGGATACCGGAAAAAACACCTCACGAACTCTCTTGATGTAGCGGCCCAGGGTGACAGCGGACGAAGCACAGGCGATGAGCGAAAACACCACCATCAACAGCAGAGTCAAGCCGTTAACGGGTAAAACAAGGGAATAAACCTGCAACAATCCTATGACGACAATCAGTCCCAACCAGAAAACCCGGAACAGGTCGAAATACTCTTCGGCTTCACCAATAAAAGCCGAGATTAGCCGGACTCCGCCCAGTCCCGCGCCCAGGCAAACCATGAAGAATAAAACCCACCAGAGTAATATGAGGAGCATGTTGGGTTCGACTTACTGTCTGAACAGGTTCCGTGCGGTTTCGAGCTTTTCAGTATCATTCATGTGCAAGGGATCTCATTTTGTTCGCTTGGCTGACTGATGTTACCTGGCTGATTTCAATGTGGCAGTAAACATCTAAGTCATTTCCAATCCTCAATACACCCTCTGGTGATTGGTGGTCCGCACTTTTGGAATATTGACTTCGGCCAGTATAAAACATTCGATGCAGGTAACATCAGGACACCCGGATTTTCTATATCGATTCCCATATGCACCGAGCTACAACAGTGTTAGTGAGTATCTGACAAAAGGAGGAACAAATTTGGCTGCTGAATCCCTGAAACGCCGTCGAGATCTTGCATTGGGTTTCGGCGCGGAACTCTTTTATGACGTGCCGCTTGAAATTGTTCGAGGCGAAGGCGTGTATTTATTCGACCCGGACGGGCGACGTTTTGTCGACATGTACAACAACGTGCCCTGCGTCGGACATGCCAATCCGGCCATCGTAAGCGCTATGGCTGAGCAACAGGCGACCATCAATGTTCACAGCCGATATCTTCATGAAGGTATTGTGACGTTTGCAGAACGGCTCGCCGGGCTCCATCATGACGGCATTGAAAGCGTGGTATTTAGCTGCAGTGGCACCGAGGCAAACGAAGTCGCCATTCAGATGGCTCGCGTCGCCACCGGGCATCGCGGCCTCATTTGCTCGGACGCCGCCTATCATGGCAATAGCGAACTGGTTGGATCGTTGACCTGCGTTGGTCGCGCGCAGAGAAAAACGAGCGAGATTCGTGGGTTTCCATTCCCCGAACGATACAGACCCCTGGTGGCTGGCCCAGGTGAGGAAGAACTGTGCGAAGCGTATCTCGCTCGAGTTGCAGCAGCCATCGAGAGTTTGAAAATGGAGGATAGCGGCTTTGCTGCTCTCATCCTATGCCCGATTTTTGCCAACGAAGGCCTGCCGGAAATTCCTGCCAACTTCATGTCCCTCGTCACAGATCTGGTTCACAGGGAAGGGGGCCTGGTCATTGCCGATGAAGTGCAATCGGGATACGCCCGAACGGGCCGATGGTGGGGATACCAAACTAAAGGATTCAGGCCAGACATCGTCGTGATGGGTAAACCGATGGGTAATGGTCTGCCGCTGGCAGCAACAGCGACGAGCAAGAACTTGGTGGATGCCTTCCGCGCCAATACGGATTATTTCAATACATTTTCGTCAAGTCCCTTGCAAGCGGCTGTCGGCATGGCCGTGCTTGATGAAATCGAACGCCTCGATCTTTTGACCAATGTGGCTGATGTCGGTTGTCGACTGAGGAGCGAGCTCAAAGAGCGGATTTCCTTGCACCCTGCCTTAGGAGACGTGCGTGGTTACGGACTGTTCATCGGCATTGAGATGATTAAAAATAATATCGACAAGGAGCCCGACGCCGTATCTGCAAACCTCTTGTCCAACCACCTGAAGGACCGGGGTTTTCTGGTGTCGTATGCAGGAAAGTTCAATAACGTCCTGAAGATCAGGCCGCCACTGGTCTTCACTCAGGAGAACGCCGATGATTTCCTGGTCGCCTTCGATGAAAGCATGGGGGAAATGAGTGGATAGGGTGCTGGTTGAGTCCCGCTACACGCCGGCAGCATTAAAGGCCCTGAAGAGTTTTCCGGTCGATGCTCAAGACGTCGAACTCATCGCGCATTCTGAAAATGTGACCTTTCGGGTCTCGGTTCACGACGGTAATACTGATTATGTGCTCAGGCTACACCGGCCAGGTTACAACTCGATAGAGGAACTCGATTCAGAACGGGTATGGACCAGGGCGCTGAAAGAAGCGGGTATACCTGTGCCCAATTCACTCACTACGCATCATGGCGATAATTTTGAACTGGTCGATATCCCCAAGGCCGGGAAACCATGCTACGCCGGTATGACCACTTGGCTTGAGGGTTCGCCCTTGAGTGACTACCTGGAAACGAGTTCCGACATCGTCATGCGAGTGCAAACCTTTCGCAGGATCGGAGAGATCGCCGCCGCTATCCACAACCAGTCAACTGGCTGGAAAGAGCCTGCAGGCTTCGTGCGTCGGCACCTCGATCTCGACGGCCTATTGGGAGAAGCACCAATCTGGGGTCGATTTTGGGAGCATGCGGACCTGAGCAGTGCTGAAGCAGCTTTGCTGCAGCGGGCAAGAGAAGGCCTTCGCGATTCGCTCCGTGCCTACGGCAAGAGACCTGATAATTTCAGTTTAATTCACGCCGATCTCCATCCCGATAACATCGTTTACGATGGAGAAAGTCCGCGCTAATCGATTTCGACGATTCGGCGTATGGTTGGCACATGCACGAATTAGCATCAGCGTTAATTGAATACAGGTTTGCCCCGGGCTTTGATGCATTGCGCGACGCCCTGCTTGAAGGGTATCGCGAACACAGACCGCTAGCGACGCAGGATGCTGAAATGCTACCTGTCTTTCTACTGATTCGGGGCATGGCGATCATGGGGTGGTTTCACCAACGTCCAGAGCATGTTGGATCGGATTATTTCAAGGAAGTGAAAAACTGGGTTATCGCGGAGTGCGACGCCAATGTCAGATAGACTAACGGTAAAGGCGAGCACCACCCTAATACCGTTCCTGACCCTCAAGCTTCAGGGTTGGTCTCGGAACAAGATCAAGCAGCGCCTTAAAAGCGGTTGCGTCAGGGTAAACGGTGAGCAGGTTACCCGACATGATCACGACCTGCAGGCGGGCGACCAGGTGGTTGTCGAAGCCTCCGCCCGAGGACCTTCCAGTGTGCGACCTCAGCCCAACATCCTTTATAGGGATC
>PVMS01057684.1_pt1 | contig 11402 bp, 12 predicted proteins | sample 1853461 | NCBI WGS metagenome assembly PVMS01 (sample SAMN08582032, study PRJNA380276) | Marine sediment metagenome, whole genome shotgun sequencing project. | isolation source: ocean sediment barecode stripped | collected 2017
GAATTAGAACAAAAAATAAGAGAAGGTACTTTTAGAGAGGATTTATATTATCGATTAAATGTCGCAAGAATAAATCTGCCGCCGATAAGGGAGAGAAAAGAAGATATCATATTATTGATCGATTACTTTGTTAATATGTTAAACTCAAAATTAAATAAAAAAATCAAAGGTTTGACTGTAGCAGCGACGGATAAACTTCTCAATTATGAATGGCCAGGCAATGTACGGCAAATTCGAAACATCATTGAAAGAGCAATTCTATTTGAAAAAGGAGATGAAATTACCATTGAAAGCATCGGTCATTTCACATATATACAAGATGCAGAATTGACAGGTAAAGAAGCCTCATATGGAGAAATAAAACTCCCTTCTCAAGGATTATCAATCGAAAGTGTAGAACAATCGTTGATAAAGCAAGCAATAGAAATGAGCAGTGGTAATAAATCAAAAGCCGCAAAATTACTGGGTCTGACACGTGCAACTCTCAATTATCGTTTAAAAAAATTCGAAATAGATTAAACTTATTAATGAATTATTTGAATCAATTCGTCTGATTTGATTCATTTTCACTCAATCATCATATAAATCACTTTTGTTTAAAAATGCAGGATTATCGTCCATGCTGTAAGAAATAATTAATAAATCATTTATTGGCATGGATATTGTAGATATCTAACAGCTGGTTGAGGGCTAAATACGCACAATTTGCTTTGTTATGAAAAATTAAGAATCTTTATAATGCATAGTAATACACAGGAAAAAAACAATAGAACTGTTAATAAGGCACGATTTTCAATTTTAGTTGTTGAAGACGATCCAATCTATATGAAATATATTATGTATATATTGAAGACACTGAACATAAAACCTGTTATTACGTCATCTGGAGAAAAAGCTATTGAACTAATGAAAGATCGCTCAATTGATTGTATGCTGATAGATAATGATTTGGGGTATGGAATTAGTGGAATTAATTTAATGAAAAGTTTTAGAAAGCAGCCCAAATTTTCAAATACAATCATGATTGCAATGACTCCATTTTCAGTAGGTTATGGTGGAGGAAGAAAATTACTAAAATTAGGTTTCTCGGATTGCCTTGCTAAACCGTTTACATATAAGATCATAAAAGAACTTTTAGAAAAATATATAGTAATTGATCAATAAAATTTAATGGCGGTGTCACTACACAATTAGTATTTGATATATAATATTTTCGTGTTAGTATCTAAATTAAATAATTAATTTATTGTTTATGAAATTACTTATATTTAACAAATCCTTCATAAATAGCTAGGAATACGGTAATGGCTTCTTCAAAAAAAGTAAAAATGCGGCTGACTCCTACCCAAAGGAAGATTGATGTCTTAATCAAAGAGAATCAGAAATTAAGACAGTCTTTTGAAGAATTAAAAATGAAGGAATTGCTATATCGAAGTGTCATTGAAGACCAGACTTTTTTAATAATGCGCTATTTGCCCAACGGGACTAGGACATTTGTGAATAAAAACTATTGCAATTATCTTAGATTATCTGAGGAAAAGTTAATCGGAACAAATTTTTTAAATTCCTTGACGGATGTAGAAGTTAAGAGGATAAAAACAAAATTGAATCGGCTTACTATTGAGTATCCCGTTAATACAGATGAGCACAAAGTTATATTACCAGACGGTGAAGTCCGATGGAACCAGTGGACAGATATGGCCATTTTTAACGATAATAACGAACTAATTGAATTTCAAGCCATTGGTCAAGATATTACTGAAAGAAAATTAGCTGAAGACTCCTTACGGGTTAGTGAAGAAAAATATAGAATATTAAATGAGCAATTAGAAGACTCAAATATATTGAAAGAATTACTATTAGATATCATTACGCATGATTTAAAAAATCCCGCAGGTGTAATTAGTGGTATGTCTGAATTACTTCTTGATGAGCTGAAAAATAATGAAATGGTTGGCGTTATAAAGGATAGCAGCGAAAACCTGTTGAACGTTATTGATAATGCTACCACATTAGCCGATGTTGCTTCGGGAGAGGCAATCCAGAAACAGGAACTTGATTTGTCGCATATTTTGGATGATTGCATCAAATCATTTTCGACACAACTAAAAAAAACAAAAATAACGATTGAAAAAAACTATAAAGAAAAATTAAAAGTAAATGCTAATCCAATAATTTCAACTGTTTTTGAAAATTATATAAGCAATGCAATTAAGTACGCAAAAGATGGTAGAACAATATCAATCGATGTGAAGGATGATATACATTATATAACCGTTATGGTAAAAGATTGTGGTAAAATGATTCATCCGCAAGATTATAACCGTATCTTTGAGAGAAGGACCCAACTTGCCCCAGGATCAAATAAGGGCCGCGGCCTGGGACTCGCAATTGTTAAGCGAATTGCAGCCGCCCATGAAGGAAAAGTCTGGGTTGAAGCAAACGTTCCTAAAGGCAATATTTTTTGTATTAGTTTCCCTAAAAACAAGATTGAAAAAGAAAAAGGTGCTGCATTAGGTAAAAGTGGTGTAATTGAGTTTAAAGATAGACCAATAATATTAGTTGTTGAAGATAATCCTGCTAACATGGATTATTTATTACACCTGCTTAAGAAACTTAAACTTAATGCAATCTCAGCCGTCAGTGGAGAAGATGCGTTGATTTCGATGGAAAATAATTATGTAGATTGCATGTTACTGGACGTAAATCTAGGAAAAGGTATATCTGGCATTGCTTTAATGGAAGTATTTAGGAATAAAAAGGAGTATAAATATATCCCAATTGCAGCAGTTACTGCCTACTTTGGTGGAGGACTTTCAAAATCTCTGTTAGAAAAGGGATTCTCTGACTTCTTACCGAAGCCATATAGTAAGAATCAATTGCAATTCATGCTACAGAAATACGTTCCTATTGGTGAGTGACGCTTTCATACCCGTCAATAGTTCTGATAAACCGACCCAAAATAGAGCAGTAATACATCTCGATCTTGATTCATTTTATTGCTCAGTTGAAATTCTTAATAATCCGTATTACAAAAATAAAGCCATTGTAGTAGGTGGAACGCCTGAAAATAGAGGTGTTGTTGCTTCAGCATCGTACGAAGCCCGAAAATTTGGGATACATTCCGCTATGTCTAGTTATAAAGCACAAATGTTATGTAATACGTTAATAATTGTACCTCCAAATTTTAAACAATATCGTAAATATTCCAGAATAGTTATGGCGATAGCAAATAAGGAATCTGATATTTTCGAACAGGTAAGCATTGATGAAGCATACTTGGACGTTACTGACAGGATTAATAAATGGGATGAAGTAATCGCAATAGGTAAAAAGCTTAAATTAAAAATTCAAGCTAGTATCGGATTAACCGCTTCCTTTGGAATAGGCAAAAATAAATTAATCGCAAAAGTGGCATCTGAATTTTCAAAGCCAAACGGGTTCAAAGTAGTCTATCCCGGTGAAGAGGTAGCCTTTCTAGCGCCATTACATGTTTCATCAATTCCAGGAATAGGAAAGAACACTGAAATGATCTTAGCCAAAATGATAGTTACTAAAGTTCGTGACATATATAGATGCGATAGAAATCAGTTAATTAAAGTATTTGGGAAGAATGGATCAAGAATGATTCAATTAGCGCGCGGTATAGACGATTCACCTGTAAATACAATAACTACAAGAAAATCTATTAGCAGTGAATCAACTTTCAAATCTGATATAAAATCGATAAATGTTTTAAAAGATAATCTTAAAAAAGTGGTCCAAAAAATCTCAAAAGAGATGAAAGCGAAAAACATTAGCGGTAGAATTATTACAGTAAAAATCCGATATTATGATTTCGAAACTATCAATCGACAGTATTCAATGCAAAATTCAACAAATGATAATGAAACGATTTATTCAATTGCTAAAAAATTACTAATTGAAAATGTCAACGATAAAAAGCCTGTTAGATTAATAGGGATAGGTATTAAAGATCTCAAAAATTATGAACTTCAGTTTAAGTTATTTAATTAAATAATGTAAAATTAATATTAAGCAATTTTAATTAAGCCGTAATAAATAAGCTTCCAATCTTTTTTTCTCAAATTTTCCCTACAACCTGTGCACGATAAAACATATAATGTGTTCTATTATGTTAAATGTTATTAATTATTGTTTAATTATGTTTAATTATGTTATATTGTGTTATGACTGCTAAGAAATCGACGGGCATGATAATACATTCTATTCGATTACCAGAAAAAATCTGGAAGATTGTACGTCGTTTAGCAAATAGTAATTATAGATCTTTGAATAATCAAATTCTCAAAATTTTCGAAGATTGGATTGTTGAGCATGGATATATGGAAGAAATGGATAGAACGAAATTTGACGATTAACAAGGGTTTATAAAATATCAGGTTTATTGGAGGATAATGTTATGAAAAGAGAAACAGGGATAGGTAAAAAATCATTTCTTTTCTATGTTGTGATGGGATTTGGTTTATTATCAAGTTCTCTTTTAGCTGATGCTGGTGAAGCAGCCTTACAATACAATTTATGGTACCTAATTAAATCGCCTTTATCTGTTTTTCCACTGGATGGGTTAATAGGCGCATTTTTTGTAATTGTCATGGCGTTAATCTCAGCACATTTCTATAAACATAAAGATAAAGTGTATGTTGGAGCCAAGACAGAGCAGATTGACTCTCCTGAAAGTTTCAAAATCGTCTATAGATACATTCAGCTGTCTACAATCATTGCTAGTTTAGGGTCATTCCTGACAAATCATGCATTGTTTTTGCAACTGCATAATAGTGTAGTATTGCTGTATATAGGTATATCTATATCAACAATAGCTATAACATTATTTGTATCTGCAAAGTTAACAATTGGTGAACAATACAGCCCATGCTTTGATTCATATGTTCCAAATGATATTGTTCAAGACGGTCTATACAAATATATACGACATCCGATATATATGGCGAATATAATATTACTGATAGGAATGGTAGTTGCAACTGGATCAGTATGGATCATAATTAATGTAGTTGTCTTAACAGCTTATTATTTGTTGTCAGCATATAAAGAAGAAGAAGTCTTATCAAAGCGATTTCCTATCTATAAAGATTATATGGAGTCAACAAATATGCTATTACCAGGTACAAAGATGTTTAGAGGCGCATTTAAAAACATTTCTGGCAGACAAGTCCATTAATAAATAATTACCAAATCAAAACTGATTAGGAGTAATAATGAGCTCTTTTGAAAATTATAGCCAAGGTGATAATGCGATTAACGGTAGTAGAGGAGTCCCAACTAAGGATATATTTAACACCAATCCCGTTACCATTTTTAAGGAAAATACACGCAACGATATTAGGTTTAATGTGATGCCAAATATGCCGGTCGAGGAGCATCTCTATATAAAAGAGTATCGTATTTGGGAAAATGCGATTGAAGCCATCTTTGATAGAAGTTACCAGACACAAATGGAAAAAAGTCCCAATCATTTGACCTTCGTTACCACTCTTATTCACATGCAAAAAATGCTATATGTTTTCATGTGTTATAAAAATAATATTAAATATGACCCGTATGAGATTGAGAGTTTAAAAATTTGGCCTACAATTCTTGATATTGATATGCCAAAAATGGTGACCAAGCAGAAAGGCATATCACATAGAATGCTTATTAAAGATATCAGCCAGACTAAAAAGGAAAATACATATTTAGTGACGGCAGATACTGAAGTAGAAAATCGCGTATTTATAAACGGACAAGCACTGGTGATCATTGGATAATTAACACCAATGAGTAATCAATAGGTGAAATATATAGAGTAAAAGTAATTTATGTTATATATCTGTATTACGATTAACGATTAACTGTATGTGACTTTTAATAACAGATATTTGTTTCTAGATTATATTATAATTTTCGTAATTTAATCTAACAATAAAAATTCCTGTGTATTAACAAAGTCTGTAATCTCTTTGGAAAAAACGAAAATATTCTCTGCTACGCATAATAGACGCGAGATTATTCGCATCTATAATAATTGGCTTGAAGTTAATAAAACTCTTTGGTCCAAGTATTTTTCAGTGTTGGCGATGTTATTCATGGCCATCCTAATTCCCTTTGACTTCTTATTATTTGAATCGCCACAAGATTTATTTTTCATCAGGTTCCGAGTTTTATCAATAATCATATTTGCATTGAACTTGTATTTATTGTCGATTCGAACATTCCCGCAAAAAGAAAAAACAAGTAAAAATCGATTGCAGCTTTCGTTGCTGATGCCTGGTTTACTCTTCTGCGTATTATACCAGTATTTTCTCCTTAAAACTGATGGTGCGGCCTATCAGACGGTGTTTATAGCTAATTTCATACTTGTGTTTTTCACTACTTTTTTTCTACACAGGTTTTGGAAGGAACAATACACTCTTAATATCATATTGTCCTTAGGATTGATTGTCATTGGTATCCTCAGGAATGAAATAATATCACATTTGATCCTATTTTTCATAATTATCATCGCATCATCCATAGCCGCCTTTTTCTTCAGAAGAGATTTCGTTGGCACGATGTTTTTGAGATATCATAATCGAGAATTAATGACCGCCAAGCAGCGCGCTGAAACATCTGATCAAATAAAAAGTGTATTTCTGAGCACTATGTCGCACGAATTGCGTACGCCACTAAATGTCATTTTCGGTTATACAGATCTACTGCAAATGTCAATGGAGGATCGAATTACCGATGAAGAAGAGGGATTTATTAAGAATATTAACAGCGGCAAGAATCGATTGTTAAAATTAATAGATGAGATAATGGACATTTCCCGGATTGAAGCAGGGAAATATGCCTTAAAATATGATCAGTTTGTTGCTGATGAATTAGTAGCTGAAATAGTTAATGGACATAAAAATAAAGCCGCAAAAAAGAATTTAAATATAATTGAAAAATATAAAGAGGAAGGTATTGAAATAAATGCTGACAAATCTCGGTTTACTCAAGTCTTAAATAATATAATCGATAACGCAATTATTTACACAGACACGGGCAGCATTACAATTCAAACTAAAAGTACAAAAACCGAATATAAAATTCAAGTAACCGATACTGGAATCGGCATTGAAGAAGAATTTAAACCCCTTCTATTTGAAACTTTTAGGCAAGCAGAAGAAGGCTTTTCTCGAACATATGAAGGAGCCGGCTTAGGATTAGCAATTTCCAAGCAATTTATAGAGGAAATGCATGGACGTATCGATGTTGAGAGCGTTGTAGGATCAGGCAGCACTTTCACTTTAATATTTCCAAAAGAAAGCCCAAGTAAAAAAACCGATGAAAAAGTGGTAAGCAGTGGCCAAAAAAAAATAAAACAGAAAGATATATTTTACAGTGCTGATCCTAAAAACATTAGTTTACTAATATTAGAAGATAATATTGCCAATCAAAAATATTTGGAAAAAATTGTAAATAAGTTAGGTTATAGTTGTTTTTCAGAATCATTTGCAGAAAATGCTCTTGATCACATCAAATCAAACAATATTTCTGGTGCATTAGTTGATATCAGTTTAGCCGACCAGATGGACGGATTTGAATTTTTACAGCGCGTACGTCAATTTAAACAGTTTAAAGAAATTCCAATGATTGCAGTTACTGCTCATAAGGTCAAAGGAATAGAAGCCGAATGTTATGAAAAGGGATTTGATGATTTCCTTGCGAAACCATTCACCATGAAATCGCTGAAAGTAGTGTTAGATCGTCATTTCAGATCTTTGGATCAATAAGTTATTACTCCGACTTAAGAATTCTAAGATATGCAAAAAAAAAGATCGCATATTGTTTATTCTACAGACCCTGATTACATAATCGAAAATACCAATGAAGAACCAGGGGCAAGTATTCCACCTTCGCAGCAGAAATTGAGAATCTGGCTAGAAAAGAGACCAGGGGGCAAAAATGTTTCGATCATACGTGGATTTATGGGTCCCAAATCTGAATTGCAACAACTGGCTAAAATTGTAAAAACACGTTGCCATTGTGGCGGCACAGTAAAAAATGGAGAAGTGATATTACAAGGGAATCAGAGAGAAAGAATTGAATTCATATTAATTTCACTTAATTATCAAGTAAAATTGAGTGGTGGTTAATCCTGAAAATTTTATTTTTAGACCCAAATTTATAATTTAACTTTCATGCCAATGAATACGAAAATAATAATAGCATTAATATTGATATCATCATTTTCTTGTGATAAGATTTCGCAAAATACGGGATCATTAACAATTGTCGCGACTAGTAATGTACGCGGCCAATTTAATTTATGTGGATGAAAATCCAATCAATTGGGCGGTCTGTCCAGGAAATCAACTTATATCCAGTCACTTAAGGCGGATGGTATTGATCCCATCATTTTAGATGGGGGCGAAGCACTCTTCTCATCTTTAATAATTACCAAAGCAATATTGAAGTCGGAGCAATATAAAGCTGAGTCATTTCTTCATGAATTTGAGCAAATCGGTTGTGACGTTATAAATATCGGTGGATTTGATCTAGCAGGCGGATATGCCTTTTTAAAAGCGCTTAGCGAACAATCCTCGATCTCCTTTCTTTCGGCAAATATTAAAGAAGTTGATGGCGGGCAATATCCATTTGAACCCTATAAAATTATAGAAAGGAATGGTTTACAGGTTGGCGTGATTGGTGTAACGAATTTAGTTCCTGCTTCAATCCATGAGTTAGAGATGGACAACTTCATTGAGACTGGAAAAAAATACATTTCCCAAATTAAAAACGATGTTGATATCGTGATAGTGCTCGTCAATGCAGAAAGGAGTCAAGAGAATCGGATATTGAATGAGTTTAAAGATGCTGATTATGTCATACAAAGCCGCCCGCTCAGCCGAACAAGTCCGACTAGAAAGCAGAAGACAGCAAAACCAATTTTATTTAAAATGGGTAAGGAAGCAAAATATCTAACGGTCATTAGTTTGGATTATTCCAATCCATCAAGAGGTATTATTGATGTTACCTACCCAAAATACCGTTCTTCTTTCATCACCAGGCAGCTGGACCAGTATCAATCAAAAGATCCTGATAAAAAATTCGAAGAATTGTATGGCTTTCAACCAACCCTCCTACGGCAAATACAAATTTATGAGAGCGAACGTGATTCACTGGAAGCTTTTATTGATGGGGCAGAAAATGTAAGCAATTTTACTAATGTTGGAATGTATAAGTCGGCGGCATATGATACGACAATGCAGAATAGAATCGATAATTATTTGAGCACTGCCGACAGTATGCGTACAGCGGCATTATTATATTCCCGTCACTCAAAATAGCGACTTTTATGATCCTGAAACAGGCTTTAATAATAGTAATTCTTTCCATAGCCGTTGCACTTGTCAGTAATGGTTTTCGTCAGGATGGAATTTCGTTATTTAAGAAATCGTTGCAACCTGCTGCTACGACTCTGGAAGACAATCTTGAAGTTGAGCAGCCAGTAATTCAATCAGTTAACCTGGAACAGGCTTACGAATTATATAACAATAATGTAATTTTTATTGACGCGCGGGATATTGACGAATATAATCAGGGCCATATTCCACATGCGCTACCGAATCCTGGTTTCTTTGAATTACTCTCCGATCTGAACAAATTAATTAGCAAGCAAGAGCCAATAATTACATATTGTGGAGATGCTCAATGCGGCCTAAGCGAGGATCTTGCTGACGGACTAGCAGGAGAGGGCTACACTAATATATATGTATTCCTGGGAGGTTGGGATCTCTGGCTCGAAGCTGGATATCCAGTGGAACAATGATAAACAACACAAAATTAATATTTGTATCGCGTATCGTAATCGGTGTAATCCTAATATATGCTGGAGTAAACAAATTATCAAATCCCAATGAATTTGCCAGCGCCATCGACAATTATCATTTGCTTCCATTTGGGTCAGAAAACCTGGTTGCAATCATAATGCCATGGATTGAGATATTAGCAGGGATTGGTCTTATTTTAGGTATTTATGTGAACGGATCAGCGCTCATTGCTTTTGTAATGTTTGGGATCTTTATTATAGCGATTGCTTCAGCACTGGTGCGGGGCTATAACATCGAGTGTGGATGCGGGATAAAAGCAGGCGATATGGTTGGTATTGATAAAATATTAGAAAATACGGTCTATTTTGCGTTGGCCTGGCTGATTTTAAAGCGGAAATCAAGAGCTCTTGAAATCTATCCTAAATCTGTTTGATGATATTCGCCATAATTAATACATTTGGCGTGCTTTTTCTAAGTTAATATTTAAAATGCGGGAGTAGCTCAGCGGTAGAGCTCCACGTTGCCAACGTGGTTGTCGCGAGTTCGATCCTCGTCTCCCGCTCAAAAAAACCTCTTTGCTAAGAGGTTTTTAAATTTACGAAATAGAAGAAATTATTATTCAATTAGATCATCGACCGGAGTTTCAAGTTTTAGATTTTTAAATATGATTCTTGCAATCGCACGGGCGACTTCATCATCGGCATATTTATCTTTCTTGAGATCATTCCAGGCATCTTCCAGGATTTTTAATTCTTTAGGATTACCAAAGATCTCATCCAATATCGCGGAAGATACTTTAAAATCACGAAGTCGCTGATACATATTCAGGTAATGAATATCCATGGGGAAAGATAAGTAGTTATATTTTAGATAAAAATGAGAATGAAGTAGGTGAGAACGATTGTGACCAAAGGAATTGCTGATTAAATTCAGCACCGGTTTTTGATAAACTTTTGGCGTCGTACCCAAGCGGTCCAAGGGAGCGGTCTGCAAAACCGCGAGTCGTCGGTTCGAAGCCGACCGACGCCTCAGAAATGCCCGGGTGGTGGAATTGGTAGACACAAGGGACTTAAAATCCCTCGCCCCTTAAAGGTGTGTCGGTTCGAGTCCGACCCCGGGTACTCCTCAGTGATTGACGACAAAATGAGAAAATAAGGTAGCTATATGCTCTCTTATTTCTTACTCCAAAATGTTGGAAATATGACAAAATATGACATATTTGGACATACTTTAGTAATACCCAGGAAGTAATACCCTTTTATCAAATAAAGCTACTATTTCAACGGTATTCCAATTTCGGGTAGCGTACCCGACGAAGTAGCAGCAATTTGTCAATTTACAGTTCACCGTGACCGTAACGTGACCTTACTGCTAACAGAAAGGGGGCGCTTCCGAGTGTCCCCCTTTTATAATTCATTCAACTTGTTTTTTAAAGGAGGCTGCTTTTTGAGGATCAATTAAATCTTAACTAAATCAATTACATTATTATCACAACTGGGGGCGTTGAATTATTCAACAGGTGTAGAAATATTAAATAGCACTAATAACATTAATAAAATCAAATATCTATGTGGTTAATGC
>PVMS01063448.1_pt1 | contig 11401 bp, 13 predicted proteins | sample 1853461 | NCBI WGS metagenome assembly PVMS01 (sample SAMN08582032, study PRJNA380276) | Marine sediment metagenome, whole genome shotgun sequencing project. | isolation source: ocean sediment barecode stripped | collected 2017
CGTTATTGTCATTCCCGTGAAAACGGGAATCCAGGAAAATCAATCCCGCCACGGCGGGAGACTCCCGCTGCAGTTTATCCCGCACTTGATGCGGGGCGGGAGTGACGGCCTTGGAGACTTTTTACGAGACCATCAATGTTGGGATTGTTTCCAAACTGTTTACATAAGACCTGCAGAAAGCATATTTCTTCTCCGCATGCGCCCTCAGCTAATCCTCACATCCAACCAGATACAACTGGCTGGCCCCTACCCTCCTGAACACAGACCCCTCCTTTTCAAGCTCAAGATCACCCGCCGTTATAATACGCATCCGGCCGTCTAAGCTTGAGGGCCGTTCGATCATCGAGTTGGCCTCTTCCATTTCATGGGGGTCGAAAGGGGGCGTGTTCATTATCTTGGCCATCTGTCTTCCAACTTCAAGCAGGTCCTGGACCATTGCGATGGCAGCCGCAGCAGGATCTCTCTGGATCATACACTCCAAGATAATTTCATGTGCTTTACGTACATTTTGGTAAAACTCGGGATCCAGATCAAGCTCCGCCTTCATGGTACTCAGAAGGTTGTCAACAAAGTCAATGAGCAGAATCAAAAGGGTATTCCCGGTCATTCTCGCTAAATAGCGATGAAACCCGATTTCCCTTGAAACCTCTGCCGGACCGGATGAAACCACTTCTCCGGTTATACTTCTTAAATGTTGGATATCGTTGTCCGTTCTTTTTATGCAAGCAATACGGGCAACGGCCGGTTCGATAAAATAGCGGAGCATGGTGATTTCTTTGACTGAAACCGGTTTGAAGTGGATGAAATTAATTATACTGTTGATGGTGGTCTTCATATCCACCTCTGCCACAAAGGCTCCCCCGGAAGTTCCTTTTCGGATCTCAACCAGCCCCATAACTTCAAGCACCCTCAGAGCCTCCCGCATGGTGGCTTTACTCACCCCAAACTGCGCAATCAGTTCCCTTTCCGACGCTAACCGGTCACCGGGCTTGAGCCGGCCTGACAGGATAGAATCACGAATTTGTGCGATAATGTTGTCAGAGACCTTTTCTGATTTGCCGACCGCATTAAACATATGTGGGGGGAACTTCGATTGCGACATTATTAGACCTACCTATCAGACTGTCTGGACACGTTGGCGGCACCCTACAGGGGAGCGGTCTTCAAGTCAAGAGATATATTATAATATTTAGGCTATATGTGTATTGATGCGCCCGTAAAAAGTCCTTTTTACGTGCAATTGCGAATTCAGGGATTAAGGAATTACGAATTATTATAAGCGGTTACACTTAAGACAATTACAACAAATCGTATACTTTTTAGCTTTTTACGAGACCATCAGTATTGACAAACTCGCAAAAAATCAGAAAGCACCCCATATTGTCATTCCCGCGGAAGCGGGAATCCAGTTAAATCAAATACTTGTGGACTCCCGCGTTCGCGGGAGTGACAGCTTTGGGGACTTTTTACGAATTCATCAACATTTTGGCTATATATCTATTGAGCCTTGGCAAAGCCAGGTCCTCTGAGTCTGGATTCTTTACTTCTGTATCGAGCACCTGTCTGGAATAAATTTTTTCACCCTGCATAAGCGGTCAAAACAGTTGACATGGAAACGCGTTATCATATAAAAGCGTCTCACAATTCAATCAATGAGGTGGACATTATCTACTATACAAAAGAAAGATCAGGATTAATCAAGGATACAGGGCTCGGTCTTGTCCATATCTATTACGGGCAGGGTGTGGGGAAAACCACCAGGGCCGTAGGGCTGGCCATAAGGGCAGCAGGGGCAGGCCTCAAGGTCAATTTCATCCAGTTTATGAAATCCGGCAACTCAGGGGAAACAATCATATTTGCCAACATCCCCAACCTCTGTTACCAGTGCCCTGGGGGACATCCCTTCATCCTCTCCCAAGGACCCGATGAGGTGCATTACGATCATGCATCGCAAGCCTTACAGTATGCCCTCGAGGCGGTTGAGAAAGGAACCCAGTTGTTATTATGCGATGAGATATTGGACACGCTGATTTTCGGCCTGTTAAAAGAGGAACAGGTACGGGATCTCATTGAAAAATGTAAAGGGACAATCGAACTGGTAATGACCGGTGCAGATGCCTCTTGGTCACTTATTGAAATGGCAGATTATGTTACCGAGTACAAACAGATCAAACACGCCTATTATGCAGGCGCCAAGGCCCGCAAAGGGATCGAATATTGACTCCCATGTAAAAAGTCCTTTTCACATGGATTTAGGGATTCAGGAATTTAGAAATTTAGGAATTACGAAACCATCAATTTTAGGTGCTTACACCTCATCAAACCCGGATCTTCTGTACAGCCGCCAATGAAATAAGGCTGAAAAACGCACCTGCCACAAAAGGAATCCGGTAGTCAACCATCCAGAGCAGGCCACCAATGGCGGGAAGGAATACCGCCGCAATATGGTTAATGGTAAACCCCACAGCCATACTCGGTGCAATATCTTTGGGATCTCCCACCTTTTGAAAATAGGTCCGGATGGCAATTGCAAAATTGAAAAAGACGTGGTCGAGGATATATAGAATCGCAACAACCATCTTCGACGCCACGGTGGCATAGGCCAGGAAAATAAATATCAAGCTGAAATATTCTAAAGATAGGACTTTTCTTTCGCCGAAGCGAATGATGCTCCTCCCAATCAGGGGACTTAGAAAATAGTTGATCAGATTATTGATCACAAAAAGGATGGTAACCTCCTGAACTGTGAAATCGAATTTCTTCACCAGAAGAAAGACCGCAAAAGCCATGAAGATCTGCCGCCGGGCCCCGGCCATGAACGTAAGAAAATAGAAGAGCCAGTATTTCTTCCGGAATATCATCTTTTTATGCTGTGGAATAATGCTTTGATCAGTGGGGTTACGGGTAAAAGCCCAGATACCGGCTACGATTATCATTCCCCCGATAATCAGATATGTCTGCTCAAAATCGAGCACAAGAGTCAGGAGGTAGATGAGGATGCCGATACCGATATTTGCGGCTGCCGCTATACTTCGGAGCTTGCCAAACACCCAGGGCGATGTCTGTTTGTCAAAATATTGAAGCGTTAACGACTGGTTGGTCGTCTCGTAATAATGGAACCCGAAACTCATTATAAGGGTCGTAATCATCAGACCGGCATAGGAGGGAAACATCCCCGTAAGCCCGAGGCCTACTCCAAGGAGTATCACGGAAAGCGCCGAGAGGCGGTGCTCTTTGATGATCATCATTACAAAGATAGCAAGAAAGGTAAGAAACCCTGGAATCTCCCTAACCGATTGAATTACCCCGACCTCTCTGCCCGTGAGGCCGACCTGGTCCGCCGCAAAATTATTAAATAATGTCAACCACGCCTGCAGCCCTATTGTGGAGCAGATGGTCAGCACCATCAGAAAGCGGAACATCGGTTTTTGTTTTGTCTTGTCCATTCTATCCTTATGATCACCAATTTCTGCTCTCTACCATTTCCATTGACTTACGGGAAAAGGCTGTGTAAAGAATAGTCGGCAGTATTACTGGAGCAGCCTTATTATTTCAAGTTAAAATAAGAGGATTAGAAATGATCCCATTTTCGCAAGCACTTAATCACTTAACTATTCGACCATTTAACGAGGTCTGAAGGAAGGAGTTTATTATGTTTTTTTCCCTCATCCAAAATCGCCGGAGCATTCGAAAATATGAAGAAAAACCGGTGGAAACTGAAAAACTGGAGAAGCTGGTCGATGCGGCCCTTCTATCCCCCTCGTCCATGGGGTCCAACCCGTGGGTGTTTATAATTGTCAACGACCGAGAAGTGTTGGAAAAGCTTTCAAAGGCCAAACCCCATGGCGCCACATTTCTAAAGAACGCGCCACTCGCCATGGTGGTCTGTGCAGATCCTGCAAAAAGCACCGTATGGATTGAAGATGCGTCCATTGCCACCATCTATATCCATCTGGCAGCCGAGTCTATGGGCCTCGGAAGCTGCTGGATACAGATCAGAGAAAGGATGCACAGCGACGTCAGAAGTTCTGATGACTATATATCTGAAATTCTTGACATCCCGAAAAACCTGAAAGTTGAGGCCATGATCGCCATCGGTTATCCCGACGAAAAAAAGCCGCCTCGAAGCAAAAAAGATTTGCAATATGAAAAGGTATTTTGTGGTACATTTGGAAAGCCTTACCACGAATAGCCACATAGAAGCAGGTATCTAACGAATAAGGTTCAGATTGTGTGAGTGTAGCGAACCACAATCTGAACCTTATTCGTTATGAGCGGAATCGCACACGCAGGAATAGTGAATCCTGCAATAAGCCAGAGTCTCTTTACCGCACCTTCTCTGAGATCCAAGCCAAGCCAATGAGCAATACGAATATTCCTAACCCTTCCAAGCAGTGACCGAGAAAAGATCATGAGAAACCCGATACAGATGTAAAAAATGGCCAGTATAAGAAAAAACCCACTCTGAAATGAGAACAGACGACCTCCCAAGAAGGATACTGATGTGCCCAAGACCGCCAAAACCAATGCTCGTGAGGAACCAAGTACAAGTTGCATCTGTTGAATAGCCTAATAAACCACTTCTGGTTATTTCTTACCCAGAACGCCCCTTCAAAAAATTCAAATCTGGATACTTTCTATCCAACTCTAAGTTGATATTCCTCTGCCGCCATTGTTCTTTCCCCCTTTAATTTGGATATAAATTAAGTGATATCAAATCTTTATATGCCTAATACTACATTGTGGCATATTTCTTGCCTTGAATAAAACAAACACATCAACTCCATAAAGGAGGTTAAATCATGAAAAGGTTAACGACGATTATAGGAATACTTGTACTGTCTGGAGTCGTGGCGGTTCCTGTCATGGCCTGGGGACCCGGCTGGGGTCGGGACCATCATATGATGGGGTACCGGGGCAATGGACCCGAGTATAGTCGAGATTTTGGAAATCTGACTCCTGAGCAGAAAGGCAAACTGGAGACACTTGACCGAAAATTTTATGACGAAACCAGAGACGTGCAGAATCACATTTTGACCAGGTACAGGGAACTCGACGCCGTTTTGAACAACTCCAATCCTGATCTCGATAAAGCCAAAGCGCTTCAGCAGGAGATCAGTGAGCTGCGGGCTGAGTTGGATGAAAAGACGCTCAGCTATAAAATCGAAACCCGAAGGATCGTACCCGGTCAGAGATTAGGCTACGCCTATGGCGGAGGGTATGGCCGTCATATGGGGCCATCCGGTCACGGGATGGGCCACGGCTCGGGTAATTCCTGGGATTAATCTTTAGCCAAAAGGAGGTGGCTTCAAATCCACCCCCTCCTCGAGGAAATATCATCATGACAAGTTTAGAAGCTACGGGCAAAAATTCACCGACAAAGATCATCGATCCGGTATGCGGGATGGATGTGGAGCCCGGCAGGACGAAGCTGGTCTCGGTTCATAAGGGGCACACCTACTGGTTTTGCGCTAAGACCTGCCGCAGGGCCTTTGAGGAGGATCCCAATAAATACCTTGAACCGAAGCCTGCCAAAAAGAAGAGTTGGTTTGGTCGGTATCTGGACCGGATGGCTAAAACCAACGAAAAAGAATTCGGCTGTGCCGGACCGAGATGCCACTGAGGAGATGTTAAGTAATGGAAAGCGGATCCGCATACGGTCTCTGGCATGTCGTTATCATCCACTCCCTTTTCGTCTTGATCTTCGCATTCAGTTTTTTTCGCCCACGAACGAGACGTGACTGGCGTAGTTTCGGGGTCTTTTCCGCCTTTGTAATCGCACTTTTTACAGAAATGTACGGATTTCCTCTGACCGTCTACCTGCTGTCCGGCTGGCTGGCCAGCCGCTACCCGGAAATCAACTGGTTTTCCCACAATGCCGGTCATCTTCTACAAACGCTTTTAGGCTGGAAAGGCGACGCCCATCTTGGCCCTCTCCATATGATCAGCTACGTGTTTATTATAGGAGGCTTTTTTCTGCTTTCGGCTGCGTGGAAGGTCCTTTTCAGGGCCCAACGCAATCATGAGCTTGCAACGAGCGGTCCCTATGCCTGGATCAGGCACCCTCAATATGTGGCATTTATGATGATCATGACGGGATTCCTGCTCCAGTGGCCCACGCTGCCGACCCTGTTGATGTTTCCGATCCTGGTTTGGATCTACACCAGACTGGCCCGGCGCGAGGAAAATGAGACCCTGAAGGCATTCAGCGGACGTTATGCATTTTATGCCATGAATACGCCTCGTTTTTTCCCGCGTCTCCGGGGGGGAAGAAAGTCCCGTAAAGCAGTGGCCGGTGGAGATAAAACAATCCATAAAGAGTGCACAGACGGCAGCAACAGCTTCTCAGACAATTCAACTTATCACCTTCACTCTGAAACCCGCTTGGTAGAGAAGTCATGAAAGCAAAAAATATCGATACGCTAATCGATACCCCTTCCGTTGGAAAGAAAAACTTGGAGCCACGAACCGCAAGGCTAAATGATCTCTCTGAAAGCTGCTATTCTACAGCTCCTATAAATAATCCGGGAAATGAAATCATTTTAAAGGAATATGTAGAAAGCGAGAGGGATGCGACAATTTCTTTTGCCGTAGGCGGGATGAGCTGTGTTTCCTGCCAACGCAAGATTGAAGATGCTTTATACGGTCTCCAGGCGGTAAAAGCGGCCCATGTTAACTTTACTCGCCGGGAAGCCGTTGTTGTTCTGAACAGAGGTCGAGCCTGTATTGATGAACTGAAAGCGGCTGTGAAAGCGCAGGGGTACAGTCTCCTGGATAAACAAGAAGATGGCGCGAAGGAGGAATTTGAAGGCTCCCACCATCCCATGGGTCTTAAACCCTTTCTGATCGGGGTGACAGCATCACTGGGGGTGGTGGGGTTCTACCTGGGGCTCCTTACCCTTACATCCGACTGGTACAACGCCAGGCTCGAATTCGGAGAATACGGGACATGGATCATCGCCCTCGCCATCGGGCTGGGCGTTCAGGCCACGCTGTTTTCCCTTTACCGGGCATGGCGAAGAGGGGAGTCCATCAAGGCTGCAAAGTACGGTCTTGTCGCCTCCGGAGGCATGTCGACGATGGCCATGGCAGCTTGCTGCGCCCATTACCTGGCGGTTCTCCTTCCGGTGCTCGGTCTCCCTTTTCTCTCAGCCGCAGCAGCAAGTCTTGCCAGTTATCAAGTATACTTTTTTATGGCGGGTGTTATTTCAAACCTGTTTGGAATCGGACTGATTCTCGGGATGATGCATAGAAGCGGAATGATTCAGTTGAGATTTTCAGTAACCCAATCACCCATCTGTTTCAAAAATTAGGATAGGAAAGGAGGAAGTTAGAAATGGAAACAACATATAAAATGAATATGAAACCGGCATTGATAGTGCTGTCTCTGGCATTGGTGTTCAGTCTTATCTCAAATGCATATGCTTATAGATCCATCACAAGCCGTGTGAACAGGGTAACGGTGGATGTCCGGCCGGAACAGCTCGTTAATGGGCAAGCTGTAAAATTTTTGGTCAGGATGAACACGCATTCAGTTAATCTGGCCGAGGATATGCTCGCAGTCTCTGAACTCAAGGACAATAACGGGAAAACCTATCGACCTTTAAATTGGCAGGGTTCTCCTCCTGGCGGGCACCACCGCAGCGGGACTCTCGAGTTTCCAAAACTCGAGGGCACGCCTAAAACGGTTACGCTCGTCATCAGAAATGTTTCCCATGTCCCCGAAAGGATTTTTCAGTGGGATATTGAATAACGAAAAGATCGGGCAACCTATTGAGAACCGATCTCATAGTCTGAGGAGATAAACCATGTCTAATCAGAAAATAGAGCTGCCGATTGTGGGCATGACCTGCGCCAATTGCGCCAAAGCGGTTGAGCGTACGCTTAAAATGAAAGTTCCCGGTGTGACCAATGTCTTTGTCAACTTCGGTACGGAAATGGCCGCCGTAGATTTCGATCCTGAGGTCACAAACCCTGAGGCTATGGCCGAAGCTGTGAAAAAGGCGGGCTACAAACTGGTCCTGCCCGAGGCGACCCGCCGAGTGGAGTTCCCGGTTGTCGGCATGACCTGTGTCAACTGCGCGGCAACAGTAGAACGTACCTTGAAAAAGAAGGTTAAGGGGGTCCATTCGGCAAGCGTGAATTTCGGAACGGAAACGGCCACAATAGAGTTTGATCCCATAGCAACCGACCTCCAGGCCATGGCAGCGGCAGTAAAAAAGGCCGGCTTCCATCTTCTTCTGGCTGCTGATAAAGCAGATGCAAAGGATGCGGAGCAGGAGGCAAGGGAGCAGGAACTCAGAAACCAGAGACGCTATTTCTTTGTGGGTCTGATCTTCACCCTGCCGCTATTTGCCCTGAGTATGGGCAGGGACTTCTTTCTCCTGGGGCCCTGGGCCCACGCCCCCTGGGTCAATTGGCTTTTCCTGTTTCTGGCCGCCCCGGTTCAGTTTTATACCGGCTGGGGGTTTTATACCGGCGGCTGGAAAAGCATCAGGGCCGGATCTGCCAATATGGATGTCCTGGTGGCCCTGGGCTCTTCGGCAGCCTTCTTCTACTCGTTGACTGTGCTGGCTTTTCCTCAACTTGGGGAACATGTTTATTTTGAAACGTCAGCCTTGATTATCACCCTAATCAAGCTGGGCAAGCTTTTGGAGGCAAAGGCCAAGGGTCAGGCCTCGTCAGCCATCAAGAAGCTTATGGACCTTGCCCCCAAGGTGGCCCATATAGAAAAGGAAGCCGGGCAGATCCAGGATGTGCCCGCCGACCAGGTCCGGCCCGGTCAAGTCGCCGTAGTCAGACCCGGTGAAAATATCCCAGTAGACGGGGTGGTAATCTCCGGCCGTTCTTCCATTGACGAAAGCATGCTGACAGGGGAATCGATTCCTGCAGACAAGACCGGGGGAGACGAGGTTTTTGGAGCAACGATCAACCAACAGGGCCTGCTGAGAATCAGGGCAACCGGCGTGGGGGCACAAACGGCACTGGCACAGATTATCCGTCTGGTCAAACAGGCACAAGGGTCTAAAGCTCCCATTCAGCGTTTGGCCGACAGGGTTTCAGCCGTTTTCGTACCTGTCATTATTGTTATCGCCGGCATCACACTGGGAGTTTGGTGGATCGCCGGTGGAGATTTCGTGCCCGGCATGATTCGCATGGTTGCCGTATTAGTCATCGCATGCCCATGTGCTCTGGGTCTGGCAACACCAACGGCCATTATGGTCGGCACCGGCAAGGGTGCGAATATGGGCATCCTGTTCAAGAACAGTGAGGCCCTGGAGACAGCCCACAAGATCAAAACCATCATGTTTGACAAGACTGGAACCATTACCCGGGGAAAGCCGACCTTGAGCGACTGGGTTCCATTGAACGGTGATGGGGATCAATCGCTCATCCTGGCGGCCAGCGCGGAGGCAGGCAGTGAACACCCCATAGCGAAAGCCGTGGTGGCAGGGGCTAAGGGGATGAACCTGTCCCTTGTCCAATTGGACGATTTTCAGGCTGCAAGCGGCTTTGGGCTGGAAGCCAAAGTCTCAGGACGCAAAATCCGTGTGGGGAAACCCTCCTGGTTCGAAGATGGCGACGGTTTGCCGGCCTATGTGTCCAGGCTGGTTCATGATATCGCATCTCAGGGAAAAACGGTCATGCTGGTAGAGATCGATGGAGGCCTCTCAGGTGTGATTGCCGTAGCCGATGAAGAAAAGGACGGTTCAAAGGAGGCTGTCGCTGAACTTCGGAACATGGGCATTACCCCTGTAATGCTCACGGGTGACAATCAGGAGGCGGCTGAGGCCATTGCCCAAAAGGTAGGCATTGAGCAGATCGTTGCAGGCATTCTGCCTGACCGCAAGGAAGAAATTGTGCGTCAGGCCCATGAAGAAGGCCAGATCGTGGCCATGGTGGGAGATGGCATTAACGATGCTCCGGCTCTTGCCAGAGCCGATGTGGGGGTGGCCATTGGCAGCGGCACCGATGTGGCTATGGAGGCAAGCGATATAACGCTCGTCGGCGGTGAACTCTCCGGTGTAACACGGGCCATAAGGCTCTCTAAGGCGACCATGAGGACGATAAAACAGAATTTGTTCTGGGCCTTTTTTTACAATGCCGCCCTCGTGCCCCTTGCTGCAGGAGTATTCCATACCGTCTCCTGGGTTCCGGGCGTAATCCGGGACCTTCATCCAGCCATGGCCGCGGGGGCGATGGCTCTCTCAAGCGTTACTGTGGTCTTGAACAGCCTGAGGCTCTCAAGAAAACAATTATGACCCTGCTTTCATCCTGGCAGCAGTCAGTATTTTCCCTGCGGCAGATCATAGGTTTCAGCTTGATCTTAACAATGAAAAAAATGCGAAGAAAAACATCGTGAGACGGGACATTTTTCAAGTTCATTGCGTTAACGCGACATATCATTACGACTCAAAACGACAGGAGGTTTAAATGAAGAAGGCAATATGGGGAAATATCAAAAAAAACCATTTCATCATGATGATAATTTGCTGCGCCGCCCCCCTGGTAGCCATCAGCGTTATGGCATCCAGCGGAATTCTTGGTTCTTGGGGGTACTACGCCATATTCCTGCTCTGTCCTTTACTTCACGTCTTCATGATGCGCAAGCACTCTTCTTCGCATGAGAACAATATAGAGCAGACAGAGATTGCAGAAGAGCCAATGAAAGATCGAGTTGGGGGGGAATAAGAGTGTGTCATCTGATCCTTTTTCTTCCTGCATTCACGCTGCCGATCTTTTGGTTTCTCCCTCTTTCATCCGCTTTACCATTTTATCTTTTCTTTCTGGCCATATCCTTCTTTCTATATCTTAAGGTGTTCCAGGCCATGCGCCGGAGAGTTAAGACAGGTCGAGAGGCGATGCTGGATAGGAAAGCACTGGTAATCAAAGATATTGACCCAGAAGGGAAGATCGAATATGCCAGCGAAATCTGGGATGCAGCAGCAAATGGGAAAAGATTTTTAAAAGGTGATCGGATTATCATTCGCGGATTTCAAGGACTAAGTCTCATAGTTGAAGAAATACCTTTTGAAAAGAACATCAACTGATCTGTTCCCGTTTCCTCATTTTTGAACAGGTCTCAGCAGACAGAATGTCCAGATATTGCCGACACCACCCACCTGCTTGACCCACCCTGTAAAACGGTTCGTCCGGATTCCTTCCATCCGGTGGGGGATGTACAATGGGATACATGGGAGGTCTGTAGTAAGGAGGTTTTGCATATACAAAACGATCCGCCGTCTTTCCTTGATGTCAAGGGTCTGTGCCTGGAGGGGTGTACGACAAATTTATGGGTAACATATTTTATCCACAGGCTCTGTACTCCCAAAAATCTTCCCATCGATTACTGAGGATACAACAACGTAGGGCGATAATATTATTTGCTCCTCGAACTGTC
>PVMS01026390.1_pt1 | contig 11400 bp, 9 predicted proteins | sample 1853461 | NCBI WGS metagenome assembly PVMS01 (sample SAMN08582032, study PRJNA380276) | Marine sediment metagenome, whole genome shotgun sequencing project. | isolation source: ocean sediment barecode stripped | collected 2017
TATATTAGGATGTGGCTGGTTAGGTCTGCCCTTAGCCGAGTATCTTATAAAATGTGGATACAGGATTAAGGGGTCTACTAGAACGAAAAAAGAGCTCACCGCTTTAAAGTCAAAGGGCATTGAACCGACCCTTTTAGTTCTTGATCCTAATATTCGAGGCGAAAATCTAGATAACTTTTTTAAAAGTGATGTGCTCATCATCAACTTCCCACCCGAAAGGCGGGATGATATAGTCACATATCATGAGCATCAAGTGACTTCCTTAATAGATAAGATTAAGCATTCATCAATAAAGAAAGTCATTTTTGTAAGCTCAACCTCCGTATATCCTGATTTAAATCGTGAAGTATCAGAGGAAGAAACACAAACACCCTCTAAATCTTCAGGTAAGGCGCTTGTGATAGTAGAGGGACTTTTAAATAACTGTGATGAATTTAAAACTACCGTGCTAAGATTTGCAGGTTTGATAGGTTATGACCGTAAACCGGGTCGATTTCTCGCTGGGAGGCGGGAAGTGGAAAACGCAGAGGCGCCGGTAAACCTTATTCATAGAGATGACTGTATTAATATAATTCACCTGATAATTGAGAAGGATATATGGGGTGATACTTTTAACGGCTGTGCAGATATACATCCGAAAAGGAAGGATTATTATATCAATGAGGCAAATAAGTTGGGTTTGACTCCTCCTACCTTTACAACGACTGAAAAATACACATACAAAATAGTTAGTAGTAAGAAGTTGAAGAAACGATTAGATTATAGTTATAAATATCCTAATCCGCTACAGATCGATGATGATTAATTTTGATCGGGATCACAATTGTGACTAATTGCTCTTAATAATCTAGAACACTTGAGAATACAGAAAAAAGTTTGGTTTTGATTACTGTTCTGTTATACTTAATTCAGAATAAATTTTAAAATCTCTATTAAACGGTATGCATTAAATACGTGGATATGTAGAATAACGGGATATATTAAACAATTGAATGAAATTCGAGAAAAAGACTTGTTTGCTATACTTTCATCCATCCGAGTGATACAAATATTCAGCACTATAAAATCCATATGACGCTTTCCTTTTCACAGACATCTAATATATATAGCAATACCAGGGAAATAATTAGTTCTTTTGATAAATTATAGGAGGATACTGTATACATTTATGCAGGATACAATAAGACCCGAAAATAGCGTAAACAAGGATCTGCAATTCGAAGATAACAATCTAGTCAGAGAACTTTATGGGCAACATAACGAGAACCTAAAGGAAATAGAAAATCTTTATGGAATAAGGATTCATTCAAGGGGTGGGAAATTAAGTCTTGAAGGGGAAAATCGTGAAGTTGAATCAGCCTATAAATTTTTAAATAAGATATACAGTCTCATGGAGAAAGGCTATTCGCTTGATCCGGGCGATCTTGAGTTGGCCTCTAGGATTGTAGATGAAAATAATATTCCGCTTGAGGATATATTCTTAGATACGGTATGCGTCTCAACCAGAAAAAAGATTATAGCTCCAAAGAGTTTAAACCAAAAACTCTATATCGAGTCGATAAGAAAGCACGACATAGTTTTTGGGATCGGTCCTGCGGGGACAGGTAAAACCTATCTTGCTATGGCAATGGCGGTATCGGCATTAGTAAATAGAGAAGTCAACAAAATTATACTAACTAGGCCGGCTGTTGAAGCTGGTGAGAAATTAGGTTTCCTGCCAGGTGACCTCTCACAAAAAGTGGACCCCTATTTAAGGCCTCTACTTGATGCCCTGTATGACATGATGGATTACGATAAAGCTTCAAGATTAATTGATAAAAATGTCATTGAGGTAGCGCCTTTGGCATTCATGAGAGGAAGAACTTTAAATGACGCGTTTGTTGTGCTTGATGAAGCGCAGAATACTACTCCGATGCAGATGAAGATGTTTTTAACAAGACTAGGTTTTAACTCAAAAGCAGTCATTACGGGGGACACGACCCAGATAGATCTTGATGGGCAGGAGAAATCGGGGCTGCTTGAAGCTGAATTACTCTTTAAGAAAATTGATGGGATATCTTTTGTGTATTTTTCTAAAAATGACGTTGTAAGGCATCCTCTAGTGAGACATATAATAGAAGCATATGAACAAAAGTCTTAGACGGTATGTTAAAATTCAAACGAAGCTGGTATTTTGCTTGGAGGCACTAATGAAAAGTAATTTATATGTATTTATTTTTATCGCTGCTTTTTTTCTCACTCTAACTTCCTGTACACATCAGTGGCAGGATCCTGATACTTCCTTGCCTACCAGAGCGTAAGCATAGCTAATCTTATATCGAGTAGAGATGCTTATGACAGCTCCGGGGTGTCCCTTATAGGGAAGGTTTGGAATTTGAAGGTCGGCAGTACAAAAAGTCAAAATGATAATGATATGGAAGAGACTTATACAACCTTTATACTAGCGGATAGAAGGGGTACCGGAGTAGATGTTTATGCGCCTGGGGAAGTACCTATTGCAGAGGGTGATTTTGTAAGAGTTGTAGGAATTTATAGGAAAGAATTCCAAAATACTGGAGATTATTTTTTAAATGTAGTTGATGCTGTAAGGATAGAAGAATGGAATCCGGGTTTTAAGTACTGGATTCGAGAATTTGAATTTGATTAAGATAATTTGGATGTGAAAGACGGATTACGAGAAAATTTCATGTAGAAATATAATCTTTTCTCTCGAAGGTCCTAAAGAGACGGTATATATAGGAACGCCTGTAATTTCTTCTAACTTTTCCAAGTATTTTCTGGCTTGTATCGGAAGCTCCGATATGTCTTTAGCCTCGGATATATCCTCTTTCCAGCCTTCCATTTCCTCGTAGACAGGGACTATGTCTTTTAATACTTTGTAATTGGATGGAAATGAAGATAGCTCCTTACCATTATAGAGGTAACCGACACAGATATTTATTTTCTCAAATCCCGATAACACATCAAGCTTTGTAATCGCAAGCCATGAAATTCCATTTATCTGAGCCGCGTACTTAAGTGCAAAGGCATCAAACCACCCGCATCTCCTTGATCTGCCGGTCGTAGCACCAAATTCTCCACCCGCTTGTCTTAGTTTTTCACCCAATTCACCCGAGATCTCAGTAGGAAACGGTCCTTCTCCGACCCTGGTTGCATAGGCTTTAGAAATACCTAAAACCGTATCAATCTTAGTGTGACCAACTCCGGTACCGATTGATGCTCCTCCGGAGCCTGAGCTTGATGATGTAACGTAGGGATAAGTGCCGAAATCTATATCTAAGAGCGCTCCCTGAGCTCCTTCGAATAGTATATTCTGACCTTTGGAAATAGAATTATTAAGTAGGGTTGATACATCGCACGAAAATCTCTTAAGCTCCCTGCCGTATACAACATACTCCTGGAAGATCTCTTCAAAATTTAGCGGATCCCCTCCAAGCACTTTAGTCAGATATGCATTCCTTTCTTCAAGGACATCTTTTAATCTGGCTGAAAGTGAATCGGGGTCGATAAGATCAGCAAACTTAATTCCTCGTCTAGCTACTTTGTCCTCATAGACGGGACCGATTCCTCTACCTGTGGTTCCGATTTTTCCTTTTCCATTCATGGACTCACGCGCCAAGTCTATCTCTATATGGTAGGGCATGATCACGTGCGCTCTATCGCTTATTTTAAGATTTTTTTCATTTGCGCTGTATCCTGCGGATTCTAATTCGTTTATTTCTTGTAAAAGAACTTTGGGGTCTATGACTACGCCATTGCCAATAACAGATAGTTTGTCTTGTCTCAGTATGCCGGAAGGTAAGTGATGGAGAATAACTTTTTCATCTCCGACAACTATTGTGTGTCCTGCGTTATTTCCGCCCTGGTATCTGACTATTATGTCGACCTTCTCTGATATAAGGTCCACAATCCTCCCCTTGCCCTCGTCTCCCCATTGAGCGCCAATTACTACTACATTTGGCATTCCTAAATTCCCCCTTTGAGAAGTTCTTCAAGGTTCGAGAACTCTTTAGTGGAACCCCTTCGGGATTCTATCAATTTTAGTTTCCTCGGAGTCTCCAAAAGAATTACTCCGTAAAAGTTAGAGGAACGGTTTTCCTTAATTCTAAGCTCTCTTTGTTTAGGGCTTAGATTTAAATCCAGGACAACTTTAAAACCGCTTGATCTGAGCCATTCGGTAAGATGTATTGCTTCGCGTCTTAAAGATGATTTTTTTGGAATTACAACAAAATGAAGCTGGTTATTCTCAAGGTTGCTTTTAGAATAATCTAATAGTGATTCAACATCTACTGCAAACCCCGTTGCGGGAGCTTCATACCCATACTTGCCCATTAATTCATCATACCTCCCACCCCTGATTAAAGCGTTGGGCATTAAATGAGAAATTATTTCAAATGTAACGCCTGTATAGTAATTAAATCCTCTTAACTCAGCCAAGTCTATGTTAACTTCACAGTCCAGTTGATAGTCGTCGACTACACTTAAAACATTTTCCAGTTCTTTTATATATTTTTTTATTGATGTGATCTTCTTTGCTTCTTCTAATACTTCTTTTCCACCATAGAGATTGGGCAAACAAATTATAGCTTCTTTAACATTTTTAGGAGCCTTGGATTTATGGATGGCCTTTTCTAGGGCTTCCTGATCCTTCTTTTTGATTGCATCTTCGATTTCTTCTCGAAGATCGCCCGTTTTTTTTAGTAAACTTCTTACAATCCCATTATGTCCAATGTCGAGTACAAGTTTCTTTATCCCCGAGCGGCTGAGTGATTTAATACCTAGTGCTATAATTTCACCATCAGCTTCAGCAGAGTTGAGGCCTATCAGCTCACACCCGACTTGAAAGATCTCTCTCTCTTTTCCACTTCCTTTTTCTTCAAACCTTACAACTCTTCCATTATAACAAAGCCTTAAAGCTGAGGGGATATCCTTTAGTTGTGTTGCGACAATTCGCGCAACTTGGGGAGTTATATCAGGTCTGAGTGCGACAATTTCTCCAGTAGAAGGGTCAACGAACTTCATTACTTTATTCTTGAGGTCATCCCCCAGTCCTACTGAAAGTGGCCCAAGATATTCAAAGAGAGGGGTAATGATTTTTCTGTAACCCCATCTTGAAAATTCTTCAAGTAAACCGTCTTCAATTCTCCTGAGTTCCTCTGCTTTTTCAGGAATATAATCCTTAACACCTTGTGGATGACTTAGACGATCTAGCATTTAAAATTTGACCTGTGTTACCGAAATAATATCGGATAGATTTGATATTTGTTTAATTACCTCTACCGGGACGGGGGAGTCTACACTAGTAAATACAATTGCCCTTCCGCCAATAGATTCCCTTCCCAAGTGAAGTCGCCCTATATTAACTCCATTATCACCGAGCATAGAGCACATATTCCCTATAAATCCTGGTTTGTCGTTATTTTCACTAACCAGCATATAACCTTCAGGAACAATGTCAATCGTAACCCCATTGACTCTTACTATTCTGGGCTCTTCTTTTCCAAAGATCGTGCCGGATACTTTATTCTCGCCTTTTTCAGTCTTGATTCTTATGGTTATTAAGCTGGTAAAGTCTTTTGCTTCGGATGATTTGGATTCAATTACCTTTATCCCTCTTTCTTTAGCAATTACAGGTGCGTTTACATGGCTTACCACAACGTCCATAATCGGCGTGAGAAAACCTTTAAGTGCCGACACAGTAATAGGGGGAGTGTCCAGCTCTGAAACCTCACCATCATACTCAATATGCACTTCCCTTATTCCACCCTTGCAAATCTGCCCCTGCAAGACGCCAAGCTTCTCAGCTAAATTGAGATAAGGCTTCATCACTGATAGGGCTTCTTGGCTTACTGAGGGCATATTAACCGCGTTGTTCACAACTCCGTTGACAAGGAAATCTACTATTTGCTGAGCAATTGCAAGTCCAACTTTTGTTTGAGCCTCAGCAGTGGAAGCACCTAGGTGAGGTGTAATTACTATATTTTCATCAATTGATAATATTGGATTATCGTCTGCTGGCGGCTCACTTGTATAAACGTCGAATGCGGCCCCTGCTATTTTCCCTGATTTCACAGCATCTGTTACATCCTGCTCGTTTATTACGCCACCGCGGGCGCAGTTGATTATTAACAGGCCGGGTTTGGTATTTTCAAATGATTTTTTGTTAATAAGGTCTTTAGTTTCAGCTGTGAGGGGTGTATGTATCGTGATTACGTCGGATCTTTTTAATAATTCATCTAGAGTAACCAGTTCAACCCCTAATTTGTCTGCTGCTTCCCGGGTTAGAAAAGGATCATAGGCTATAACGTTCATCTTAAGCCCAATAGCTCTTTCTGCAACTAGTTTGCCTATGTTGCCGAGCCCTATACAGCCGAGTGTTTTGCCGTATATCTCGATACCTTTGAATTTGCTTCTTTCCCACTTTCCGGCTTTAAGAGAGGCGTGTGCTTCAGGTATTCTCCTCGCTAGTGAGAGCATCAGAGTTATTGTGTGCTCAGCAGTTGTAATCGCATTGGCCTCTGGGGTGTTCATTACAACAATACCCTTTTTAGTTGCGGCCTCTACATCTACGTTGTCTACTCCTATTCCCGCTCGTCCGATGGCTTTAAGATTTGTAGCCGCGTCAATGATTTCTGCTGTAACCGTACTGGCGCTTCTTACTATCACGGCATGGTATTCACCTACAATTTCTAAAAACTCTTCTTTGGATAGGCCTTTTCTTACATCAATATCTAATTCAGTGGCTGCCTCAAGAATCTCAAGGCCATCTTTAGCCATACCGTCTGTTATTAGTACTTTCAATGTTTTCCTCCAAGAAATGTTTAGGGCTGGTATTAACGGCATAACAATATATGCGAGCTATAAATTTTGTCAATTTGATGTTAGCAGGTGCGCACTACAAACTTGTCATATAATATTACCATCTGCATGTAACGACTTCATGTATCCAACTTTTTTAGCTCAATGATTGAGAACCACTTGCGATTAAGTTAACCTTTTGCCCAATCTATGAACGAACATAAAATGTCATTTCTTGATCACCTTGGAGAATTGAGGCAACGACTCTTATGGTCACTCCTTGCTGTGCTTGTCTTTTTTATCCCGGCGTATACGTTTTCAAATGAGATCTTCGAATTTCTAATGAAGCCGCTCATCGAAAATCTGCCTGAGGGAAGCTCGTTAATATTTACAAGACCGGCAGAAGGGTTCACGACTTACCTGAAAGTCTCATTTTTTGCCGCACTCATATTGGCGATACCGTTTATACTTTATCAAGCTTGGAAATTCGTTGCCCCCGCACTTTACAAAGAGGAAAAACGAATAATTATTCCCTTTATTTTCTTCGGATCACTTTTCTTTGCGTTAGGAGCTGCTTTTTGTTATTACGTGGCTTCACCTCCGGCGTTTAAATTTCTCTTAAACGAGTATTCCTCAGAATATGTAAAAGCTTTTCCGACGATTAGGGAGGCGCTATCTTTTTTTATGGCGTTAATTTTCGGTTTTGGTCTGGTGTTCGAATTTCCCCTTATAATTTTTATTTTGGCTAGAATAGGGCTTGTCACAAGTAAGTGGTTAAGGGAAAAACGGAAGTATGCGATTGTACTAAGTGCTCTTATTGCGGCAATACTTACTCCAACTACGGATGCTGTCTCGATGATGTTAATGTTTGTTCCCATAATTGTTTTTTATGAGCTCGGTATTCTTGTGGCATGGATGTTTGGAAAGAAAAAGAAAAAAGATGATTCAGAGGAAGAAACATTTAACTGATTCTCCGGATTGACTTTGTTCTCATTAGAAAATAAATTTTGTCATAGGCCTAATTCTTAATAATTACCGTTGTTCGTACAATTTTATTTAACGAGGTGATATGGATGGCTACTAAGGGTAGTAAGAATAAAACCAAAGGTAGTAAGAATAAAACTAGGGACCTTAGACACCCGATAACTTACAGAAGAGAAAACGGCAAATTTGATGTTCAGTGGTATCTCAATCATGACAAAAGAGAATGGGTATTGCCGAAAGTTCTGAAAAATCAGGCCAAGAAGTTAGGGAAGAAGCCTTTCTTGCAGTTTGGATACAACAAACCGATTAGCTTTTATCAAACGAATCAGCTCGCAAATAAAGTAGCAAACGGCCTTTTAGAAATGAGCATAAAAAAAGGTGATAAGGTAGCTGTGTACATGCCTAATTCCGATGACTATGTAATTACGTGGTTCGGAATTTTGAAAATGGGCGCTGTTATGGTTCCTGTCAATACCGGCTATAAGATGGATTTTCTCCAGTACATCATAGACAGCTCTGACTCAATCGTTCTCTTTATTGCAGAAGAGTATCTAGAGCGTATGCCTCCGATAGCAAAAAAAATCCCTCAACTAAAAAATGTAATAGTATGGACTAGAGACGGTTCTCAAAAATACAATAAGCACGGATACAACTTTAAGAAGATGACTTCTTACTCGCAATTTATTACTCCTCAAAAAACAGCTGAGCCTAAAGTGGATATTACTTTTGTAGATCATGCCCGACTTATGTATACGTCGGGAACCACCGGAAGATCAAAAGGAGTTGTGAGACCCTGTGCCGCGGATTACTCAAGCGCTAGGAACTATGCGGAGATAATGGACGTTGGCCCTGATGATGTTTGTTTCACATGTCTTCCGCTCTTTCATTCAAACGCGATGGTTATGACAGTGTACCCGGCACTAATTATGGGTGCTAAAGTTGTTGTTGAGGAAAAATACCGCGCGAGCAAATTTTGGAAATGGATGGTGGATCACGGTGTGACGAAGTTTAATCTTGTTGGGGCTATTTCATATTTTATGTGGAATACTCCAGCCGTGCCTGAGGAAAAACAGCATAAGGTAAAGCTCGTATTAGGCTCCCCGGCTCCGCATGACATAATCACGGAGTTTATGAAGAGGTTCAATTTCAAGTTCATGGAGGGCTATGGGCTAACAGAGATTGGACAATGTACTTGGATGCGCCCGGGTGAAGTTTTCAGAGTCGGTTCATGTGGAAAGGAAGCCCCGGGATATGAAATTAAGATAGGAGATCCCGAGACCGATGAGGAAGTAGCAATAGGTGAGATAGGGGAGATTATTGTTCGCCCCAGAACACCTAATGTGATGCTTCATTACTACAATAAAATGCCTGAGAAAACAGTAGAGGATTTTCGCAACTTCTGGTTTCACACCGGTGACGCCGGAAGGATGGACAAGGACGGCTATATCTATTTTGTCGATAGGGTTAAGGACTATTTAAGGTGTAAAGGGGAGAATATAAGCTCTTTTGAGGTCGAGAAAGTAGTAGGGTCTCATCCTGATGTTGAAGAGTCTGGTGCAATAGGAGTAAAAGCTGAGAGCGGCCGCTACGCGGAAGACGAACTTATGATTGTTGTTGTTCCTAAAAAAGGGAAAACAATTGATCCTGTAAAGCTTATAAAGTTTCTAGAGCCGAAGATGCCTTACTTTATGATTCCAAGGTTTATTAGATTTGAAAAATCGCTTCCCAAGACAGGAACCCTTCGTGTTCAGAAGAACAAACTTCGTGATAAGGGTATTACTAAAGATACATGGGATATGAAAAAAGCGGGATATAAGTTAAAGAGGTAGTAATTAAAAGGATATAAATTTAGAGTAAAATTATTATAAGGATAGTTAGATAAAGGAGGCATATATGCTTAGACTAATTTCAATTTTTATATTAGTAATTGTGATAGGTGCTTTTTCATCTTTTAGTTCATTTGCGGAAGATTCTCTTGGGGTTTCTGAGTTCCGAAAGCTCTACGACAGTATTATGTCCGGGAAAACTCTAGTGAATGAATCACAGCAAGATGGAACTGTAGTAAAAAAAGAAAAAATTTACGGAAAAGCTATAGACACCGGAGACGGAGATTTTGATATACCCGTTTCCCAAGTAATTACATATACCAAAGACGGCAAACTCGAATTGAAAGTCAAAGTTGATATTATAGACAGGGTTCACGATCTTGGGGGCAGGACCATCATTCAGGAAGAAATAACTGGTATTAGCGTGCTCGAGGAAGGGGATGAAGTGCCTGAAGATTCAAACGAGATTGAGTTTGGTGGAATTTACCGCGTCGGCAAAAATGCTCAGGGTGGGTTCGATGTGCACAATTTCTCGTTAACACCATCGCTTCTGATAGAAGGTGAGAATCTATCCCTTGCTGGATCAATGATTACTTATTCTTGCTCTGTACAAGATGCTAAAACTGTTTGTAACTACACAGTGCGTGATTTTGAGCTTGGAGATTACGAGCCCTATAAGGGATATAAGCTCGGGAAACCAATTGGCGGAGACTTTACCGAGACTTTTGTAAGTAAGTAACTTTCAGTTTTCAAAAAAATATTTTGGAGGCGTTATAATGAAAAAAACAACTTATCTATTAGTACTATTGATAATTTCTTCCTCATACGTATTTGCGGATCCTGTAGTCGACCCGGCAAGCATTAAGAATCAGGACAAATACTATAGAGACAATGCCGAGTGCAAAGCGCTAGCCAAGGATAATAAGGGCGGCGTGGGTAACGTTGCTAAACATACCGCTATAGGGGCAGGAGTTGGAGCGGGTACGGGAGCATTGCTTGGTGCAATCGGCGGTAGTGTCGGCAAGGGTTTGGGCATAGGAGCTGTTGTAGGCGGTGTTGTTGGTGGCGGTACGAGTATATATAAAAATCACAAAAATTATGACAAAATCTACAAGAACTGTATGAGGGGCAGGGGATACAGAGTTCTTAATTAAATCCAGAAAGCGACAAGGATGAAAAGAAGTTCCTAGTGGACAATAGACGGTGTCTGGCAGTTGCCCGAAGGTGGCGAGTGGTGGCGTGATTTTGCCAGATTTCTCTACTTATAGCCGGTCCAGTTCTCAGGGGGAAGCTCAAAAGTGGAGCAGCAAAGAATTACTTTAATTAAAACCCTGCAGTTTGTTTGAGTTTTTCATCCTTTAGCTCCAATCCCCTTATATAATTTTCGATTAAAGAGCGGACTTTTGTTCTCAATATCTCATCGCTGTCGTGAGACAGTCTATGAGTCAGACCGAGGAGGCAGATACCGTGTACGCCGCCCCATATGATTCTTGCTTCATCCTTCGCACGCTCTGTATCTCCGTTAAAAAGCGGGATGAGGGCTTTAACCGGCAAAGAGAATACAAAATTAACTTTTTCGACGTACCACTCGGGCATATCTGTGTTTTCCGGATGCTGGAAATCAAATAACGCGTTCCATAAGTTTGTATTTTCCCTGGCGTATCCCACGTGTGCCCCATTCCATCTCTTATCCAATCCCGAAATGCAACGCTCGCGTAAAGAGCGTGTATTTCTTTTTTCTCCGTCCCCTGTGAAAAAAGACAGTCTATGAGTTAGCCCGAGGTGGCAGATA
>PVMS01055385.1_pt1 | contig 11400 bp, 8 predicted proteins | sample 1853461 | NCBI WGS metagenome assembly PVMS01 (sample SAMN08582032, study PRJNA380276) | Marine sediment metagenome, whole genome shotgun sequencing project. | isolation source: ocean sediment barecode stripped | collected 2017
AGAACCTCGCGCTTTTCTCCATTGAGACTACAGCCATAACAACTCGTTTCAGAAAGTCATCAGAAGATTTTGCCTCCAGCAGATCAACATAGATCAGTCTGCTTTTTTTTAAACTGCTGATTGTCTCAAAAATCAATGAAGTTTTGCCGGTGCGCCTTTCCCCCTGAATATATACATTTTGCCCTCTTTTGATATTGCCCCCAAGTTTCTCAACCAGCTCCGGGCGACGACAAAAATTTTTATCTTTAACGATTTGCCCATAATAAAAAGGATTCATAGCCTATCTCGATTGCGCACACATGCGCTACACAATATTGTATTACGCACAATACTACAACGCACATATGCGCAATGTCAAGGAAATTGATTGCGCGAACAAACCCACAATAGAAAAACTGGAGGATAATTACTCATTTAGACTATCTAGACATCCATAGCGCCTTCTTCGGCTGAATCAGTCAGCCGATCAATGAAATCAGTCAAGGGGTCAAATCTCCTATTAGCTCTTTCTATTTCAAATATGTATTGTATAACTCTGCCTATGTTACGTCCATTAAGATAGGAAGTATAGTTGACAGAGTTAAAAAGCAGATGTTAAAAGATAAGCAATTCATAAACAAGATGGCGGAGATAAAAAAAGATAAGAGCTAATAGGAGATTTGACCCCTTGATTGACCCCTTGACAGTGTAAGTATTACTATCAGGGATTTCGTCATGCGTTAAAAGTAAGGACTTGGGGATTATCCTCAATCAGATGGCAGGCGCTAAAAGCGCCATCGCTGCGAATGTAGAGAAAGGGGTCTTCGGCAGCGCAACGGTCATAATTAAATGGGCACCTTGTACGGAAACTACAGCCTGGCGGAATATCGACTGGATCCGGCGGTTCGCCATCCAGCAGGTATTTTTCCGCAGAATAGCGCCGCGTTTCAATCACCGGCACCGCGCTTAAAAGCGCCATCGTGTAAGGATGCCCAGAATCAAAAAAGAGCGTATGATTGTCGGCCAGCTCCACAACCCGGCCAAGATACATGACCGCAATGCGTGTACAGACGCGACGCACCATGGCAAGATCATGTGTAATAAAGATGTAGGTTACGCCGTGCTTAGTTTGCAGCAACTCAAAGAGATCGAGGAGCTTGGCTTGCTCAACCTGGTCTAGTGCTGACAGCGTCTCGTCCAGAATGAGCAGTTCCGGTTCCAAGACCATAGCCCGTGCAATATTGACGCGCTGAAGTTGTCCCGTGCTGAGACCGACCGGCATCTTTCCATACAAGTTCGTGTGCAGGCCAACTTCGTTCATCGTGTCGCAGACGCGATCTTGAACCTCCTTGGCGTTCAGACCGCCATGGATCAGCAGCGGTTCGGCGATCGTGCGGCCGATCGGGAAGTGAGCGGGGATGGAGTTGTGGGGATCCTGGAGCAAAAGCTGGAATCGCCTGCGCAAATCTAAAAGTCGACGTCCGGATAGACTGGCAATGTCTTGTCCCTTGAAGAAAATCTGACCGCGATCGGTAGGTTCGATACGGCTCAGGAGCCGTGAAAGCGTGGATTTGCCGCAACCGGATTCCCCGACGATGCCGAAATTTTCCCCAAGCCGAACGTTGAAGGAGACACCCCGCACGGCCTGAACCTCGTGATACCCAAAAAGGGATTTCCTGTTCTTCACGTGGTAGGTCTTCGCAACGTCGTGAACATCGACGACGATTTCCGAATCGACAATCTGCGCTGGATTGTCAATGTCGGCATCGGATCGCCAAATAGCAGGGAGCTTTTCGATTAAGCGCTTCGTATAGGCATGCTGCGGCGTGGTGATCAATCGTCTTATAGTCTGGCACTCGACGATCCGACCGGCCTCAAGCACAATGACCTCGTCTGCAATTTGGTTCACGACTCCCAAAGACGAGGAGATAAAAATGATGGCTGTGCCAAAGTCCCTTTGCAACTCGCGCATCAGACGCAATGTTTGTGCCGCAACAGTGACATCGAGCGGCTGCGTAATGTTGTCGGCAACGAGAAAGGCTGGATTTGAAATGAGTGCATCGACGATAAGTGCCCGTTGCATCATGCCGCCGCTGTACTGGAAAGGAAATTCATCAAACCTCTGCTCGACCGATGGAATATTCACTGCATCGAAAAGCTGGAGCACGCGCTTGCGCGCCGCCGACCTCGTAATGTCTGGCTCAACGGCCAGAAGCTTTTCAACAATCTGATTACCAACCGGCACCGTCTGATCAAGTGCGCTAAAGGGATTTGAACCGATATGGGCTATTTCACTACCATGGACCTTTTGGACTTGTTTGTCGGAAAGCTTTAAAAGATCGCGGCCGTGAAACTCCACGCTGCCTCCGGCAATACGTAGCGGTGGGTTGATCCAGTTTACAAGTGCCCGAGACAAAACCGTTTTGCCGGAGCCGCTTTCACCGATGATGCATAGCACCTGCTGGTCTTTGAGATCGAAGGAAACATCGCTCACTAAACGACGGCTGACACCTTTCGCCTCCAAAGTAACGGTCAGATTTTTAACTTTCAGTAACGTCGTCGGCATTTCTATTCAATCCCTGTGAGAATTCTGTTTCGTACACGATCGAGAACGCCGCCCATAAGGCTGATGCTACACAGGGACATTGTCAAAAGAATACCTGGGATAGTTGTTATCCACCATGCGTTCAGCAGGTAGCTAGTTCCGTCGGCGATAATTGTGCCGAATGTCGGGGTTGGAGGCTGGATCCCAATACCGATGAAGGCAAAGATCGTCTCAAAGATCATCATCCGGGCAACATCAAGGACACCGACCAGGGCAATGGGAGGCAGGATGTTCGGGGCAATATAACGCAGCATGATTCGGAAATCGCTAGCACCAAGAATTGTGGCGCCACGAACATATTCTTGTCGGCGCTCTGCGAGTGTAACGCTGCGAGCCACGCGGGCATAAACCGGCCATCCACCAAGGACCAGAACGGCGATAATGGAGAAAACATTTGGCCGCGAAATGCCGAGAATAACGATGGCCAAAATGATCACAGGGATTGACATTTGCGCATCGGTGATCCGCATCAAGACGATGTCGATCCACCTCCCCTTAAATCCGGCGAATATACCGATCAGGCAGCCCAGGGCAAACATGAGAATGACGCTGACTATGCCGATAAGCAGCGCGTTGCGAAGTCCGAATAAAGAACGAATAAAAAGATCACGGCCAAGTTGGTCGGTACCGAAAATATGTTTCCATTGGCCCCCTTCGCTCAGCGGCGGCGGAATAAATCTCTCACTCACATGGATTTTGGTTGGGGAGATGTCGATAAGGATCGGCCCTAGCACAGCCAGCAAAAATAATAAGACAAAGAAGACCAGTCCGACTCGGAATTCCCATGATGCCCACGCAAGGCGAAGGATGGAGCTGAGGTGGCTTTGTTGCTCGCTTAAGCTCGCGTCGCTGGCGGAAATCTCGTATTCATCAACCATCAGAGTTGCAACCTCCTGTCGATGGTTGTGCTAACGAAATCAACAAGCATATTAACCACAACGAGCACGCTGCCCGCCAATATGGAAATAGCCTGAACAATCGGAAAATCCCGTTGGAAGATAGCGTTGATCGTCAGAAGTCCCAGGCCCGGAAAAGTGAAGATGTACTCGACCACGAACAAACCGCCGAGCAGCATGCCGATAAGCTGCACGCCAAATAGGTTCAAAAGGGGAACAGACGCATTGCGGAACACATGCTTGACGACCACTATCCGCCTTGGCAGTCCGCGCATCCGCCCAACATCCACATAGTTCTCTTGCATGTTCTTGGCTACTGAGACAGAAATGGCTCGGATCATAATCGGTGACAATTCAACTGCCAGGACCAGCGCCGGTAATATGACGTAAGCGAAACCTTTAAACCCAATGGCCGGCAGCCACCCGGTCTTAGCTGAAAACAGGTATATAAAAACGACACCAATCCAGATGTTGGGTAGTGATACGAAAAGCGAGCTGAGATACAAAGACAGTTTATCTTGCCAGCCACCCACTCTGAGGCCCGCCGCGATTCCAACGGGAAACGAAATCACCACCGTGAAAAGAATACCCATGGCCGCTAGCAAGAGACTGTATGGCAATGCGGTGACTATCAAGCCACTTACGGTCGCTCGATTTTCGGAGGCGTGGGTTGTTGCTCCGCGTGAACCGCCTGTACTGCCGCCCTGCTTGCCGCGGATAAATGAATGACCCAGTTCGCCTTCGATTATCTGCCCCAGATAACGGACGAACTGGATCGGTATGGGATCGCGCAATCCAAGTTCTCGGGCGGTCTCTTCCATGACAGAGGGCGGCGTCATGGGACCAAGGATAATGCGAATCGGATCCCCAGGTACTACTCGGAGCAGGGCAAAGACGATGAAGGCAACGGAAACAACGACAATGATTCCCTGCGCAATACGTCGTAAGAAAAAATTAAGTGCAAATATCAAGTTCTGCCATCTCGCAATAGTTTTATGAACATGGGAAGTATCTGTATCTTCAAACCAATTGTGCCTTCGACAGATCGACCGGACCGTTGGGATAGTAGTATTCCCCTTTTAATCTCTTGCTCTTCGCATGGAAGAAGGCTGCGGAAAATAGCGACAGGCTGGGCACCTTCTCGGCCAGGGTCGGCAACGTTTCGGTCTGAAGGATTTTGAGGCGTTTTTCCGTGTTATCTGCGTTGCGCTCCTTGTCCAACACCGCGTCGATTTCCGGATCATTGATTCCGGTAATCAACGCTGCCGAGGAGTGCCAGTTTGGCCGCAGCACAAGATCTGGTTCCGGAGAGCCGGTAATCCATCCGACATCGACCAGATGCCCAGGTCCCTGACCGTCCGCGCGGCGGTAAATCTGATCTTCCCAGGCCGCCGGCTCAAGCACCGTCAGATTAACCGGGAATCCCTGCTCCTGAAGCATTGCCGTGATGAGTTCACCATATTCCTTGGTCTTTGGATAGAAGCCGATCGAGGTGATGTACTCAAGATCGGGCAAACCTTTGCCCTTTGGGTATCCGGCCGCTGCGAGAAGCCGCTGGCATTTCACCGGATCGTATTCAGGATAGCCTGGAATATCGAGGTAACCAAACTTAACCGGCGAGATATAGCAGCTGGATTTCTTCCCGGCTATACCAACAAGCTCCAGTATCTGCGATCGATCAACGGCGTTACAGGCCGCCATACGGACCCGCTGATCGTCGAAAGGCGGCTTGTTGCAGCGGAAATGGAGATACTTATTTTCACTTGATAAGCGCTTGTCAACGATGATCGAACTGTTTTTCTCCAGCGACAAGATTTGCTCGGGCTCGAGGCGTTCCGTAAGATGGTATTCACCGTTCAACAACCCTAATATGCGCGTATTAGAATTCGGCACGTAGACATATTCCAACTGGTTGATTTGGGGCCTTCCCTCGTGGTAATCGTCATATGCCTTGAACGTGATCACGTCGCCGTTTGTGGCATGGTATTTAAAGGGTCCGGTTCCGTTGGGACGCTGCTGGAGCGTCTGTTTATCGGCGATATCCTTGGCCGATAGGATGGGCAGGAAACTCACGACATACCAAAAGGCAGCCGCGGGATAACCGTACTTCTCCGTGTGCAGCCTAACCGTGTGTGGGTTAACCACTTCTACGTCAACTAGGCCCGGATACCACGCCGCCGCCGGTCGACTGGGTTGGGAGGCATATTCAAAAGTCGCTTTGACATCTTCCGCTTTAAACGGCTTACCATCGTGGAACTTCACGTCGCGCCTGAGCGAGAATTCAAGTGTATATTTGTCGATCAGCTTCCAGCTCGTTGCCAGATCGGGCTGGATCTCATTGGGGTTTTCGACCCGCATGGGACACCGGGTTAAACGCCCGAAAACAAACCCTTCGGCAGTGATCTGCGGCGCCACCGTATGGGAACTCGGATCCCAGCTTCCCGTTACCGTACCCGCGGATGCAAACACAAGGGGCTTCGTGGACTGTCCTCGTGCCTTGCGGATGAAGGGGGTCGACTGAACGAGCAATGACGCACCGCCTAAGGCGCTTCCTACCATAAACTGTCGTCTGGTACATTTTAGTGTCATAGTATCCTCCTCTTTTGCTTGGGATTGGATGTGGAGAGCCAGTTCTTATACACTCGCCGTGAAACACAGTTTAGGCTCTTTTTGGTCTGATGCGACTGTTCTCATCTCAAAAAATCTCAGTCTGATTGACCAAATTGATACGTGCAATGTCTTGAGTAATAACGATGGTATGGTTTACTTGACGGGTTGATGTTGCATAGTTAAACTCCTTTGACCTGAAGGGTTATCACTACAGCCTTTACTAATTCTCAATAACTTTATTAAAAGTCAAGCAATTTTCAAAGAAAATTTCTCTCCCAACATCTAAATGTATATACATGGCCCCTCAAATATGGGATTATTTACCATGATATCACATAAATATAACATATAGAATAAAGTCGGTGGAGTGGAAATAATTATGTAAATTAATCAAGAACTTGATAATATTTCCAATGGGGTGATCGGGTGGTATGCCAATTGGCTCTCATCCGTAGTGGTGGTATTCCCCGCCACAGATGGGGCTCTCCGGGCGGCCGGGTCTTGATCACCGAACGAGGCGGCCGTTTGTCATTGGTAATGTGAATAGGGGCGGATGGCCGGAGGGGTCGAGCAAACGGGTAGCTATGCCCGAATTTGCCTCAATGCTCAATTCCACCTCCTAAATTCAATATTGACAACAAAGCCCGCTTTCGTTATCTGGATGACTATTGGTTCCGTTGAATTTATGCCTCAATATGTGGAGCCACAGCTGATGCCGATCCACAATTTTCGGTTCTTCCGCTTTGAAAAAGCAACTTATTATCTTCTCTTATCTCCAAGGTGTTGGAAGAATGCATCGAGCTGGTACCGAGGATTGAGGACATGTCCCTCCAGCGCAGCTACGGCGGCATCGGTCCACTGTACGAACCTCCAGAAGACCTGACCGGCGAGGAAGAAAGTCGTGAGGTCAGCCGACCGCATTTCATGCTCGACTACGAGAAACTGGACGACGTCGGCGGTTTTGTCACCATCACTGGCGGCAAAGTGATCATCTTCCGACGAATGGCCAAAGACACTGGCGACCTGGTCTGTGAGAAGATGGGCATTGACGAACCCTGTCGCACCCACCTGGAGCCGTTGCCCTGAGAGAGTGACGTAACCTGTATGACAAAAGGCGAAAAGAAGCGAAATAAAGAACGATAATCAACCGAGCTGAAGGAACTGGGGCATAGAATCAAGAAGGCTATTGGGCTGGTACAAGAGATAAGATTTACTGACGAACCAAAACAAAGGAGGTTTAAAATGGGCAAAGTGATGAATCTCGAGGCTGCCATGCGTATGATTGGGGCTGCGAAGAAAAAGGCCACCGAGATCGGTATTCCTATGGTGATCGCTATCGTGGACAAGGGGGGGAACCTGATCGCTATGGAGCGAATGGATGGGGCCTTGCTGGTCAGCCTGGATATCGCGAAAGGTAAAGCGTACTCTGCTGTCGCTGTGCAGATGCCGACCGGCGAACTCGCGGAGTTGGCCCAACCTGGCGCAGAGTTGTTTGGCATTGACAAAACCAATGGCGGACGGATTATTGTCTTTGCCGGTGGTTTCCCCATTAAGGCTGACGATGAGATCGTAGGCGGCATTGGTGTTAGCGGCGGCCCCGTCAAGGACGACGCGGCCTGCGCTCAGGCCGGGGTAGAGGCTTTCTAGGCCACGTTTGGGAATATGCAATAGCCCTCTTATTGCTGTGTTCGCGCTTTCAATTGGAAGGGATGACGGGAGCGTCGTCCCGTCCGGGAAGTGAAGGAACCGCTGGGAAGCTACGTTGCGTGAGGCCGAGGTCATCGCCCAGAACCTCGAGGAGAGCGGCACGCGCCGATAGTTGGATCAGATATTATGGATTCTACTCAAATAAGTCGCGTGGATTGCAAAAAAAAGCGGGCCCCGATGATGACGTACCGGCTTTGTTTGAATCTGAGGTTTCATTCAAAGAATTCCGTAATAACTGGGCTCGCTTGATCCAGAAAATATATGCGGATGATTACATAGTCGATGCGGGTCGTTCAACCTTGAGGCTCTCGACAGGTTATCCGATGGAACCCTGCCTTTAAAGAAATACTGTTTGCGCATCCTTTCCGACACGGGAATCAAAGTTTTGGCATCGGCCGTGTTACGCGGCCACATCTAACTGCAGATGGATCGGCCTTGCTATCGGTCACCGCACCAGCAACCATGGTGGCAGGAAATTGCTTTTTTGTCTTAATGAAGGAGTTTAGCTAAATGAAAAAATCCTATATAGTTTCCTATGATTTAGGTACGAGCGGAGTTAAAATTGCGTTAGTCGATCTGGAAGGAAATTTAATAAGTTCTGAGACCGTTAGCTATTCATTACTGATACCTCAGCATGGTTGGGCAGAACAGGATCCGAATGAATTCTGGGGTGCTGTGTGCAAGGGCACAAAGCAGGTCGTTGCCAATGAGAATATCAAGCCGGAAACCATCACCGGGCTCGCATTTGGAACACAATGGAAAGGGATTATCCCCCTTGATGGCGATGATAACGTCCTTCACAACGCCATTATATGGCTTGACGGCCGGGCTGAGAAGCAGGCAAAAAAGCTGAACGCCCGCATGCATACAGATACGTTTACAGAGAGAGATTACTGGGCGCGGCTGATGTGGCTGAAAGAAGAACTACCGGAAACCTATGAAAAAACAGCCAGTTTTCTTGAGGTGAACGCCTTTTTGAAATTTAAGGCTACCGGGGTGCAAGCCGTAGATCTGACTAACGATTTCATCCACAATCTCAAGCCTGAAATCCAGGAATATTATAACCGGGTACTGACGTCGGCGGAACTGAATCCGGACAAATTCCCGCCCCTGGTCATGCCGGCAGAACGCGTGGGGGAGTTGACAGCCGAGGCTGCAGAAAAATTAGGGCTTTGTGAGAAGACACCTGTTTTTGGGGGCTGTGGAGATATTCCGGCGATTGCGATTGGTGCCGGGTGCAGTTCTATCGGAAGTGCTCATATCTATCTCGGTTCTTCCGGTTGGCTCGGTATCTCAGTTCCGGAGAGAAAAACAGGCGTAGGAGAGCTCTATCAATCGTTCGATAAAAATAAAGAACTTCTTTTGTACGTAATGCAGGCTGCCTGTATGGCTCAAAATTGGGCGGTAGAACAGTTTTATAATGCCGAGAAAAAATTATTGAAAGATGATATCTTTAAATACGTAAATAAAGATTTGTCCGACATTCCCCCTGGCTCCCTTAATATGATTGCGACCCCATGGCTTCATGGTGAGTTGCCGCCATTATCAAACGATGCGAGAATGGTATTTTTCAATATAAACAACATGCATGACAGAAGACACATGATGAATGCCGTACGGGAAGGGATTTGCTTTTCTCTGCGTTGGAAAATTGAAATGTATAAAAAGCAAACGGGGGAAAAACTGGACTCCATTCGTGTCGTCGGTGGTGCCGCCTCGAGTGATCGTTGGATGCAGACTCTATCTAACATCCTGAAGATACATGTAATTATTCCGGAAAATGCACGCCATGCGGGAGCCATTGGTACGGCATATTGCGCCATAGTAGGCCTTGGCGTCTGTAGGGATTTTGACGAGGCAGATAGTTTGATCAAGGAGGGAAAAATTTTTCATCCAGACAAAGCGTATGCTGAAATGTACGATACTATTTTCGGAGTATTTAAAGATATCTATCCATCCTTGAAAGACATGTTCCGTACACTTAACAAACTGCACTAAAAAGGGCATTACCATGAAAATTGTTTTATGTGAGTTTAATCAGGAAAGTAACTCCTTTAATCCGGATATCGCCAAAAGAGATAGTTTTGAATATTATGGAATATACCTGGGTGAGGATATGGTTGCGAATTTAAAAAATAAACCCAGAGCAATCGCAGGCATGCTTGATGTTCTTGAAGAAAGGAATGCAACCGCAATCCCTGCCTGTTCCATGTATTCGCAAAGTGGTGGCCGTATTGACCATTGTGTCCTGGAGTGGTTCCTTGAAAAAACATTATTGAGCATTAAACAGAATGCGCCTGTAGATGGGGTCTTCGTTTCTTTACATGGTGCAACGCAGACAACAGAATGTGATGATGTCTGTGGACTTATTTTAGAAAAGATCCGTATTGAAGCAGGCGACCATGCCGTCATCTCCGCATCCGCTGACCTCCATGCAAATGTAACCAGAAAGATTGTAAAAAATGCAGATTTTATATGTGGCTTCCATACCTATCCGCATACGGATTACTATGAAACAGGGGTTCGGGCGGCAAATCTGGGAATGGCAACGCTGATAGGAATAAAAAAGCCTCATCTGGTTCGCGTGGGAATCCCCATGATCGTTCCGGCTAACGGTTATTCGACATTGCAGGGTCCCTTTGCTGAACTGATGAAATACGGCCACTCACTGGTCCAATCTGGGAAGTTGATGGATTTCTCAATATTTATGATGCAGCCTTGGCTGGATGTCAAAGAAGGTGCTTCAACGGTTATTGCCGTCGCAGAAGATAAAAAAACAGCGCAAAAATATGCGGTTGACATGGCACAGCGACTGTATAAACAACGAAATACGTTTCTTTCCGAAATGTATTCCATTGATCAGGTGATAAAATTAGCTGAAAAAGATGATATAAAAAAGCCGGTTGTCTTGGTTGATTGTGCTGATTCTTCCAATGCAGGCGCTGCTGGCGACAGCGTTGCTGTTGTGAAAAGAATTCTTGAAACAGGATCAGACTTCAAAACCGCATCGGTACTGACAGATGCTCCGGCAGCGTCGCAGGCACATGCTTTAGGTGTTGGTAAGAAAGCTATGTTTTCTCTTGGAGCAACAAAGGATCCGGTTCATAATGAGCCGATAAAGATCGAAGCGTACGTTAAATCCCTGCATGATGGGATCTTCACACAGGAAGGGCCTGCCGGACGTGGAATCGTCATTAATATAGGGCCGGCAGCCGTTCTTAATATTAAGAATATAGACATTGTTGTTTGCCACAAGGTATCCGGTAATGGCGATCCGCAGTTGTATCGGGCATTTGGCATAGAGCCAAAATTTTATCAACTGGTAGTTGTAAAGGCGTGTTCATCATTTAGAGCGGCTTACCAGCTTTTTGCAGATGTTATTTGCCCGACTGAAACACCCGGAGCAGCGACCGCCGATCTCTTATCACTAAATTATGAGAAGTTGCCCAAATCCTTCTATCCTTTTTCCTCGTTGGATGATTATCAGCTCATCGATATTACATAGAGTTTGCTGAAAAATATATAAATCCTATAATATCCTTTGGACTTTTAACAAGGGCACTGACAATATAGATATTAACGAGCATACTCTATAGCTTTAGG
>PVMS01033666.1_pt1 | contig 11399 bp, 8 predicted proteins | sample 1853461 | NCBI WGS metagenome assembly PVMS01 (sample SAMN08582032, study PRJNA380276) | Marine sediment metagenome, whole genome shotgun sequencing project. | isolation source: ocean sediment barecode stripped | collected 2017
GCGAGCCACCCGCGCCCGCACCGCCCGAGGTCACCGTGGCCCTCCCCCTTCAACAAGATGTCGTCGAGTACCTCGAGCTGACCGGGAGGACGGAAGCCATTGAATCGGTAGAGATTCGCGCGCGTGTGTCCGGGGCGCTCGATCGCGTCGCTTTCAGTCCGAGCTCGCAAGTAAGAAAGGGAGCCCTCCTTTTCGTTATCGAGCCGGAGCCTTACATCGCCAATCGGGAGCGGGCGGTCGCCAACGTCATGCAGTGGGAGGCGGAGCTCGCTCGGGCCAAATCGGATCTAGAGCGGCTCGAGCTGGCGATCCGAACCAATGCCGTCAGCCAGCAGGAGGTCGACCGCGCGCGGGCCGATCTCGATCAGGCGGATGCCAACCTGCTTGGGGCCAAGGCGAGCTTGACGCAAGCGGAGCTCGACCTCAGTTACACCGAGGTACGCTCTCCCATCAGTGGCATGGTGAGTCGGCGCCTGGTGGACGTCGGAAACCTGGTGGGATCAGGCGAGAACACGTTGCTGACGACGGTGGTCAAGGTCGATCCGATCTACGCCTACTTCGATGTCAGCGAACGGATCGTGCTCGAGGTACTGGAGTCGCGGGGTCAGACATTCACTCACGAGCGAGCCGTGGAACCCCGTGCTGAGGCGGCCGTATTTCTCGGGCTGGCCAACGAAGAGGGCTGGCCGCATGAGGGTTTCATCGATTACATCGACAACACGGTCGACACCGGTACCGGCACCATCCAGGTCCGCGGAGTTTTTGCCAACCCCACCGGCAAATTGTTCCCCGGGCTATTCGCTCGCATCCGCGTTCCACGCGACGTTTTGGACGATGCCTTGCTGGTGAGCGAACGGGCGATTGGAACGGATCTCGGTGGGAAGTATCTCCTCCTCGTTGGTGAAGACAACGTCGTCGAGCTTCGCCACGTCAAGCTGGGCAGCTTGCAGGAGGGAATGCGCGTGATCTACTCCGGGTTAAAGCCTGACGAGCGCTACATTATTAATGGTTTGCAGCGGGCTCGCCCGGGGCTCCCTGTAACACCGAAAGACCAGGAGTCGTAGCGGTTGTTCAGTCGCTTCTTCATCTACCGGCCGGTTTTTGCGCTCGTCGTCTCCATCGTCACCGTTTTGATGGGGTTGATCGCCATCCCCATCCTCCCGGTCGAGAACACACCCGACATCACACCGCCGACAGTGCAGGTCAGTGCGAGCTACCCGGGCGCGAGCGCCCCCGTCATCGCCGAAACTGTCGCGGTGCCCATCGAGCAGGAAGTCAACGGCGTCGACAATATGATCTACATCGATTCGAAGAGCTCAGACGATGGGTCGATGAACATGACGGTGACCTTTGAGATGGGTGTCGACGTGGATATGGCCACGGTGCTGGTCCAGAACCGAGTGTCCATCGCGGATCCTAAACTGCCCGAGGACGTCAAGCGTCAGGGTGTGGTAACGCAGAAGCAGTCGACCAACATGGTCCTCATCGTGAATCTCATCTCACCCGATGAACGCTACGACGAGATCTATCTCAGTAACTACATCAATCTGAACATCAAGGACGGGCTGGGCCGAGTGCCAGGTGTTGCCAAGGTGCAAGTGTTCGGTGCCAAGGATTACGGCATGCGGATTTGGCTCGATCCCGAGCGCCTGAAGGCCCGCAACCTTACGACCAACGACGTCGTCCAGGCGATTCGAGAGCAGAACGTTCAGGTCGCCGCCGGACAGATCGGCGCGCCGCCCGCTCCATCGGGGCAAGACTTCCAGTACCAGGTGAGTACTCTCGGGCGTCTCTCGAACGTCGAGCAGTTCGAGAACATGATCGTGAAGGTCGAGAACGGCCGCCTCTTACGGGTTGGCGATGTCGCACGCGTCGAGCTCGGCGCCCAGGCCTACAACTGGTACGTACAGTTGAACGGCAAGCCTTCCATCGGTCTCGGCGTCTACCAGTTGCCGGGGGCCAATGCGCTGAGTATTGCGGACGGGATCCGGTCGTCGATGGCGGAGCTGGAAACGCGCTTCCCGGAAGGGATGGAGTACCGAATCGCTTATGACTCGACGCGCGCGATAGAAGCCTCCATTGCCGAGGTCGTGGAAACGCTTTTCATCGCCATGATCTTGGTCATCTTCACGGTCTACATTTTCCTCCAAGACTTTCGCACGACTGTGATCCCCGCGGTCACGATTCCAGTGTCTCTGCTCGGGACCTTCGCGGTCATGTTGGCGCTGGGCCTGTCCATCAACACGCTCACTTTGTTCGGATTGGTGCTTGCCATAGGTATCGTGGTTGACGACGCCATCGTAGTGGTCGAGAACACCATGCGTCTCATCGATGAAGAGGGGCTTCCTGCGAAGGAGGCTACCGCCAAGGCCATGGAGCAGGTGACGGGGCCGGTCATCGCGACCACCCTAGTCCTTCTAGCCGTTTTCGTCCCCACCGCCATGATGGGCGGCATCACCGGCCGGCTATATGCACAATTCGCGATGACCATCGCGACTGCGACCGTCTTCTCATCGATCAACGCCCTGACACTGAGCCCCGCGCTTTGTGGCATGTTGCTCCGGCCGACTCCCAAAACGCGGGGGCGGTTTTTCACGTGGTTCAACGACAACTTCGAGCGCGGCACGAACAGCTATATGGGGCTCGTGAATCGCATCGTCCGTCGCGTGGCGTTCGGTATGGTCATCTGCGCCGTCATATTCGGCCTCGCGGTGCTCGGATTCATGACCGTACCCGGAGGGTTCATTCCCGACGAGGATCAAGGCTACTTCTATGCGAATGTGAAGCTACCGGACAGTGCGTCGATGGAGCGTACCGAGGCAGTTCTAAGTCGCATTACGCAAGAGTTGATGAATGCTCCCGGGGTCGCGGACGTGGTCACGATCGGTGGCTACTCCTTCCTCGACGCCCTGCAGAGTAGCAATTCAGGCGCCGCGATCGCGGTTCTCGAAGACTGGAGCGAGCGTGGCAGTCCCGAGCTCCACGCCGCCGCGATCGCGAACGCAATGACGGCCAAATTCAGTCAAATCGAAGAGGGAATCGGCTTCGCTTTCATCCCGCCGCCGATTTCGGGGCTCGGGAGCGCCGGCGGTTTCCAGTTCATGCTGCAGGATCGCGGCGGAGCCGGATTGCAGCAGCTCCAAACTATCGCCGACGATCTCGTGTTCGAGGGGAACAACGATCCGGTGCTGACCCGGCTCAACAACAGCTTTCGAGCCAACGTGCCGCAGCTCTATCTCGACATCGACCGGACCAAGGCGAAGACGCTGGGGATTCCGTTGTCGGAGATTTTCAGCACGTTGCAGGCCTACCTCGGTTCTGCGTACGTGAACGACTTCAATCTGTTCGGCCGCACCTACCGGGTCATGATTCAGGCGGACTCGCGTTTCCGATCCCGAGTTCAGGACATCAACCGCTTGGAGGTGCGGGACGGCGAGGGCAACATGATTCCGCTCGGGACACTGCTGACAGTGCAGGATACGGTCGGCCCGCAGGCCGTCACGCGCTACAACCTCTACCCGGCTGCCTCCGTTACCGGTTCGCCGCGACCAGGTTTCAGCTCCGGCGAGGCGGTGCAATCGATGGAGGGGCTGGCCGATCGTCTTTTGCCACCGTCCATGGGTTTCGAGTGGACGGGAGTGACGTACCAGCAGCTGAAGGCGGGCAACCAGGCACCCATCATATTCGGCCTTGCTTTCGTATTGGTGTTTCTGTTTCTGGCCGCACAATACGAAAGTTGGTTGATTCCGTTCGCCGTGATCCTGTCCGTGCCGTTCGCGCTCCTGGGCGCCATGGTGGCCACGATGCTCCGCTCGTACGACAACAACGTCTATACGCAGATCGGCCTGGTGCTTCTCATCGGTTTGTCGGCCAAGACGGCCATTCTCATCGTGGAGTGTGCGAAGCAGCTTAGAGGGGAAGAAGGGAAATCGACGCTCGAGGCGGCCATCATGGCGGCGCGGTTGCGGTTCCGTCCGCTTCTGATGACGGCGGTCTCTTTCATTCTCGGTGTCGTACCGCTCTTGGTAGCCTCCGGTGCGGGAGCCGGCAGCCGACGCTCGCTCGGTACCGCGGTTTTCGGTGGCATGCTCTTGTCAACGGTGCTCGGAGTTGTTTTCATTCCGGTCTTCTTCGTTCTCGTACAGCGGTGGCGAGACCGGAGCGCTCCCGAGCCGGAGGCCGCGCCGCCAGCTTCTACGTCAGCGGCGGGTGTCTACAGACCATGAGGCTCTCCGTTTGCCTATTGCTCACCGTCCTGAGCGCGCTGAGCTGCACCAAAGTCGGGCCCGACTACAAGCCTCCAGAAACACCTATGCCCGACGGGGCTCCGATGCCCGACCAATGGCATCAGGCGGCCGTCGATGGGCTGGTAGAGGGAGAGGCCACACTACAAACGTGGTGGAACGTCTTCGACGATCGAGAGCTCAACGAGCTCATCGCCAGCGCACAGAAGTCGAACCTCGATTTGAGGCAAGCTGTCGCGCGGGTGATGGAGTCCCGCGCCATTCTCGGGGTCGCCACCGGGGATCGGATGCCGGTGGTGGATGCGTTCGGCCAAGTGACCTTCCAAGAATTTAGCGAAGCGGCCATTCCCGTGTCACCAGAAGGCGGTACCGACCCGACCTACCTCGTACAACTGGGATTCGACGCGACCTGGGAGATCGATGTCTTTGGCCGCCTGGCCCGCAACATCGAGTCCGCGGCCGCGAGCTACGAGGCGTCGATCGAAGATTATCGAGATGTCATGGTGTCGTTACTGGCCGAAGTTGCTCTCGGCTACATCGAAGTACGAACCTTAAGGAAACGTATTGCTCTCGCTGAGGCAAACGTTCAGGCGCAGCGACAAACCTTGCAGCTAACTCGAGACCGGTTCGCGGCGGGATTGACGTCGGCGCTCGACGTGGCGCAGGCCGAGTCCAACCTGGGGGATACGGAAGCCACCATTCCTCAGCTCCGGCAACGCTTAACGGTTTCCCTCAATCGTCTCGCGGTATTGCTCGCGGTGGCCCCCGGCAGCTTGGACGACCGACTCGCGGTCGAAGCGCCGATCCCTAGAACGCCCTCAGGGATAGCGGTCGGCATCCCTGCTGATCTTATGCGTCAGCGGGCGGACGTCCGCACTGCCGAGCGTGTCCTAGCCTCGCAGACGGCGAGTATCGGAGTGGCCACCGCGGATCTGTACCCGAGTTTTTCTCTAAGTGGATTCTTCAGCTTCGATTTCGGGAACGTCGGAGCGGATAGCGCCTTCGGGTGGAACCTCATCCCGGGCTTCAGTTGGAACTTGTTCGACCGCGAGCGTATCCGCAACCGGATTCGGGTCGAAGAAGCACGGACCGAACAGGCTTTCTTCGCGTATGAACAAACGGTGCTCGGCGCCCTCGAGGACGTCGAGAACTCTATGTCTGAGTATGTTAACGAGGAGAACCGGCGCGATCGCTTGGTCGAAGCGGTCGACGCCACGCAACGCTCCGTGGATCTTGTGACAACGCAATATCGGTCGGGGCTGACCAACTTTCAAAACGTGCTCGATAGCCAACGCTCCCTGTTTCGGTTGCAAGATCAATTGGCGGAGAGCCAAGGGTTCTTGGTTCAGAGCCTCGTCCAGCTCTACCGATCGCTCGGTGGTGGCTGGGAGTATGAGGCACTACCAGACTTGTCGGCGCTACAAAAGAGGGAAGGGGGGATGGAGAACTAGCGCTCGTTCTCCTTCCCGATCGACCCCGGCTTGAAAAATTCCTTCAATTACCGGAAGATAGCATCACCACATTAAAGGGGCGGGGTAGCTCAGGCTGGTTAGAGCGACGGACTCATAACCCGTAGGTCGGCGGTTCAAGTCCGCCCCCCGCTACCATTTCCCGGCCTCTTGCTCTCCGGCCGCCCATCCAGTTAACATCGGCTTCGTTACGCCTATGCCAGTGGAGTCGAGATGAGGTTCGGCGATGTCACACAAAAGAGATTCAGACATCAGCAAAATCCTCCCTAGCGCCATCACCCGGCGGGATGTACTGCACGGAATGGGTGCGGGGCTGATGGCAGCCATGCTACCGGAGAGCCTACTAGGGGCCGAGGAAGTCTACGCCCCCGAAAAAGAACCCGGTTACTACCCGCCCACCCGCCACGGTTTACGTGGCAGTCATCCCGGTTCGTTCGAGGTTGCTCATCGCGCAAGTTGGCAAGGGGGGAAGCAATGGAGTAGCCCACAGCCGCTTGATGAAACCTATGATCTTGTCGTCGTGGGCGGCGGTATCAGTGGCCTGGCTGCAGCCTATTATTACCGCAAAGAGATTCCCAAAGCCCGCGTCCTTATCCTGGAAAACCATGATGATTTCGGTGGTCACGCCCAACGCAATGAGTATCACCATGACGGCATGATGCGCTTGGCACCCGGAGGCAGTGTCGTGATGGTGGGGCAGGCTTTCAGCCAACTCGCTCATGAGCTGGTCGCCGAGATAGGGATCGACATGCAGTCGATGATCGATAATCAGGAGCCGGGCGATTGGCGCTATAGAAAATACGGTCTCAAGAGCAGTATTTTCTTCGATGCCAAGACGTACGGTCGCAGCGTGACACTGACGGGTAATTTCATACCGCTCGCGGTCCGGGACGATAAAGGTGCATTCCCCTTTGTGCAAAGGCTCGACGAGATGCCATTCAGCGACCAAGCGAAGCGGGAATTCAGAAAGTTGTATCTCGATAAGACGGACTGTATGCCGGGGCTCTCACCCAAGGAAAAGGAACAGGCGTTACATAGGACCAGCTACTATGACTTCCTGACAGAAAACGTCGGAGTATCCACCGAAGTTGCGAATTTTTTTGTGAACTACACTTCCGGGAGTCCTGGGCTGTTGGTCGACTCATTAGAAACGCTATATTGCCTGACTCGCTTCAGATTGCCCGGGCTCAGTCGCCTAGGTGAATTTGGAGCGGCTCTGGAAGAACGGCTAGATTCCTACCCAAATAACTCTCTCGGCGCCTATTTCCCCGATGGTAACGCCGGTATGGCGCGGTTGCTGGTAGCGCACTTGATACCGGAAACCGTCGATGCGAGAGACATGAATAGTATTGTCGATGCTAGGTTCGACTATGCTCGACTGGATGAAGGCAAGTCGCCGGTACGTTTGCGTCTGAACAGTACTGTCGTCCATGTAAAAGAGAAGGACGGGGGACACCCCGTTGAAGTGACGTATGTCCGAGGTGGTAAGGCACAACAGGTAAAGGCCACACACTGTGTGCTGGCCTGCTACAACCGGGTGATCCCCTATCTTTGTCCGGAGCTCCCGACAGCCCAGAAAGAAGCCCTAGCCGAGGGTGTCAAGGTGCCCTTACTTTCATCGTCGGTGATGCTAAGAAACAGCGACGCGCTCCTCAAGTTGAATAGTGCCTATTTTTATAGCCCCACTCATATCCACAACGAAACGATGGGTATTGGGCGGGAACTGGGGAATTACAAGGACACCCTTGCACCGGGCCAGCCCACCGCCTTGTTCATGATCGGCGCTTTCCTGAAGCCGCACACCGGATTGACTCCACGCGAACAGTTTCGGGCCGGTCGCGCCAGACTCTTGTCGACATCATTCGAGACGCTCGCGCTCGAAATCAAGACCCACTTGTCGGAGATGTTGGCGCCGGGTGGTTTCGACGCGGAGAGGGACATCGTTGGCTTGACGGTCAATCGTTGGCCCCACGGTTATTCATACGTCTACCGAAGCAACTTCGATCCCGATTATCCACCCGGCGAGGCACCGCATGAGATCGGTCGACAGTGCTTTGGGAGTATCGCGATCGCCAATTCGGATGCCGGGGCGAATCCGATGGCGAACGAGGCCGTCGACCAAGCCTACCGGGCGGTACACGAACTGCTCTAGTTCCCCAAGCCAGCCTTTTAGGGCTTGAGAACCGACCGGTTTTTGGACCAAAATAGACTGTCTCCGGGCCCCAACCGAAGAGCAGGTCCGAATCGGCAGGAGTAAACTCATGCATATGAGGGTGTTAGCGCCATTGATCTTGGGCATTATGGTGTCGGCAAGCCTTGCCTTAGGGCAGTCTCTCGCTGAGGTTGCGGAGAAGGAAAAAGCGAGGCGGAAGAACAACGACAAAGAAGCAACGATGGTGGTCAAGAACAGGAGGGTATGGCTGATGCCGGAGGAGACCAAGCCGGAGAGCGAGGCCTCGGCGGAGTCGGACGATTCTGACAATGCCAAGTCAGAGGCCAGTGGGCAGGCAATCGAAGAGTGTCGCGTTGCGCAAGACGCCTTGGACGACTTGGAACGCGATCAACGAACGATGGAGACACGGTACCTGCAGGTAAAAAGAAAGGCGCAGTCGGCGAGGCTCCTCGATTCTCACGGGCAAAGAGAATTGGAGTCCCAAGATTGGAAAATTCCTCGCGAAGAGGGTAGAGAGATTCTCGGGGAGCTGACTGTGATTACAGCCGGCCTAGAGAACACCAACAGGCAGATCGAGGCCTATCTACAGCAGGTTGCAGAAAACTGCCAATAGGTATCCGAGCACAAAACAACGGCGACGGCGCCAAGCTCTCGCACGCGTGAGCTCTGTCTCGTGAGCACGTAGGAACAAACCGGAACTTGGAGGAGAAATGATTCTGAGAATGAGCCTATTCGCTGTCTATCTACTGAGCATTGCCGGGATCACCCACGCCGGCGGGGCGGTCTTCCGAATAGAAGTCGAAGATATCTCGGGCGGAGGAGAAGTCGAGGTCACGGAGATGAAAGTGGACGGTAATCGGATGCGTACCGATTCCGGTGGCAAGGACAACGTGACCATGATCTTCCTCGGCGCGACCGACGAGATGTATATCGTCAACCACGACGACAAATCGTACATGGTCATGGACCGCGAGACGGTGGAAAACTTGGCGAACCAGATGAGCGCGGCGATGAAGCAGATGGAGGAAGCACTGAAGAACGTTCCTCCCGAGCAACGGGAGATGGTGGAGCGCATGATGAAGGGCAAGATGCAAGGAATGCCGAGCTCCGAACCGCGCTCGGAGCCGGTCGTCAAGAGCCTCGGCAAGAGCGACAGCGTGAACGGCGTTAGCTGCGATTGGAAGGAAGTCTCACGAGACGATGTTGTCGAGCTCAGGGCGTGTGTCAGCGACTGGACGGGTGTCCAAGGTGGGGACGAGCTTCGTCAAATCGCGTTGGAGATGAAGGATTTCACCTCGGCACTCGTCGATGCGATGGGCTCGGCCGGATTCGGCGGCAGCATTGCGGAAAGCCCGATGACGGCGATGGAGATGGCGGGCGGGTTCCCGCTTATTTCCGAGAACTTCAGCAAGGGGAAACTCACACGTCGGTCGCGATTTCAGTCGGCGGAAGAAGTGGCGATTCCGGACGATCAGTTCATGCCTCCGAGTGGCTACAAGAAACAAGACATGGGGAAAATGGGCCGCTAAACGTGCAGCATCGCATCAAACAGTACCCTCTGGAGCAAGGCGCTCTTGAGATCGAGTTCATCGAAGAGTTTTTCGGCGAGTTCGATAGGAAGAAACGCGCCGCGGAGATCATTGACCGCCTCGCTGATCGGAGTCATCTCATTCTCATCGCGGAAGCGCCGCTGCCCCAAGACCCCTCTCAAACGGCGCCGGTTTCGTTCAAGGTAGCGCACGAGATCTTCCAACATGAGAAAGACCCGGTGCTGGCCGACCTCGTGAAGCGATTGGACGGTCACGTCAACTTCTACGGTCGGCGCGTACTCTATAGCTGGATCGGTGGGACGCGCCGAGATTGGCGGGGACAAGGGCATTTCCGGGCACTCACCGAACAACAGGAAGTCTGGGCGGTGGGCCAGGGTTTTCACGAGGTGGTGGTCAAGACCAAGAACAAGTTCTATGAGATGCGCGGCACGCTCACGCAACTCAGTTTCGACGTCATCAAGTTCGAGCGAGACCCAACCGCTAACCAGGAGTCCAAGGTGTACCTGAGCAAGCAGCTTGGGTTGGACTTGCTCAAAGAGCACCGGAGCGAGAAAACCGTTGTCCAGGCGGTTCCGCCGCCTGGACACGTCCACTAGTAGCTACCCCCTGGTTTGGCGGCCTCTGTGGGATTGAGGGCCCGCCTGGCCCCGAGTTACGCCGGTAATCCCGGAGCCTCACATTCAGGCTCCAACCGACGAATCGCGATGCCTGTCGGGGATCTCACATCGTCCAGCCCCGGCGAACGTATACTGGCGGGTGGAGGTATGTGATGCTTCTGCACGCAGTCGTCCTATATACAATGCTGGCTCCCAGCCAGAAGATCGTTCAGGTTGTTCAGAAAGACGCCATACCGGCGATCGATGATCCCAAGTTCGTGAGCGCCGAGGAGGGTGACAGGTTTCTGTCCGACAACGAGCTCGTCATCGGGCTTTTCGATGGGGAGGCGGCGAAGGCCTACTCCGCCTGGGTACTCGATGGACACGAGATCGTGAACGACCGGCTCGGAGACATACCAATCGCGGTTACCTGGTGACCACTCGCACATACGGGCATCGTGTATGCCCGCGAAGTGGAAGGGGAGGAGCTCACCTTCGGTGTCAGCGGAAAGCTCATCGAGGATTCTTTGGTGATGTACGATCGCCAGACCGATAGCCTTTGGCCGCAGATCGATGGGACCGCGATCTCGGGACGCTACGAGGGCAAGCGGCTTCGCCCCATCGCTTCTTCCCTCCTAACCTGGAAGGAGTGGAAAAAGCTCCATCCGGAGACGCTGGTGCTCCACACTGGAGAGCGTGCCCGCGGCTCGGCCTACGCGAGCTATTTCAATGACCGTTCCATCGGGATCGGCTACGCGACGGTGACCGACAAACGCCTCCACGGGAAGGAGAAAGTGATCGGCGTCTACGTCGAGGGACAAACGTTGGTGTTTCCTCTGAAGAAGCTCAAGAAAGAAAAGGCGGCTCAAGTGCGTCTGGCCGGAGTGCCTTTGGTGGTGGCCTATGCCAAGGGGGCGAAGACGGCAGTTGCGTTCTTGGCACGGTCGGAGGACGGGCGCGAGCTGACGTTCGGCGAAGTCGAGAAGGAAGACGATCGCCTGACGATGAAGGACGAGCAGACAGGCTCGACATGGCTCGTCCTTTCTGGAAAAGCTGTTGCCGGTCCTCTCGAGGGCGAGCATCTAGAACCGGCGCGAGCCCTGGTTGCCTATTGGTACGCTTGGCAGACCTTCAACCGTGATTCCGAGATATGGGGAGAGTAGGGAACCGCTAAGCGCTCTGAGGTTCTTCTTCGATCGCCATCAAGAACGCGGCAGTAAGAGCCAAGACCATTCCAGTCAGGACCATACCGTGGGGGATCACGCGATATAGGGCGAGAGAAATGATCACGGTGATCACCGGGGCAACGGCATTGGTCAGCGGGCTTACGATGATCGCCTTGCCGTAACGAAACGCATAGACCAAAC
>PVMS01044972.1_pt1 | contig 11399 bp, 6 predicted proteins | sample 1853461 | NCBI WGS metagenome assembly PVMS01 (sample SAMN08582032, study PRJNA380276) | Marine sediment metagenome, whole genome shotgun sequencing project. | isolation source: ocean sediment barecode stripped | collected 2017
CTAATTCTGAAAATGGGAGTCATCCCACTGAAGGCTCTCTTTCAACTGTCGCAGATAATATTTCTGCCGCAGGGTTATTCCTTTGTTTGTCGCTCGATAATGGCGGGTTCTGACAAAATAACGCATCAGTTTATGAAACTGATTGTCGGTCAAATCCTTTGCGGATCGAACACCGGTGACTCGTTCAAGAATATTCCGGTACTCACCATCACTCAAGGATAATTCCTTTTTAACAATGTGAATAACCGCCAGTTTTTTCTTATCTATTAAAGCAGGCACAGTTGGAAGGAAACGCTTCGAAATGCTACTAACGCACTCACGACTCTTTTACACCGGTAGAATCTCCCGGACGTGTAGTGAACTAAGTTCCTTCTGATTTCAAACGTCTGTAGATTGTAAATTCTCTTTCAGATTCTTTTATCTTCCACTTTGCCCTGTAGATTATGCCAAGGGCAAAGTGCGCATCCAGATTATCCGGGTTTATTTCTATTGCCTTCCTCAGTTTGTAAACAGCATTTTCCATATCACCTTTTTTGGCATAAGCAATTCCAAGATTATAATGAGCTTCGCCATAATCGGACTTCATTTCAATAGCGTGTTTGTATTGATATATGGACTCATCGATCTTATGCTTAAAATCATATGCGACCCCAAGATTGTTATAGGCCCTTGCATAAGTGGGGTTTATCTTAACCGCCTCTTTCCATTCGGCAATGGCATTATCCAAATCACCCAGATGGCGGTATATGAGGCCTAGATTGTAATGAGCTTTTGCATGATTGGGCTTGAGTTTGATTGTCCGGGTAAGTTCTGAGATCGCTTCTTCAGGCATATCTTTTTCAATATAAATTGAACCCAGGTGATAGTGTGCCTCGGCATAATTATCTTTTATTTCTATTGCCTTTTTAAGGGAGGTTATGGCCTTGTCCACCAGACCCTTTGAATAATATGCAAAGCCGAGATTATTATATGCCTTATAGTGTTTCGGTTTTGTCTCTAAAACTTTTTCCCATGCCGTAACCGCTTCATCCAATAAGCCCTTGTCACTATAAGCGTTTCCCAGTAGAAAATGGAGAAGGCTATTATCAGGATTAAGCTCAATGCCCTTTTTTAACATATTTATAGCATCTTCGATCAGCCCCTTTTTCAGATATGCAAAACTTGAATTATAATACGCTTCGGCATAATCAGACTTGATCTCTATCGCCCTGTTGTAAGCCGTGATAGCTTCATCCGGTAATCCTTTCCTATAATGAACTACTCCCAGATTAACATAGGCTTTTGCATAACCGGGATCTGTTTTTAATGCCTCTTGAAACTCCTTTATGGATTCATTGAGCATGTTTTTTCTCATATAGATTACGCCAAGATTATAATGGGCTTTTACGTGGCCGGGCTTTAATTCAAACACCTTTTGCAGTTCTGATATAGCTTCGTTTAACATTCCAGCCTTAAAATAAGCAATACCCAGGTTATAATGTACATTTGCATCACCCGGGGTAATTGAGGCTATATTCTCGTATGCGACAATGGCATCCTCAAACTTTCCTTTTTCATGAAACGCTATCGCCAGATTGTTTAAAGTCTTTATATCCTCCGGGGCTATTTCAGACGCCTTATTCAATGCTGATATTGCTTCATCCAGCATCCCCTTCTTCCTGTATGCAACTCCCAGGTTGTAATATGCATCCAGGAATCCGGGTGCAAGAGTTGCGGCCTTCTGAAATTCAGAAACGGCATTATCCAACTGGCCCTGTTCAAGGTAGGCAGTGCCAAGGTTGTAAAATGATTCGGCATAGTCAGGATTCACCTTAACAGCCTTTTTATAACTTACGATAGCCTTATCCGGTAATCCCTTTTTGTAATAAATAATTCCCAGGTTGTTTAATGATTGATAATGGTCAGGTTTAATTTCAATCGCCTTCTCATACGCAGCAATTGCATCGTCTACTAGTCCTTTTTTGTTATAAAGGAAGCCCAGGTTATATTCTGCCATTGCATTGGTTTCGTCAACCTGCAATACCTTTTTGAATATATCAATTGCTTTATCGATATCTCCCTGGTTGGCATGGATTGCCCCCAGATAAAAATATGCATTAACATAATTCTTATCAAGTTCCAGGACTTTGTTAAACTCGCCTACGGCTTCAGGCACCATTCCTTTATCATAGTAGGCTAATCCAAGATAATAATGAACCTCAACATTTGACGGTTCTTTTTCTAATACCTTTTTCAATGCGTCAATTGATTTAACTAAATCGTTTTTTACCTTATCCTCACCATGTACAAGATTGACTTGTTGTGCAATCAAAATGGTAATTATAGTGAAAAACAAAATGTGGGCTAAATTACGCATAATATTCATATCCCTCCTATAAGTTACGGTTTTTGTAACTTCCCTACTATGTACGGGCGTATTGCTATACGCCCCTACTATTGTTTACCAGCTTCTTCCACAACACCTTCCTCTGGTAGTGCCTGGTGCGTTTCCGACTCTGAAATATCAGCAGGGAGTTCGGGCTTACCGTAAATGGTACGATAGAGGCGGTTATTGAGAATCCCAGCTTCTGATGGAAGGTACAAAGAATCCGGTGTATGCGGTCCTGAAACCTGTTCATTGAACTTGTCCGGTCGAACTACAAAACCAGCCGTAACCGCTCTGGCCCTGTCTACCCTCAATCCCTCGTTCTCTGCAACCTTTAATTTATAGTTCATTGTTTCCTCTGGTATGCCAAGAGGATACAGCTTCTCCTTACGCATGGAAACACTGACCGGTTTGTCTAACGGCAAAGTAACAGGCTTACCCATTAAGACCTTCTCCGGTTTTTCGAATGGTGATTCAAGGGTATCTTTCTCAGTCTTTGTTTGAGCAAATTCACCGGGGATTACATCTTCAAGTCTTTTGGCTAAGAGTTCATCCGGCAGTTCTGCGTGTGTGCCGATTAGTTTTTTGATCAGTAAATCACCCACAAGGAGTTCCTTGAAGGTGTATTCCTTATGCTTGTTCATTTGTAAACTGTAGTTTGCGTAGATAAGCATGACTACTATTATTACGGATAATGCCGTGATAATCTTGCCCGAAGATTGGGGTATTATTATTTTCAGAATATGAAGAAAGATGATAAATAAAAACGCCGGGCAACTAACCTCAATAAGTCCGGCTTGCCATTTCCCGCTGTATGTGAGGCTGACTAACACCACTGCCAGCAGAAAAAAAATGATGCACGTGTATAATATTGTCCTTTTCAATTTATTACTTATCTTTCTTCATATTATAAGGTTTTCCACTTAATACTATGTCAAAGTCCTGAAAGAGTTGGATAGGCATTCGCAATCCATTATATTGTATTGATACATAGCTTTTCAATATTTTTCCACAAGCGAATTTACTTTAAAAAAGTCAAATGTAACTCAAATAGGGCCCCGCAAAGCAAGACGGCGGGTGGGCGACGAGCAGTTATTGATTTCAAGAGGGACATGAGGCCGGATCTTAAAGTATGAAATTAGACTCTTCACTCTGCCCAAAGTGACATCGTTGTTTATTACACTATCACTAACTTAGCAAACGAAAGAAAACTAATTTGTTTTTTGAAGAAATCTTGACACTTGGATACCATCTTTATTTATCGTAAATGTTATTGCCCCATCCCGGTATGTCTTAAATAAATCTACACCAAACTTCTCATAGGCTTCAACTGTAGATGCCGAAACAATTTTTTCTGTTCCGCTTATTATGGCGTGTTTTGGTTTAATATGCTTAATCAAATCTTCAGTTTTAGTACAAAAACCTCCGTGATGTGGAACCTGGAGTACGTCCACATTAAGATCATCCTTGCCTGATAAAAGCATTTCGATTCCCCTTTCGCCTATATCAGCACATAGTAGTATCTTGTAACTTAGATATTCAATCAAAACCACACTGGACGAATCGTTCGCGTTCAAGTTATTTACAGGGAAACCCTTATATTCCAACATGTCTTTATCCGGCGGATTGAGAACCGTGATTTTTGCCGGTTCGTATCCCTTAATTTCCAAACCGTTAGCCAGCAGGCCTGTGCTTATATTTCCCCCACTAATTAATCTCAATAACTTCTCTTTATTTCCGGACTGTAATAAAAATTTGTTTATAAAAATATTGTCAATCTTGAACCTTTCAATAAGAGACGGTATCCCATTACAATGATCATTATGTTCGTGAGAAATAATTACAGTATCTATCTTTTTTATCCCCTCATGCCTCAAAAATGGATCAACAATAAATTTCCCAACATCATAATTATTCCATGTGCCCGTATCAAAAAGCAGGTTTTTGCCGTTGGGAAATTGAATAAAGATAGAAGTTCCATGCCTTACGTCAAAGCACGTAAGCTTGAGACAATCCTGGTTATGGCCAAACGAATTCGAAAAGATAAATATATTTGAAATACCCAGAATTACAATCAGCACATGAGCCGTTTTGACCCTTAATCTCTCCCTTAGTATAAAAAGTATAATTATCAGGTAATAGATTAATATCCATATCCACGATGGTCCTGATGTATAGAAGAAAGTCCTGAAATTTGTTGAGAACAGCAAAATCAAATTTTCTAACGCTATCTCAGAATATGAAATCAGCCACGCAAACGGCACAACCAGTATGGGAAATGCAAGACCTACTATTAATACTACAAAACCACCAACCAGAATAAGCCATATAAGCGGAAAGACTATAATATTCAACAGCACTGTTAGAGGGGTTACGATATGGAAATAATATGCTATAAGCGGCATTATGGCAATCCATGCTGCAAGGGAAACGCAAAACGTCTTTCTGCAATAAATCTTAAATCGAAACCAAATCTCATTCCTTTCTTCTTTTGCCTGCAACCTCTCAATCAAAAGAGACGTTTTCCAGCAGGAAGTCTCAATCCCACTTGAAATGTATATGATTCCAAGTACTGCAAGCACTGAAAGTTGAAAGCCTACATTGAACAGGTCGGAAGGATTTATCAAAAGTATTACAAATACCGCCGCCGCAATACTATTCGGGAGATTCCAACGCCTGTTAAATATAAATGCGCCGTAATAAGCGGCCACCATTATGCCGGCACGAATGATTGGGGTCTTCATTCCCGTAGTGACAGCATATAGGAATGTAACAAGTATAATAATTATCGCTAAGTGTTTTGTATTAAGACCAAGCAACCTTAACAGGCAATGTAATGAAACAACCAATATGCCAACATGCAAACCGCTAATTGCAAGGAAATGAATAGTCCCGGTTTTTACAAAACCATCCATAAGGCCTTCCGGTATCTTTTCCCGATCACCAAGCAAGATACTACTGACAAGAGGAACGCTTCTTTCTTTCACGCAATTTTTTATAACTTGATTCAGTTTTTTCTTCAGGCTATAGACAAATGTAAAAAAGTGATTTCCATGATTTTCTGATATTATCTTTACGTTTTCAGCGCTTATAACACTGAGTATAGCCTCCGTACGTGGATTTTGTTTCTGAAGATATTTTTTGTAATTAAACTGGCCCGGGTTATGTGGTATTGAAGGCGCTGAGATATTTCCCACTAATTCTATCCTATCCCCATATTCTAATCTATTTACAAGGAAATCCTTTTCACTGCCTTGCGTATCTTCTTCTGCTGCTTCTTCTTTTGTTGGGTAAACATTTACTTTAATTATACCGGTAACGCCTTTCCAGTCCTTTCGATACGCTCCATTCATGAAGTTTTCAGAAGTATTTCCTCCTCTTTCTATTGCCTCTGTTCTCAGCAGGAAGGTTGTCACTTTCTTGCGTTGTTTTAACGAAGATAACGGAAGATTCGACATGTATTTGTTAACAGGTTGTGATACGACTCTACCATGCAAACGAACAGGAGTTTTTCGGGTACTTATAAGATTCGATATGCTATCGGCAGGATGGGAATAAAATCTAAAATGGTGGTATGAAATACCCGTCAGAAAGGTTAATAAAAGAAGGGCTAATACACAACCCCTTAAACGAAATATAAACAAGCACAAGCACACAATTAAGGCCGTAAGTATTGCCGGGAAAACAAGAAAGGAAGGAATATCGGCAAAATAATTTATAGATATGCCGATTACAAACGATAGTACAATCCTCACTAATGGGCGGTGCATTTTTTTGCCTTATATAGGACAAGCTTGTGTAGCCTTCTGTATAAAGGAGATTAAGGCTGTTTTCAGTAAAGAATCACTTGTAATATATATCACAAGTAGTATAATTGCAAAAACATAAAAGGTGTGTCAAATAAGTGAGGGACTTCGGAATTGAAAGCCTGTCAATAAGCCTCGATGAGGTCAGAGGCTTACCGACAGGAGAAAGAAGAAATCAATTCTAAAAGTCCCTCTGTTTAAATTTTATCAGAAGGAAGATTTTATGGCAAATGGATTCGAAGGAAAGAAAAAGCATCGACTTAACAGGAAAAAATACATCCTGAAAAAACGAGCAAGAAGAAGGAAAAAGTAAGTACGGTACTTATAAATTAATTTAACAGATATCTATAATCGGGAAATCCTCTTAAGCATATACTATTCAGGAAGATAAGATGAATCCAGCGCTCAGCGAAAGCACAATAACAAGGGTTCCTTTAATCGATTTGAAACGCCAGTATCACAGCATTAAGGAAGATATTGATTCAGCAATCCAGGACGTTCTTGAAAATCAAGCATTCATTTTAGGCCCGCAGGTTAAGGAATTTGAAAAGCTTTTTGCTTCATACTGCAATACAAAACACGCAATTGGCGTTTCTTCCGGAACCGATGCATTACTCCTTACTCTCAAATCATTGGGAATAGGAAATGGTGATGAAGTTATTACATCCCCATTTACCTTTTTCGCTACAGTAGGTTCTATTTGTAATACAGGCGCAATACCCGTTTTCGCAGATATTGACCCCGAATCGTACAATATAAGACCGGATTTAATAGAAAAACGTATAAATAAAAATACAAAAGCCATCATCCCTGTTCATTTATACGGACAGAGTGCAGATATGGACCCAATATTAGAAGTAGCAAAGAAGCATAATATCAAGGTTATAGAAGATGCTGCACAATCTATTGGAGCTGAATACAAAGATAGAAAATCAGGTTCAATGGGTGATTTAGGATGCTTTTCTTTTTTCCCAAGCAAAAATCTTGGTGGATTTGGAGATGGCGGGATGGTCACATGCAATAGCGATGAGCTTGCAGAAAAGATTAACATGTTGAGAGTCCATGGAGGGAAGCCCAAGAATTATTATTCTATTATTGGAATTAATGGGAGACTGGATACAATTCAAGCGTCCATCCTTATAAAAAAACTCCGGCATATAGATACTTGGAATGAGAACAGGAGGCAAAAGGCATCGTATTACACGGAGGAAATGGAGGGGCTGAATTTAACACTGCCAAAGACTATTAATGTTAATAAGCACGTATTTCATCTTTACGTAATCAGGTTGAAGGAAAGAGACAGGCTTGTAGAACATCTGAAGGCAAACAATATAGGCTGTGCCGTACACTATCCCATTCCACAACACTTACAAAAATGCCTCGAACATTTGGGTTACAAAGAAGGTGATATGCCGGAAGCCGAGAGGGCAGCAAAGGAGATACTCGCAATTCCAATCTTTCCTGAAATGACAAAAGAGGAACAAGATTATATTATTAACACAATCAATGATTTTTTATAAAGTATATCTGATAATTAATCACATTGCATCTTTTATGCTTCTTATATTTACGCTTCCTTAAAACACATCGGTAAAATAAAAATGTCAAACTACTAAAATTTTTTAACAGGACTGATATGCGACTTTTTACAACTATGATTTTTTTCATATCTTTAATATTTTGCAGTAAATATTCCGCCCATGGTGCCCTCATAACCACGGACGTTTCACAGCAACCCATATCTATTAACGCAAATAGCATACAGACCTGGGACAAAAACGGGGTTAAAGTTTTTTTGGCAAACGGTAATGTTAAAATACAACAGGGCGGTGTGCAAATCCTTGCAAACTCCATAGCAACCTGGTTTACAGAAGTTAATGTTGCACAATATGTTGAAGGGCATATGGAGATTTATTGCGAGGGTAACGTATCATTATTCCAAGAAGGAATTATTCAAAATTATAAACATATGTACTTGAAGTTAGTCACAAGCGCGGGGATAGTCGTAAATCCCGTAAAAGTACCAATTAAAAGCTACGAAGAAGAACAAAAAACAAAAATATACTTACGAGGAGAAAAGATAAGGGATGAGAAAAGGGAGGAATTTGCCTCCAAAGAGGCACCGCCAAGAGTTGGTGCTCCAACGAGTATAGCTGTTGAGGGAGAACCTATAGACATATTTGCAGATGATATAGATACTTGGATGGAAAAAGACGTTCGTGTAGTCGTGGCTACAGGAAATGTTAGAATTAAAAAAGATGGGGAAACTTTAAATGCTGATAATGTAATCTTATATTTTGACCAGGAAAAAAGTGAAAAAGACAGATCTCCAAAATTAATACATAAAGAAATGTACGCAGAAGGAAATGTGACGCTGACACGAAAAGATGATGTAATAATAGCTGAAAAAGTCTTTGAGGACATGAAAGAGAAAAAAGGTGTTTTTGTCAATAGTACCATTAATACGGTACTTAAACCCCCCATCGTTAAGGTGGAAACCCCTATTTACATACATGGTGCTGAGATTAAACATAGGGCTAAAGGACAGTATGATATAGAAAATGGGCGCTATTCCCTTTGCAGCTACGGGCACCCTCACTTCTATTTCAAGTCCTCAAGGATAAGGATTGTTAAAACTGCAAAACATTCAATAGCCTCAGCAAAAAATAACACATTTTACGCAGGGAATATTCCATTATTTTACATACCACATCTATCCTTTGATTTAAACAGAAGAGCAACCCTTCTGAAGGACTGGGAGACAGGGAGTACCTCCAGATTCGGACGATTTGTCAAAACTGATTGGGACGTATACAGCATTGCCTTCGGTGAAAAAATGGATGATTGGAGCGATTTAACATTAAGCGCAGATTATCTATCACAGAGGGGTCCCGCATTGGGATTAGATTTTGAATATGGCATATCCAATTCTTCAGGATATATGAATACATATTATATCCGTGATGAAAAGACTACCGATATTAACAGTGTTCCCGTCCCGCAAAGAGATAGAGGACAGTTTTTATGGAGACATAGACAACTTCTTGCTGACGATTGGAGGGCAGATATAGAAATATCACAGGTTAGCGATAGAAGTTTCTTCAGAGAATATTTCGAACAGGAATTCAAAACAGAAAAGGATAGAGAAACCATATTTTATTTAAGAAAGGTCTCGGACAACAGGAGTATTACTCTCCTGGCTGAAAATCAATTACGGACATACGATACCCTTGTGGATTCAGGAAGGCTTAATAGAAGAAACGAATCACTGCCTGAGTTAAAATACAAAATAATTGGAGAGCCCTTATGGGGGGGGAAACTAAATTTCACCTCTGAAACAGAATTGGCATATCAAAAAAGGGTAATTGACGGGATTCCAACTAAAACAGCCGTGGAACAATTTCTGGGACGTGGCGCTTCATTAACGGCTGAAAGGGTGTTTTCTAGAGAACCCTTCATGCTCAGACTCGAACCAGAGGAAACCATCAGGTTTGATACAGCCCATATGCTTAATGCGCCATTCAGCATCTTGAATGTAAGGTTTAATCCATTTATAGGCGCTCGTCTTACAGCTTATAGTGAAAGTGTCAAGATAGATCCAGTTACTTTTGAGAACGAAGGAAATGGTGCATCTAGAGGGCGAATAGTGAACGATCTTGGTCTTAATGTTAGTACAACACTTTCAAGGACCTACAGTATATACAATAAGCTACTAAACATCAACAGATTGAGGCATATTATGACCCCTGAAGTGCGTTTTAATTTTTCACCGGTAGTCACACAAAATCCGGAAGACTTAAATCAATTTGACGGGATAGATGCGCTAGATACCTACCAATCAATCGTGTTGGGTTTGCGCAATAGATTCCAGACGAAACGAGGAGAAACAGGGGAAGAAACACCTGTTGACCTAATTGATTTTAATATTGCATTTAACTTATTTCCAGGCAATGCAGGTTTAAACAGAAAACGGGATGATTTTATAGAAGTAGATATAAAGATTAAATTAACCGATAAAATTTCACTTCTTTCAGAACATAACGAATTTAATCTGGGAAAAGGTGGTGTTGATGTCTTAAACATCGGCCTCCAATATAAGAATATGCCTAACTGGAGATTCTTTATAGGAAACAGGTATATTGATGACTTCAGTTCCAGCGTCATATTTTCATCGGCATTATCTTTAGGCGAAAAATGGCGATTAATGTTTTATGAGCAATACGATTTTAAGGCCAAGCAAGGTGCATCAAACGAGTTGCCAGATCGAACCGAAAGTCAAAACTTAGCCACGAGAATTGTTGTCTCACGATTTTTCCATGATTGGATTGTTAACATAGTCTTTAATAAAGCTAACACCAGAGATGATACCGTTACCAGTTTTGATATTATTCCTCGTGGGGCCGCAGGTAAAGCGGGAGGCTTAAAGAGTCGCTTTGAATCTGTGAGTGCTTTACTTCCGGAGCAGAACCCATAAAATAAATGTCTTTATTTTCTGAGAATACATCATGAGGAAAGCAATTTACCCGGGCACCTTCGACCCTGTTACATATGGCCACCTTGATGTAATTAAACGTGGCAGTAAAATCTTTGACGAGCTCATCATCGCCGTTGGTCACAATCCATTAAAAAAACCGCTGTTTACAGTTAAAGAACGAACAAATATGGTCTTAAAATACGCAAAAGAAATTCCGAATGTTAAGGTAGATTGTTTTGAAGGCATGCTGGTTGACTATATGAAAGAGATGCAAATTAACGTAATCCTGAGAGGTATTAGAACGGTATCCGACTTCGAGTATGAATTTCAAATGGCGCTTACAAATCGTGTATTCAAAAACGATATAGAAACTGTTTTTGTAATGACGAGTCAAGAATACTCATTCCTTAATTCCAGCTTGATCAAAGAAGCCGCCAGCTTAGGGGGTGATATCTCTATGTTTGTACCTTCTGAAGTGAAAAAACTACTCCAGCAAAAATATACTCATAAAAAAAATACTTGTGCCTGAGATAACCGGCAAAATCCCTTCCTTTTGGATAAATAAACCATACGATTATTTTTAGAAATCTCTATATGCAATTAAATATTCTCGTAATTGGCGATATCGTAGGACAGCCAGGAAGAAAAATCTTAGAAATAAAACTTTGAAGTTTTTTTTCTAAGATTTTTCTTCCGGGCTGTCCTACGATATCGCCAATTATGAGAATATTTAATTGCATATAGAGATTTTTAA
>PVMS01091214.1_pt1 | contig 11399 bp, 10 predicted proteins | sample 1853461 | NCBI WGS metagenome assembly PVMS01 (sample SAMN08582032, study PRJNA380276) | Marine sediment metagenome, whole genome shotgun sequencing project. | isolation source: ocean sediment barecode stripped | collected 2017
AATGTCTTGACGATGGGCCACATCGCCCGCAACTTTCCTCCTACCCGAGGGACCGCGCATGCGATCTCTATGGGTCATTATCAGCGCTCCTTGGTATTACTCAGAGCTTCGAACCACACCTTTCGACGTTTGGCAAAGCGCGAGCACGGTGGCTTGATCCTGGCCCCAAGTTGGCCAAGATGCAATCCGCTGAGGTCTATTTGACAGTGCCGTGGCAGGCGGTACGGCCCATCCTCGATAGGATATTTTTTTCGCAGGCCGCGTTGCAAGGCGGCAATGTCCGTCATTCCGGCGCGGTGTCAGCGCCAGCGCCTAAACGAACCGGAGCGTTCAGGTCTTCCAGATGCAGAAGGAAGGCACTGTGGTCATGCTGCGTCAGCCCCTTGTCATAAAGATCCTGAAACACGTCCCTGACCGCTTCCACAATCGGCAGCCGGACGTTCAGTTCGCCCGCCGTTTGGAGAACCGTGTTGAGATCCTTGACAAAATTTCGAATCGGCGCGCCAGGGCGAAAGTCACGGCTGATCATGCGCCTGCCATGTTCCTGCAGGACGCGGCTGTCGCCGTGGCCGCCTGACAGAGCCTCGGGGATTTGTGCGGGATCCGCGCCGCCCGCACTGGCCAGCAGAAGCGCCTGGGCGACGCCGGAAATGTTCACCGCTACCATGATCTGATTGGCGAGCTTCGCTATCTGACCACTTCCGGCCGGCCCGATATAGCTTGCACGCCCCATCGGCTTGAAAATGCCGGCGGCGTCGGCGCGGTCGAAATCGGATTTTTCTCCACCCGCCATGATCGCCAGCGACGCCTCAGCCGCACCAAGGCTTCCGCCCGATACAGGCGCATCGAGATGACCGACACTCCTGCCCATCCGGCGAGCGGCATGCGCCTGCGCCATTTTTGTCGGTATGGAAGCCATATCGATGAAGATCGCGCCGGGCTTCATGTGATCAATGGCACCGCTATCGAAGAATACCTCGCGCACCACCGGCCCGCTGTCGAGAATCGACAGGATGTAGTCGGCGCCCTCCACCGCTTCGGCGGGTGTGCTGGCGATCGAGCCGCCCGCCTCTTGAACCGGCGCTGCCTTGCTCAAGGTGCGGTTCCATCCGATGACATCGAACCCGGCCCGCACGAGGTTGACAGCCATGGGTGCGCCCATAATGCCCAGGCCGAGGAAAGCGACAGTGGCCATAACCATTCTCCGATATTGCCTTGAGGAAATGGCAGGATACCGGCCCGGAGTGTGCAAGACCAGAAAGTTCGTCTAGCACCGGCGACGCATCGGTGGGCCGGAGACCGTCAATGTATGAACAACGAACCCGAATCGGTCGGTTGAGGTCGGTCATCCGGCCACAAAACATTCATGGGTTTGGTGGACAGTGTCGTCAGGGAGCCGGTCTGTCCAACAATACCTCAGGTGGACACGGCCCGAGAGGCAACGAAAGGCCTTGCCAGAAATGGGCGAGGGACTCTGGAAACAAGTCTTTGGGAAAGTCCTCACCCTGAAGTCTGTTCTTCGGAACCTGGACAAGGCTCAGTTGGGGATGATTTTCAACGAGGTAATCGATTTTCCTTTGTCGCGATTTGATCGGTGTGCTGGCGCTCTCGATCGTTACGCCGATCAGTTGTCCCGCCAAGCTAAAGGCAATGTCGAGTTCGGCAAAGCTCGGCCGGCCGGCATCAAAGGCCGGGGGTAACAGAATCTGGGCCTGGGGCAATGGAAGCCATGCCGAGAAAATCCAGTCCCGATAGTTGAAAATTTCATCGTCTGCCAAGTCCGCGCCCAGTTCGGATTTGCGAGACTCCAATTGAGCGCCGACAAATTCCAAATATCGTTCCAAAAACAAGCGTATGAGTTTCGAAAATGGAGAACTGCGGTTGATGAGTCTTTCTCGGCAAAGATCGAAAAGATCTCCGATGGCGTTGACCTGCGACATTTGCTGGAACGAAATATCGATCCATCCGGGGCTGCTTAATCGCAAGCCGGGCGAAACGGGCGACACCAAGGCATATCTATTGGTCAACGCAAATGGGTGCTCGCCATTACAGCACTCGAAACCGTTCGCAATGGTCTCGGGGTTGGTGACGATGCCATAAACAATAAGTGTTTGCGGGTGATCCTTCGACAAAAAATCCGGATATTCTTGTGCCATGCACGCTCACATTTCATCGTGTCTATATATCCAACTCCATGATGTATAGGCCGCCAGCCCAGCGGTCACCCGCATAGACGATGCCGTTTTCATCGACATACACTTCATTCATTTGAATGGCGTTGACGCGGGAGTTTTCAGGCGCGGGCGGAACAAAGTAGGCGATCAATTCCGGTTGATACGGGTTTTTCAAATTGTAGACCCGAATGCCGGCATTGAAAAACGCGCCGACGATGATTTCCTCGCTGTGAAAGGAAGGGCCCGGACGGTTCTCATGCAGATTATGTGAGCCGAAGCGGCCACCCTTATGGCCGAATTCCTCCACCGGCGGCAGCGGCAACGTGCTGATCGGGACCAGGTTCTGCTCGTTCCGGGCATCGATGACCCAGGTCAGTTTCGGCCAATCTTCGGCGTCGTCCTTGATGCATTCATCGGTGACGACGAGCAATCCGCGATCGAACAGCGGCATCACGGTATGCGTGAAGCCGGGATAAGGATTGTGGGGACTCCAGTGCGAAACCACTTCCGGGTTGGACTTGTCGGATATGTCGAGAATGAAAGCGCCACCGTCAATATATCCAAGATAGGCCCTGTCCGGATGGTCGGGATAGACGTTAGCGTTATGGAGGCGAAAGGCATCGCCGCCGCGCAATTGATCCAGCGGCTCAGGGATGATCCGTTCCGGTGGCGGCGCCTCGTCACCTTCGCGCGTTCCCGGGTACCACCAACGTCCGACTTCTTCCATTTTTCCTGGATTGCGAACGTCGATAATCTGATAGATCTGATCGTCACGCGGGTGACGCGGCGTAAAATCCGGCGCTCCACTGGCCATATGGACAAACTCGCCATCGACGAACCAAAGACAGTGAACCCCTCGCGAATGGGGCCCCGCCGTGGAATGGAACCCGATTGATTTCGGGTTTGCAGGATCACTGACGTCAAACAACTCAATGCCTGCGGGTTCAAGGCCCAGTTCATAGACCTGATAGGCAACCGCAAGGATATCGCCGGTAACCTCGAGCGAGTTGGAACGCATTTTCTGATGTGGCAGTTCGGTCTGGCAGACGACCACGGTGTTTTTCGGATCTGTTACGTCGATGCCGCTAAAATTCTTGGGAGGCCCTTCATGCGCGATCCACAATATGCGCCTGCCCTTGTTGGTCACTTGCAGGGCCATCCCTTCACCAACGCCGCCGAAGCCACCCAAGGTGTTTTGCGAAATCAGGCTCATGTTTTTTGAAAGTGTGTCGGACATGCTGCTTTTCAGACCCCCAGTTGAATTAATGTCGCTGTTAATATTTGGACGGAATTTCTAGAATGAAAATATCCATCCGAGGAAGGTTAAAGGAAAACCCGAATGCCTGATACAGCGGCCGATCGCAATCCGAACAGGATACCCGTTTCGGTCATAACCGGGTTTCTGGGGAGCGGCAAAACGACCCTGCTCAATCATTTGGTCAGCCAAAGGGGCATGGAATCAACAGTCGTGATCATCAACGAATTTGGTGAAGTTGGGCTGGATCATCTTTTGGTGGAATCGGCGATCGAGAACATCCTGCTGCTTGAAAACGGCTGTATCTGTTGTTCCATTCGCGGCGATCTGGTCGATACCATTTGCGATCTTTTTGCCAAGGCCCAGAACGCCCAGATACCGGAATTCACCCGGATACTGATCGAGACAACGGGGCTGGCCTATCCCGGTCCCATCGTGCAAAGCCTGCAATGTGATGAAGCGGTTATCCGCCGCTGCCGTCTGGACTGCGTCATTACCATGGTTGATGGCGTTCAAGGCGCCGCGCAAATAATTCAATACGAAGAGGCGGCGACGCAAATCGCCCAGGCCGATATTGTACTGTTGAGTAAATCCGATCTCTGCGCGAGGGACTCTCTGAAGCAATTACGCAGTGATATTCTGCAAGTAAATCCGTTGGTGACCATTACCGCCGTCGAATTTGGACGCATCGATCCCGATCGGCTGTTTCGATCGCCCGGCGCGGAGCGTCTAATTATCGCGACCCACCATCATCATGATGCTTCCAATGGCGAGCATCGCCATGGTGAAATCATGACGTGCTCGTTGCTCCATGAAGCGCCTCTCGATGAGGCCCGATTGCGCCATTGGTTGGCGATGATCTATTCCTTGAGACCGCATGCGATGCTCAGGCTAAAGGGCTTCGCCAGGCTGTCGCATTCGAGCAAGCCCTTATTCATTCAGGCCGTCGGCGCTATAGTCAGCCCGTTTGAATGGCTCAATGAGTGGCCCGACGACAAGCCGGAAACCCGGTTGGTCCTCATTTTCAAAGGAATGTCTCCGCAAGCCGTGAAAAAGAGTTTCCGGCGCCATGTACTGACATAGGCCGTCCGCCAATCCGATCGGGCCGTCGCTGGGGCGGCAGGCCGCCCAATGCCGGATCGTTGGGTCAGGAAAGCGTTTCACGGTTCCCCGGATCGACCTCCTCAGCTATCAACTGGGAAAATCGGTTCAATTCGCCAAGGGAGAGCGTCCAATGAAATACAGAATCGTGACAAAACCGATGGTGGCTGCCTTTGCCGGCGTTGCCATGATCGGGTTCCTATCTTCATCGGCCTTGGCCGCGTGGCCCGACAAACCGATCGAGATGGTCTGCGCGACGAGCGCTAAATCCGGTGCGGCTCATTGGTGCCGCCTGATGTCCACCATCATCTCGAAAGAATTGGGGACGCGGGTCGACGTGCTCTTCGAGGGCGGCGGCGGCAATACCGCGTGGCCGAATATGTCGCCAACAAACCGGCGGACGGCTATACTTGGCTGCATCGGAATACGAGCTATGCGGGCTACATGAATCTGCCCACTTTCAAGCCGGACCCGAGCCAGTTTGAAGTCGTGGTTCACATGACCAAGTTCCTCTATGTGATGGGGGTTCCGGCCGACAGCAAATACAAAACCTTTGAAGACGTTATCGCCGACATGAAGGCCAATCCGGGCAAAATTTCCGTTGCCGGAAACAAGCCAGGGTCCGCCCACCATCGCCATTTAATCAATTTGTTCAATTCGTTCGACGTCGATTGGAACTACGTGCCCTATAAAGGGTCGGGTGCCGCCATGCGCGATGTCCTGGGTGGCCATATGCCAATTGGCGTCATTCCAACCGGGATTTGGCTACCGCAAGTCGAGGGCGGCAAGGGACGTTCCCTGATTTTGCTCAATGAGGCCCCGTATCCCGGTATCGATGCACCAATTCCAAAGGATTTCGGCAAGGACTATCAGTTCACCCACCAGGTCCAGGGCCTTTTCGTGAGGAAGAGCACACCGGAAGACATCAAGGACAAAATCGCGGCGGCTTTTGAAAAGGCATCGAAATCGCAGGAATACCAAGACTATTTGAAGAACACCACTGGCGCACTGAATGTGTTCGATACGGATCGGGCCAAGCTTACCAAAGAATTCCATGACGCCCGTATGGAAACGGGTGAATTCTTAAGAAAAGCAGGCCTTATCAATTAAGGTCCATCCCTGGAATCCACGGCATGGGCCGCGGCAAAATATACTGCGGCCCATGCCTGATCCCAGTCCAGCTGAATCAAACGTCATTAGTGTTCGAATATGAACCAAGGGAAAACGGATTCAAGAATAGCTGATATCGTTGTGGCTATTCTTTTGTTGGGCATTTCGTCTGTCGCATATTATATCACGACGACATGGATTCCTCCGGTTATGCCGGGTGATCCGGGGGCGACGTTTTTCCCGCGAATTTCTCTCGCCATCATCTGCTTCTTCGCGATCGTTTTGCTTTTTCAAAAAAATTCGACTTCAAGGTCCCAGGGCGGGAGCGAGCATTCTGTTGACGGCGGCGTGACCTATGCCGGTCCCCGTCAATTTTTTCTGACCTTCGTATTTTCGGGATTGTTGATTGCGGGCATCGCCTTTGTCGGGTTTGAGCCGGCTGCCTTCGCGTTTTTGTTCGGAATTCTGGGCTGGCGTACGAAACGTTGGCTTTGGGCATTTGTGACATCTGCGATCGCCATTCTCATTATGTATTTCGTGTTCGTGATTGTTCTTAATGTGCGGCTGCCTTTGCTGTTCCTGCCACCTTATCTGAACATTTTTTAGAGGGGAGAAATGGGCGGAGTCCTCGAAAATATCGGCCCGGCAATTGGTATCGTCTTGCAAGGCGAAAGCTTGCTGGTGATTGCGATCGGTGTGGTGGCTGGCGTCATTATGGGAATCCTGCCGGGATTTGGCGGCTCCCAAGCCTTGGCCCTGATGTTTCCGTTCACATTCATCATGTCGCCACCAGCGGCCATCCTGTTCATGGTTTCCGTATATTCGGCGGCGGAATATGGTGGGTCCATTCCAGCTATCCTTATCCGGACGCCGGGAACGACCGCCGCCGCCATGACGGTACTCGATGGATATCCCATGGCGCAAAGGGGCGAGGCTTACCGGGCGCTGATGATCTCCATCACCTCCGGCGTTTTCGGCGGCATCGTAAGCAGTTTGATATTTGTCGTTGCCGCGACGGCTTTGGCTTGGGTCGACCTGCAATTCGGGCCCAGCGAAATGTTCGCGCTTGGCTTGCTCGGACTGGCGATCATTGGCAGCTTTGTCGGCGATAATCCGACCAAGGGCTTTATCGCGGCCGGACTGGGGCTTCTGCTTTCCACTGTCGGCGAGTCCCCATTCGGAGCCGTCAGGTTTAATTTCGATCAATCCTATTTGAACGATGGCATTCCACTCATCGTGATGATTATTTCCATGTTGGCCGCGCCGGAAATATTCCGTTTGATGGGACTGACACGCGAAGCCGACAAAGAAGCGAGACGTGGTTCCAGGAATGTTTTGTCCGACAAGGGGTCTGGTTTCGGATTTTCGGATTTTGTGAAGCTGTTACCGACGATGATACGCGGCAGCCTGATAGGCACGGGCATTGGCGCAATTCCCGGCCCCGGTCCCACTGTCGGAACCGTGATTGCCTACAATGAGGAAAAACGTTGGTCGAAAAGACCGGAAGAATTCGGCACGGGTATCGACGAAGCCATTTCAGCGCCGGAATCGGCCAACAATGCGGTTGTCGCTGGGGCCATGGTGCCGGCGCTTGCGCTCGGCATCCCCGGATCGGGCGCCATCGCCGTCTTGCTTGGGGTTTTGGTCAGCAAGAATATTGTGCCGGGCCCGACGTTGTTCACCGAGCATGGCCCCCTGATTATGGCGATTTTTATCGGCTTGATCGTCTGTAATCTGTTCCTGCTATTATGCGGCATAGTCGGCATCAGGTATTTTGCCAAGATTGTCGAAGTGCCCGGCCGTATACTCGGGCCCTTTGTCATGGTGATGGTACTTATCGGCTCCTATGCTCACAACAACAACATGGCTCATGCCGCCATGGTTATTGTCCTTGGCGGGCTGGCTTACTGGATGATAAAATTCAAGTTCTCGACCATTCCCGTCATCCTTGGCTTCGTCATGGGCCCGATCATCGAGCTGAATCTCAACCGGGCGATGGTGATAAATCAAGGCGATGTCCTGGCCATTATCGCGCGTCCCATAACGCTGACCATATTGTCTCTGGCCCTCATCACGGGATTTACAGCCTTTCGCCGTAGCAAAAAGTACTGAGCGCTCTCGCTTTTATCGATTTGGATATTGCCTATGAATCCCGGCACATTTATCCTTGCTGTTTCTTAGGGACCGGACCGAAAAATGTCATGCATTCTGCGGGATCGGGGACAAAAAAATTGGACGACATGACATCAAGACGCGTCGAAAAATCTGATCTCGAAACCTTCATCGTGCGGGTGTTCCGGGCTTGCGACGTGCCTGAGGATGACGCCAATGACGTTGCACAGCTTATGGCCGAGGCGGACCTGATCGGCGCCGATGCGCATGGTGTTTTCCGCCTTCCGCAATATATCAAACGAATTCAGGCGGGCGGGATCAATACGCATCCGGTCATCGCGGTGGAAAGCGAGCGAGCCGCGATGGCGGTTCTTGATGGCGACAATGCACTGGGACATATGGTGATGCGCCGCGCCGCAGAGATTGCAGTCAAAAAAGCCGCAACGACCGGCGTCGCCTGGGTCGGAGCGCACCATAGCAATCATGCCGGCCCGGCATCGCTCTACGCGCGCATGCCTTTGAAAAAAGATATGATCGGTCTCTATGTGGCTGTCGGCAGCGCCAATCACTTGCCGCCTTGGGGCGGCATAGACATGTTGCTCAGCACAAATCCGATCGCGGTCGCCATCCCGTCCGGGCACAATCCGCCGATTGTTCTCGATATGGCGACGACGGTCGCTGCTTACGGCAAGGTCAAGACCAAGGCGCAACGTGGAGAGGCGATGCCGGAAGGCTGGATGATCGACCGGATGGGCAATCCGCTGACCGACCCAAAACGCGCCAGCGAGGGCTTTCTGCTGCCGATCGGCGGTCCAAAGGGATACGGGCTGGCGCTGATATTCGGCATATTGGTGGGTACGCTCAATGGCGCGGCATTTGGAAAGAACGTCATCGATTTCAATGCTGATTCAAAATCCGTCACAAATACCGGTCACTTTGTCATCGCGCTCGACATTGCCGCGTTCACCGATGTCGAGGGCTTCAAACGCGATGTCGACGAAATCTGGGCACAGATGAAGGGCTCGGCAACATTGCCCGGGTTTTCCGAAATCCGGCTGCCAGGTGAGCGCTTGGCCAAGACAATGGCGGAAAATTCCGCCAATGGCATTCCCATCCCGCATGAGCTGGGCTCTGCGCTTGACGATCTGGCAACTTCGCTAAATGTCGCCGGGCTGTGAGAAAAGCGCTCAAAAATATCCCATCGTTCAGGCAACGGCCTGGGCTATCCCGTTGAAATTCCGGTTCTAAGCGACATCTGCTCCGGCTCCGGCTGGCTGGGCTGCCAATTCGACAAGGAAATTTACATCATTCGGGAGTCATCTGCCCCAGCGAAGCGCCATGGGATCAAGTTCCCGGGCAAGCTTCAGCAATCCCTCCCGCGTTGCTGGGTCGAGCGGTGACAGCGGATGGCGGACATGATCGGATTTGATTACGCCGCCCTCCATCATCACGGTCTTGCAGGCGCGAAGACCGCACTGGCGGTTCTCAAAGTTGATCAGCGGCAGGATGCGCGCGTATTCAGCCGCGGCAGTATCGCGTTGACCGTTCCGGTGCGCCTCGACAACCGGTTTGATCAAATCCGGCAAAAGCGCGCTCGGCATGTTCCCGGTCGCGCCCGCGTCAAGATCAGCCATCAACGTAATCGCCTCTTCGCCGTCAAACGGCCCATCGATGAAGCCACCGCCCATTTCGACCAGCTTGCGCAGTTTGGCGGCGGCTTGCGGTGTTTCGATCTTGAAGTAGGCGACCTGTTCAATCTCACGCGCCATTTTCACAAGAAACGGCACCGTTAAATCCACGCCCGACAGCGGCGCATCCTGCACCATGATCGGCAATCCCGCTTCTCCCGCTCGGGCGAACTGATCCTGCGTCCCGGCCTCGCTCGCCCTCAGCAACGCTCCATGGTAGGGCGGCATCAACATGATCATTGCTGCGCCCAGATCTGCCGCCAATTGGCAACGCTCCACGACAATCTGGGATGAAAAGTGAGAGCATGTAACAATCACCGGAACACGGCCAGCGACATGTTTCAGCGAGAGGCGCATGAGTTTGTCGCGCTCGTTATCCGACAGCAGGAACTGTTCGGAGTAGTTGGCAAGGATACAGATACCATCGACGCCTTGATCGATCATACAATCAAGAATGCGTTCCTGGCCCGCCATGTCCAACGCCCCGGTATCGGAAAACGGCGTCGGCGCAACCGGCCAAACGCCGGCATAAGGAATTGTCATAGTGCCCGTGTCTTGATCGGATTGGAACTGCAGAACGCCCAGCAATCCTATGGCAGGCGGCAGGCGTTCGCAAACAATTGGATGCGCTATGCTGCCCAATCTTCGGGGCAAGTTCAAATCCCTCGAAAACTACCTGCCAGGTGGTCCGGGCCAAGGTGGCAGTTAAAGTTGACCGCGGGCCGCATTCGGTTAAGCCTGCGTGATTGCGCAGGAACGAAGGACAGGCGGCCGGACACCATGCGATCGCTTCACCGGGGCGGATTTGGCGATGGCGGCTTATCCAAGACGCGCCTGAACGTCTGAAGGAAAACACCATGCCCCCGCCCCGCTATATCCGCCTTCATGCCGATGATAATGTCGTCGTCGCCATCGACGCCGTTGCGCCGGGCACTACCGTCGGCGATATCGCGGTCAGCTCTCGCATTCCGAACGGCCACAAGCTTGCCTCGGCAGCGATACCCTGCGGTGATCCGGTGCTCAAATTCGGCCAGATCATCGGCTTTGCCACCGCCGATATCGCCGCCGGGGAACATGTGCACGAGCACAATTGCGCGGTGGCGGATTTTGAGCGTGACTATCGCTTCGCCGAAGGAGCAAGCGAAGAGGACGTTTTGCCGGAAGGCGAGCGCCGGACCTTTGACGGTTTCCGACGTCCCGGCGGCAAGGTCGGCACGCGCAATTATATCGGCGTCCTGACCAGCGTGAACTGTTCCGCGTCCGTTGCCCGCTTCATCGCCGAGGCCTGCAATGGCACCGGCATGCTGAACAATTACCCCAATATCGACGGCGTCGTCTCCTTCGTCCATGGTACAGGCTGCGGCATGGCCGGGTCCGGCGAGGGTTTTGAGCTTTTTGAGCGCACTCTGTGGGGCTATGCCTCCCATCCCAATCTTGCCGGCGTTCTCATCGTCGGGCTCGGCTGCGAGGTCTTTCAGATCCCGCGCCTGAAAAAGACCTATGGCGTGACAGAAAGCGCCACTTTCAGGACCATGACGATCCAGGGCGCCGGCGGCACCAAACGCGCCATCGAGGACGGCGTCGCCGCCATACGCGACATGCTGCCCGCGGCCAACGCGATCCGCCGCGAGCCGGTGCCGGCATCGGAGCTGACACTGGCGCTACAATGCGGCGGCTCGGATGGTTATTCCGGCATCACCGCCAATCCAGCTCTGGGCGTTGCGGCCGATACGCTGGTGAAGAATGGCGGCACCTGCATCTTATCGGAGACGCCGGAGATCTATGGCGCCGAACACCTCTTGACCCGCCGGGCCAAGGATCGCGAGACCGGCCAAAAACTCGTCGACCTCATTCACTGGTGGGAAGCTTATACGGCCAGGCATGGCGGCGAAATGAACAACAATCCCTCGCCCGGCAACAAGGCCGGCGGTCTGACCACCATTTTGGAAAAGTCGCTGG
>PVMS01003231.1_pt1 | contig 11398 bp, 10 predicted proteins | sample 1853461 | NCBI WGS metagenome assembly PVMS01 (sample SAMN08582032, study PRJNA380276) | Marine sediment metagenome, whole genome shotgun sequencing project. | isolation source: ocean sediment barecode stripped | collected 2017
AAACCCTCACGCTTCAGAATATCATAATAAATCATAATCTGCTTGATATAGCGGATCGGTTCGGTACCCCGGCAAAAGCCGTATTTGGCGTGCTTAAAGTATTTTCTGTATCGCAACAACGGCAAGGTTTTAGAAAGGGACTCCCATTTGTTTGGGTCAAGTCCCTTTTTTTTCGCGAGTTTGCGGGCATCATGGACATGTCCCTGCCCGATATTATAGGCTGCCAGAGAGATCAGTAACCGGTCTTTTCCCTTGACCGTATCAAAATGCTCAAATAAATTTTTAAGGTGTTGCACGCCGGCATTAATGTTTTGCACCGGATCGAATAGATCGTTAAGCCCCAGGCTTCTGCCGGTGGAGGGCATAATTTGCATCAGTCCCCTTGCGCCGGCCTGGCTTTTAGCCCAGGGATTCAGGTGCGACTCCTGATAGATCTGGGCGGCAATCAGTCGCCAGTCAAATCCATGTTTCTTGGCGGCGGCCTTGATAAACGGGCTGTAACGGGAAAGCCTGGTTTTAACGCGTCGGTGAAAAGCCTTTAAATCCACATAATCAAAATCTTTCGTGTCGCCGTAGTATTTATCGTAGATCGAATCGAATTTGCCGCTCTTTTTGGCCATTTTTAAAAACGCATTCATGTGCTCGAGCAGTTCAATAGATTTCGGATACACCGCCCAGCCCAGCTGCATGCGGTCGTTAATCGATCCCGTGCTGACGGCCCCCGGAAAGTTCCGACGATTGATTAAAATGATGTTGCTGTTGGCAATCGTAAAATCGATTTCTTCATCAGCCACTTTCTGAATGAGTTCTTCGATTGGCAGGTCATCATGCAGCCGGATCGATAGATCGATTCCCTGATGTTTTAACTCCACAAGTCGCTGCTGATACGCGGTTCCTTTTCTGACGTCAACGGTTTTGCCGGAAAGATCTGTTGCTTTTTTTATGCTTGAATTTTTGCGATGCGCAATAATTTGCTGCGCCACTTCCATATATCCGTCTGAAAACGTGACCCCAGTTTGCCATTTCGGTATAATCGGTGTACTGGCGGCGATAAACGCTGCCGATCCATTATTTAGGGCGGCAACCATGTCTTTCCAGCGATCAACAACCTTTACTTGCAGGCGAACACCCAGATATTCGGCAAAGGCTTGCGCCATTTCGTACTCAAAACCCATGGGCTGATCCCGGTAAAGATAGTAACAATCAGCGGTATTGCGAGTGACGACCGTTATTTCTCCGGTCTTTTGAATTTTTTGCAGGGTCACAAATTGGTATGCAGCCATAACCGGGCTGAACAAATAATACCCTAAAACCATCCAAACCAGGAGGATTGTTATCTGAAAACCGGTTTTTTCACTTAAGATATTATTAACTGCCGACCTGACCACAGCACATCACCCTTCCGTATGTAACTATTATCGACTCAAATGCAAACAATCTTAAATGCCAATGGGCTAAAATGCACCCAGCTGGCAGGGTTTTACTTTGATTTTGAGCTGCTCACAAACTGAACTGACCCTCATTTTAGAAACATCGAAGCGACGGGCAATTTCCCAGGCGTTTTCGCAGGAAAGTTTACCATCTACCCGCGCATCCCGAATGGCGCTTGCCAGGTCCGGATTTTCGGTTGCTTTGGGTTTGACAATCTTTTTTTCAGGCGTATAACCAAATAATCCCAGCTGGCATTTAACCAGCATTATTTCCAACAAATCAGCCGTTTTCCCGACTTCAGCCGCTGAAACATTCAGTTCAGCGGCAATTTTAAATGCCACCGCACAGGGGAGCTCATTATTTTTTGTTTGGCGGATAATATGGTCTTTGATTTTTTCATTTAATTGGGTGTTGGATTCATGTTTTTCGGCAAATTTTTGACCTTCTTCTCGCTGCATTTTTCAACTCCTAACCCGGACAAGCCGGAAAATGTTTTTGCACAAAATGCAAAGAATTCACAACTAAGGCTAATGGATAACTGATAATTACTCCGCCCTGAAAAATAGCCATAACAGGGTTGGGTATAGTAAATTTGTTCTTTGAAAATTAAAGAAAATATTTAGAAGTTGATCCGGGCGGATTAATTAATTATTTCTTAAAAAGAAGTACAAGATTTCAAGAGCTTAGTCCATACTATTTTATTTTTACATCAGCATCTGGGATGAAATTAAAAAGCCCCAAAAAGCATAAAAAAATGCGCAGCATAAAATAATTAATCCGCCGAACCTTCGATCTAACAACTTACTTCAGTTTTCAAAGAACAATTTGCAACCCTAAATATGCTATTTTTCAGGGCGGAGTAATTAGATACGTATTTTCAACACCCGCTGCCGGCGATTCCGTTTCGAGGATCCTGTTTATACCGCTTGTCATAAATATGTTCCGTTTGCCGGATTCGCTAACAAGGGAAAATGTAATGTGTAACAGCTTAAAATTATTACAAACATGACAACCGCTATATTAATGAAGAAAAATTATTAGAGCGTTTGCATCAGGCCATATTGGACGTTATCGACAACCCTGAGAAGGCACAACAAACTACCGCTATCGGAACGTTATTTTGACAAACGCTCTAGCAAGAACTCGGGGACAGACCGGCCTGTGCGGCAACTTTTACGGCTCTATTTTACTTGAATAATCTCCGTTCGTTTGTTAGTGTAAGATATTTAAACCACTTGGGATTTGATTCTTACATTCAAAACTTGGTCTTCTGGACCGGGTCCGAGATCAACGGCTTTGCCGTAATCGAATGCCATGGGGTACTGGAATAATGGAATGTTGGAATACTGGGTTTAGCGGAATTAGATCTACTTTTATTTAGATGGCCCTGATCTGAAATTGAAATCAGGACATCATCCGCTTTTCATACCCAATATTCCATTTTTCCGCCATTCCATTATTCCATTGGTAACCTAACGGCAAACACCATCCCTCTGGGGGAAATCAAAGCGTGGCCCTCTGGGACAGGATTCTTTACTATTGATGTCGGGCAATTGGACGCTGAGCGCAAGCCGTTTTCTGTTTTGGGCGCAGTTTCCCGATTTTAATGATTATCATATGGAAAATGGTTATCGGATCACTTTACAGATCATTTGATACGCCTTAGCTTTGCAATAAAAAGCCAGACCGAAACCCGGATACAGCGTCCGCTGAAGTTTTGAAACACTATACCATAATTTGATTTATAGAAAAATAAGCATTTTTATGAAAATTTCAAAGATCAAACGAAAAAAAACGCGCCAAATAACAGTCGGTAAGGTAAAAATTGGTGGATCGGCACCGATTACGGTGCAATCCATGACCAACACGCCAACTCAGGATGTCGCAGCCACAGTTGCCCAGATTGTGCGTCTGCAGGAAGCCGGCTGTGAAATTATACGCGTCGCTGTGCCGGATCAGGAAGCGGCTGCAGCGATATCGGCGATCAAAAAACAGATCGATATCCCGCTGATTGCCGACATTCATTTCAACTACCGGCTGGCCATTGCCGCCGCCAAAGCCGGAGCCGATGGGCTTAGATTAAATCCCGGCAATATTGGCGGTATTAAAAAGGTTAAAGCGGTAGTGGACTGTGCCAAGGACTTTAACCTCCCCATCCGCATCGGGGTCAATTCCGGCTCCCTTGAAAAAGATATCCTTAAAAAATATAATGGGGTTACAGCGGCCGGCATGGTGGCAAGCGGGCTGCGCCACGTGGAATTGCTGAAATCTTTAGACTTTCACCAGATTAAGATTTCCCTTAAGGCTTCCGATGTTCAGCGTACCCTGGAAGCCTATCGGCTCCTGTCTGCAAAAACCGACCTGCCGCTGCATGTCGGCGTAACCGAGGCCGGCGCACTTTATTCGGGAATTGTTAAATCGGCGCTGGGAATCGGAATGCTGTTAGCCGAAGGCATTGGCGACACCATCAGGGTTTCCCTGACCCGCGATCCGGTTGAAGAGGTACGGGTCGGATTCGAAATCCTGAAAGCGCTTGATATCCGCCGTCGCGGTCCGGAAATTATCGCCTGTCCCACCTGTGGGCGCTGCAACATTGAGCTTTTTGACATTGTTGAGCGGGTTGAAAAAGCACTGATGACCACGGCTGAGCCGATTAAGATCGCTATAATGGGATGTATGGTCAACGGACCGGGAGAAGCCCGGGAGGTGGACATCGGCATTGCCGGTGGGGACGGCAATGGGGTGCTGTTCAGAAAGGGCAAAGTGGTCAAAAAATTTGCGCAGGAAAAACTGGTGGAGGTTCTATTGCATGAAGTGCGTGAATATGTAAAAGATCTCAATGCCGAAAACCGGGACGAGCAGGATTTATAATTTCAGCGAAAGGCAGGACATGACAAAGCAAGTGAAGACAGCGATCTCACCGACACGTAACGAGGATTATCCGGAATGGTACCAACAGGTCATTAAAGCCTCGGACCTGGCCGAGCGGTCACCGGTCAGGGGCTGTATGGTCATTAAACCCTGGGGCTATGCCTTGTGGGAAAATATTGTGCATGCCATGGATAATCTGTTCAAGGCCACCGGGGTTAAAAACGCCTATTTCCCCCTTTTTATTCCTTTAAGTTTTCTTGAAAAAGAGGCTGAGCACGTTGAGGGCTTTGCCAAGGAATGTGCGGTGGTGACCCATCACCGGCTGGAAAAGGGCAAAAGCGGCCGTCTTGAGCCCGCTGGTCCGTTGGCCGAGCCCCTGGTGGTGCGTCCGACCTCTGAGACCATTATCGGAGATTCATTTTCCAGATGGGTGAGCAGCTATCGTGATTTGCCGATATTGATCAACCAGTGGGCCAATGTGGTGCGCTGGGAAATGCGGACCCGCATGTTTTTAAGAACCAGCGAATTTTTGTGGCAGGAAGGACACACGGTGCACGCAACTGCCGAAGAGGCCCGTGAGCGTACGCGCATGATGCTGGATGTTTATACCACCTGTGTTGAGGATTATCTGGCGATGCCGGTTATCCGGGGGCGCAAGTCACCCGCTGAACGCTTTCCGGGGGCGGTGGATACACTCAGCATTGAAACCATGATGCAGGATCGAAAAGCATTGCAGTCCGGGACGTCGCATTTTCTGGGTCAAAATTTTGCGCGGGCTTCTGAGATTAAATTTCAATCAGCCGCTGAAACCGAAGAATATGCCTGGACCACTTCATGGGGCTCATCCACCCGAATGATCGGCGGGATCATCATGACCCACGGTGATGATGACGGTATTATTTTGCCGCCCAAAGTTGCATCCGCGCATGTTGTGCTTTTGCCCATTTTTCGGAAATCTGAGGATCGGGGATCGGTGATGGATTTTACTGAAAAGCTGGCCCGGGAATTAAAAGCAAAAACTTACCACCATCGAAAGGTGGTTGTCGAAATTGATGACCGTGAAATCGGCGGTGCCCGCGGCTGGGATTGGGTTAAAAAAGGGATCCCTTTACGAGTGGAGATCGGCCCCAGAGACATCGCCCAGCATTCGCTTTTTGTCGGCCGCCGGGATCAAGCACCGAATGAAAAGAAAGCCATCGACCGAGATCAATTTGTGGCCGAAATAACCGATATTCTGGATGAAATCCAGGAGAACCTGTTCCAGCGGGCCCTGGCATATCGCAAGCAACACACCGTTGCCATTGAAGATAAAAAAACATTTTACGAATATTTTACCCCTCCAAATGGCGAAAAACCTGAAATCCATGGCGGCTTTGCCGTCTCCGGCTGGTGCGGCTCAGATGAATGCGAATCTAAGATAAAAGAAGATCTCGCCGTAACCATTCGCTGTATTCCATTTGAAAGCGAGAACGTTAAAGGTCGCTGCATTTACTGCGGCAAGGACAGCGATAGTCAGGTGATATACGCAAAAGCTTACTAATCTGGTTGCTGGCTGCTGGTCACTGGCTACTTGCTACTGGCCGCTGGTTTCTTGTCCCCGGTAACCAATAGATATCTGGTTTTAGATTAATGGTTAATGGAATTCACATTTAAGATTATTGGATAAAGAATTATTCCGATGATCCAAATTGAAGATATTATTGACCGCTTAAAAGAGACCGGCGGCCCGCGGCCGGAAGCCAGAAGTAGGGCAGCCCACCGCGGCTGCCAGCAGCCAACAGCCAACAGCCAGAATCCAGCGACCAGCAGCCAGATGCAAGAAGCGAGTAACCTGCCTTGATCCGGATTAACGATATAGTTGATAAGGTCAGCGATTACGTTCCAGATGCCGACCTGGACCTCATCGAGCGTGCTTATATTTATTCGGCCCGGGTTCACGAAGGCCAGGTGCGGCTTTCGGGAGAACCTTACCTGTCCCATCCCCTTGAAGTGGCCGGCATCCTCGCGGATATGAAACTGGATCCGGAAAGCGTGGTCGCCGGTATTCTGCATGACGTCATCGAAGACACTTCCGCCACTCCAGAAGAAATCAAGAATCTGTTTGGTCCGGAAGTATTGCATATTGTATCCGGAGTTTCCAAGCTCAGCAGCCTGTCCTTTGGCAGTTCCCAGGCCCGTCAGGCCGAAAGCATTCGCAAAATGTTTTTGGCCATGGCTGACGATATTCGGGTTATTCTCATTAAACTGGCTGATCGGCTGCACAATATGCGCACCCTGCAATTTCACAGTGCCGACAAAAGAAAGGAAATTGCCCAGGAAACGATTGATATTTATGCGCCCATCGCCGCCCGCCTGGGGATTTATTGGATTAAAGATGAGCTCGAAGAATCATCCTTCAAATTCATCCAGCCGGAGGAATATGCGCGCATAGAAAGCCTTCTCAGCAATTCTAAGACCGACCGTGAAAAATACGTTGAACATGTAAAAAGCCACATCAATAAAGCAATGGATGCAGCCAATTTGCAGTGCGAGGTGCTGGGCCGCAATAAAAATTTTTACAGCATCCATAATAAAATGATTTCCCAGAACCTTCCTTTTGAGGAAATTTATGACATCATTGCGTTCAGAATTATTCTGAAAACCATGCCCCAGTGTTACGAGGCGCTGGGCCTCATCCATTCATTGTGGAAACCGATCGATCATAAATTTAAAGATTATATCGGGCGTCCCAAAACCAATATGTATCGGTCGCTTCACACGACCGTTATTGGGCCGGTTGGGGAGCGCATTGAAATTCAGATCCGCACCTGGGAAATGGACGGAGTGGCCTCATCCGGTATCGCCGCCCACTGGGGCTACAAAGAGGGCAAGCGCCTTGATGAAAATGTGAGCCGCAAATTTGCATGGATACAGAATCTCGTAGAAAACCAGGAAAATTTTCTGGATCCCGGCGAATTTTTAGAAAATGTCCGCATCGATCTTTTCCCCGATGAAGTCTATGTTTTCAGCCCTCGCGGCGAGGTGAAAACATTGGCGCGCGGCGCTACGCCGGTTGATTTTGCTTATCTGATCCACAGCGAGGTGGGCAACCAATGTACCGGCGCAAAGGTCAACGGACGGATGGTACCGCTGCCTTACGAGCTGAAAACCGGTGACATTGTTGAAATCGTTACGTCCAAGAATCACCACCCGAGCAAGGATTGGCTCAACTTTGTCAAAACGGTTAAGGCCCGCTCAAAAATCCGGCACTGGATCAAAGTCCAGGAAAAAGAACGCAGCCTCACTTTGGGCAGGGAAATGTGTGAAAAGGCTTTCCGCAAGGAGCGCCTGAATTTTAATACCCTGGCCAAATCCGAAAAGATGATGCAGATTGTCGAGCAATTTGGTTTCAAGGCCGTTGATGACCTGATTGCCAATGTGGGTTATGGCAAGATTACACCGCTGCAGGTGCTGCGCAAGTTCGCTCCTAAAATTGATGAAGAGGAAGTTGACGAATCGATTTTTAACAAATTGATGGGGCGGGTCCGCAAGAAAAAACCCAAAACCGGGGTGCTGGTAAAAGGAGTAGATGACATCCTGATCAAGTTCGGCAAATGCTGCCAGCCCGTACCCGGAGACCCTATTGTGGGTTACATCACCCGGGGGTTTGGCGTAACCGTTCACCGCACCAATTGTGTGAACGCTCTGAGGATGAATCCGGAACGGCAAATCGAGGTGTCGTGGAGTCAGCAGGTCACCGAAACCTATCCGGTAAATATCAGAATCATTTCGCAGGATCGGATGGGATTGCTGGCCGATTTGGTTGGCAATATCAGCAAGTTGGGCGCCAATATTCTGAACGCAAAAACCGACACACGGGAAAACAAAGTGGTTGACAGCTTTTTTACGATTGGGGTGGAGGACACCGCCCATTTAGAGAAAATTTTGGCTGCCGTTAAAAAAGTTAAACACGTGCAGGAGGTAAAGCGGGTTGGTTAGGATGCCTTGACAACATTGCCGGATTTAATGCAACTGGTGCAGACCATCATTTTTTTGACTCGGCCGTTGGATACGGCGCGCACGCGCTGCAAATTTGGATTAAATCGACGTTTGGTCACATTATGTGCATGGCTGATATTATTTCCCACCATTGGTTTTTTACCACACATTTCACATACTTTGGACATTCCAAGTTCTCCTTATTCTTCAAGTCGTTATTTTCGAATTGAAGTTTGCGTAAGTACACCAAATCAAAGCGCCTGTAAAGCTTTTTTTATAGCGGTTGTCATGTTTGTAAAAATGAAGAAAAATTATTAGAGCGTTTGGATCAGGCCATATTGGACGTTATCGACAACCCGGAGAAGACACAACAAACTACCGCTAGCGGAACGTTATTTTGACAAACGCTCTACTCGGATTCTTCTTTGGTGATTGAGGCCTCACACTTGGCGATGTATTCAAGCGCTTTTTGATGATATCCGACATCCGGGTAGTCAGAAATGATCGACATGAATCGATGTAATGCGGCTTTGTAATGTTTGGTGTTGTAATAAAACACACCGACTTCATAAGCATGTCCCGCCAGGCTTTTTTGGGCCTTTTTCATGTGCGCGGCGGCTCTGGTCGAATATTGATCCCGGGGGAATTGTTTTGTCAAGCGTTGAAACGCTTCCAGCGCTTTTTGAGCTGATGTCTGGTCTCGGTCCGTCGTATCGATTTGGTCGTAATAACATCGACCAATCTGGTATATGACATAAGGGATGGCCTCGTTGCGTGGGTGGAGCTGTTCAAAATTTTCATAGGCATAGATGGCTTCCTCATACTCCACACGCTGATAATGCGCATCTGCGATCTTTAATTCAGCCAGGATGGCATATTTTGAAAACGGATAATAATCTTTGAGTTTTTGAAATTTATCAATCGCTTTATCATACTTTCCGTTTTCATACGCATCCATCCCCTCCCAGGCCAATTCCTGGGCGGTGCCACCTTCCTCGATTCCCAAAATTTTATTAAGCTGGTCTTTCATTGATGTGCATCCGGTTGTGACCAGCAGGACAATCAAGTATATGGTGGATATGCGCCGCATGAGTCTAAAACTTTCTTCAAATATCCTAACTCACGGGGTTCGTGTGTTTAGATTTCAGGTAATTTTGTTTAAGGCTTCTTCCAATTTTGATTTTGCCACCATTCCGGTGATTTGTTCCACCACGTCACCGTTTTTAAAGAATATAAGCGTGGGAATCGCTTTGATGCCGTATTTGCTGGGGGTAACCGGACTGTTGTCAACATTGCATTTTGTAAATTTGACTTTATCGCCGAAAGTGTCGGCCAGATCTTCTACCATGGGTCCAATTGCTTTGCAGGGGCCGCACCAGGGCGCCCAAAAGTCCACCATCACCGGTTTGTCCGCCTGCAGCACCTCTGCTTCAAAATTTCCATCATCTATTTCCATGATACCTTCTGCCATGATTTTTCATCCTTTCCTTGTCGAGATTAAACAATCTTTCGATAATAGTGGTATGCGGTTATATTGTCAACCTTGGCCAATCTTTCGGCAACCCACCGTGTCCGCGACACCCGGTCTCCTACTTCGCCGGGCTGTTCGTTACCCATGGCCTGTACGATTTTTTAAAATTGGAACGGTTATAATTGAAGGTGGAGCTGGTGTCAAATGAAACGAATAGAGATCTAAAACTTTAGTATTGATTTGAATCGAGGTTTTTGGCAACCTTGAAATCTCGTAAAAAGTCAGAAAAGCAACCGTTTTACGAATTCATCAACCTTGACTATTAATTTTTTTGGTGTTCGTCAATTCCATTTGCACCATCGGTAATCCATGACCGGAAAGGCTTTGACAATGGGAAACAAGATTCGTATCGGGGCCCTTATTTCAGGGGGCGGATCAAACCTGCAGGCAATTATTGATTTCTGTGAAAATGGCAGAATTAGCGCAGAATTGGCCTTCATCGGATCCGATAACCCCCGGGCTGAAGGCCTTAAAAGAGCCGCAAACTACAAAATTCCTTCATTTGTCGTTGATTATGCTTCGATTATTGGCAAGTTTAAAGCGGACCCATCGAGGGCACAGCTGCCGGGTGATTTTGACTATGATGATATTCTTGCCAAGCAATCCCTTGTCCGGGGGCAGGATGATTCCGACAAGGTTAAAACCTTTTTATTCACCCGGGCGATTGCCGAGGCCAAGCTGCTAACTGAAATGGAACGTTATCCGTTTGATCTGCTGGTGCTGGCGGGATTCATGAGAAATCTGACGCCTTATTTTATTGATCGGGTAAACCTGGATCGCAAAAACCTCCGAATCATGAACATTCATCCGGCTTTGCTTCCGGCATTTCCCGGTGTAGACGGATACGGCGATACGTTGCGTTACGGTTGCAAGGTCGGGGGATGCACGGTGCATTTTATCGATTACGGCGAAGACACCGGACCGATAATCGGTCAGCGGGCCTTTCCCATTACCCATGACGATACACTGGATTCCATCCGCAAAAAAGGCCTAAAGCTGGAATGGGAGCTTTATCCGGAATGCATCCGGATGTTTGCGGAGGGCCGCTTGAAAACGGTTATAAAGACGTTTACACTGGATAACGGGCAAAAGAGTCGGCGCACCATAGTGGAAATCTTACCCGCAGCTAAATAGTTGTGTTATTTCATCAATTCCTTCAGTTGCTAAAGATGTTAGCGCCGACTGGTTAATAGTTATTGGTTATTCGTTAATGGTAATCGGGTTTTGGCTATTAGGTGGCAGGTTGTCAGGTGTCAAAAACAGCGAACCGCAGAATATCGAATATCGAATGTTGAATGTCGAAGGCTAAGAAAACTTCGTCATTCGAAATTCCTTGTTCGATATTCGATATTCAAAATGGGGGAAATTGGTGTTGTTAAGGAATAGCGGCCAGCAGCCAGCAACATGCTGCCGAGCATTAACAAATAACTGATAACCAATAACATCCCTAAAGGTAGGATCTGGCACCCACATAACGGGTTTTGAAATATTTATTGGACAGAGACGACGATTGAATTCGGCGGCCTCTACTCGGTGCATGCAAAAATTTATTTCCGCCCGTATAGATACCGACATGGGAAATCCTGT
>PVMS01069171.1_pt1 | contig 11398 bp, 13 predicted proteins | sample 1853461 | NCBI WGS metagenome assembly PVMS01 (sample SAMN08582032, study PRJNA380276) | Marine sediment metagenome, whole genome shotgun sequencing project. | isolation source: ocean sediment barecode stripped | collected 2017
AAGCGGCAATATAATACAATTGGAATACCCAAATCATACTATAAAAGTTGAAGTTGAACTTGCTAAATATGACTTGCTCTCTTATTTAAAAAATCCTTGAAAAATTTTGAGATTGACCTAAACATCAGTGTTAACGAAACGGCAGAAAAACAATATGCTTATACACCACAAGAAAAATATGAAAAATTAAAAGAAAAGAATCCTTTGATCGAGAAGCTAAGAAAGGAATTTGATTTAGATGTTTAGTAAGGAGGGTTCTAAATTATAACAATAAAAATGGGAAAATGATGTTAGGCTTAAAACTTCCAACCGACCCTCGCTGGGTAAGTATTGTAGAAAAAAATATTGAAGAAATCCTTACAGACCATGCTTTCTGTGAGATAAAAGCTTCGTCTACTGCTATTTCACTGATGGTATCTTTTCCAGAGTTTACTGAACTTGTTCAGGAGATGCCAAAATTAGCCAAAGAGGAGATGTGTCATTTTGAAATGGTGCACAATATTATAACTGATCGTGGATGGGTACTTGGAAGAGACCGTAAAGATGAATACGTTGTGAAATTGCTTACTTTTTTTCCGAAAGGAGGAAGCCGAACAACACAATTGGTTCATAGATTATTATATGCAGCATTAATTGAGGCTAGAAGCTGTGAGCGTTTTAAACTTTTAGGAGATAATCTAAAGGATAAAGAATTGGCTGACTTCTTCAAAGGATTAGTAGCAAGTGAAGCAGGACATTATACATTATTCTTAAATTTTGCAAGGAAATATGGTAATCGAAAAGAGGTAGATAAAAAATGGGATGAACTTCTTGTATTTGAAGCTGAAATAATGAAAGACTTAGGTAAAAAAGAAACAGTTCACGGCTAAAACATTAATATCTATTCATATAATTTTGTTTCAGAACAAATATTTATAACTTACTAACATGACTTAACACTAAAATGATATATTATGAAAACATTAAAAGTATTATTTGCAATAGCTATTATTAGTACAATGATTATTTCTTGTAAAGAGAATAAAAAAGAAACTGAAGATGAAGCTACGGATATAATTGAAGCAGTAGATGAGACTCCAAAAGAAGATGCAGACAAACCTGAAGAGGCTGGATTTACTTATTCTGTAAATTATCCAAGCGACCAGGAATTAGCCGATAAAGTTGATGCTGCAATGAAAGATTTGCTTGAAAATTACTCAGATCTTGAACCATATTTTAAAAATGCTTATGGTTATGCAGTATTTCATAATATTACAAAAGTTGGTATAGGCATTGGTGGTGCTGGAGGTAGCGGATTGGTTTTTCAAAACAATGCAGTTATAGGTAAAGCAAAAATGAGTCAAGCGACAATTGGTCTCCAATTGGGTGGTCAAACTTATAAGCAGGTTATCTTTTTTGAAGACAAAGAAGCACTCTATAATTTCACCAATGGAAAATTTAAATTTTCAACTGGAGTATCTGCTGTTGCAGTTAAAAAAGGAGTATCTACAGACGTTGTTTATCAAGACGGAGTTGCAGTTATAGGAGAAGGTGAAAAAGGGTTAATGGCTGAAGCTTCAATAGGAACCCAAAAATTTAAATATGAAGCAGGAAATTAATAGCTAATATTTAAAATTCTAGCTGCTGTAATAATATTTCTAATAGAGTCATTTATGGTGCAGGTGTAGTCATAATTTTTGGGGCTGCTTTTGGTAATGTAGCTATTGAATTACCTCTAGAGGCTGAAATTGGTATAATAATTAGTCAATTAATAAATCGATAAAATAAAGAAAAAAACAAAAATGATTCTTTAAGCAACTAATTTTTAGGTTGCTTTAATTTCTCATTATAAAGACTTCTTATAATTCCATCTGAGAGTCCAATTTTAGGCACATAAACACATTTTGCTCCACTCCATTTCATGGCAGATAAATATATTTTTAAAGCTGGGATAATAACATCAGCTCGATCAGGATTCATATCCAAGTTAACAATACGCTCTTCGTAACTAAGCTTACTGATTTGTTTAAAATATTTTTTTAAATATTTATAGCGTAAAGGTTTTCCAATTTTTATTCCACTATGCTTATATGTGCTATTAATATTTCCTCCTGTTCCCAGTAAAGTTATATGAGAATATTTTTTAGTGTTTGTTTTTATCCATTGTTTTACTTCTTCCCAAGTTGAATGGTCTACTAAATTATTGATCATTCTAACTGTTCCTAATTTAAATGAATGAGAGAACACTGTCTGCCCATTTGCATAAATAGTGAGCTCTGTACTTCCTCCCCCTACATCTACATACAGAAAAACTTTGTCATGTTCTAAATATGTTTTTATGTCTGTAGTAGCGATAATTGAAGCTTCATCATCACCATCAATTATTTCTATTTTAACACCCGTTTCTTTAAAAAGATCTTTAACTATATCCTGTCCGTTTTCTGCTTCTCGCATTGCTGAAGTTGCACAAGCTCGGTAGCCAACAATATTGTGTGTTTTCATCAGTAACTGAAATGCATTTAACGTATCTACCATTCGCAAGTAGTTAGTTTCAGTAATCTTTCTATTAACAAATACATCAGCGCCTAATCTTATAGGCACTCTGATTAATGAAGTTTTTTTAAATATAGGATCTCTACCTTTTTGTTCAATTGAGGTAGCAATAAGTAATCGTATCGCATTGGAACCAATATCTATGGCACCAATTTTATTAATATTAAGCATACTATTTAAAATTCTTTATTACTTTAAATCTCTTGGGAAAATAGTTTTTAATGTGGTTCCGTAATTAACATTATTCCATGAATCGACAGTGAATTGGATAATAACAAAGCCGCTGGTTGGAAGATTATCAATATAATTATCACCAAGCATATTAACTATAGAAGTAAAAGCGTGGTTATGCCCTACAATCATCACTCTATTCCATTTGTTGTTCAGGTTTTTAATTACTTCCATTACTTTTTGACCGCTAAAATCATATAAATCATGGTTTAATATTAAATCATCATCCGAAACTTTCCAGGCTTTTTTAAAATACTCAGCGGTTGAATGCGCTCTGTTTGCGTCGCTACTAATAATTTTATTTGGAGCTTTAACTTTATCTTTGATATGATTAGAAACTAAAACTGCATCCCTTTTTCCTCTTCCCTTTAAAGGACGTTTATGGTCATCAACATTATGTTTCCATGATGATTTTGCATGTCTAAGTATGTATAGTGTTTTCACAATATAATATTATATATAGTATTAATTAATAATATGTTAACTAATGTTACTTAAACCTTTAATCAAGGCGCTAATCGTTCTATTTTCCAATCATACCCTTGTAATGTATACAGCATTCTATCATGTAATCTGTTGGATCTGCCTTGCCAAAATTCAATAGATATAGGTGATACTAAATATCCTCCCCAATAATCAGGTCTAATAATCTCTTTGTTTTTAAATTCTTCTTCCAATAATTTCAATTTTTTATCTAGAGCTTCCCTATTTTCAATCACACTACTTTGATCAGATATAATAGCACCTAAACGGCTTCCAACTGGTCTAGAATCAAAATAATTATCAGAAACATTTTTTGGTGTTTTACTCGCTTTACCCTTAATTATTACCTGCCGTTCCATCACAGGCCAAAAAAAAGATAGAGAAACATTCTCATTTACTGCAATAGACTTTCCCTTTTCACTATTATAATTGGTAAAAAAGTAAAAACCATATTCATCATATTCTTTTAGAAGAACTACCCTGCCCTTGGGAAAACCATCAAGTCCAATTGTTGTTAGAGTCATAGTATTAACCTCTCTCTCACCTACAGCATCCTTGGCTTCATAAAACCATGTTCTGAACTGCTGTAAGGGATTAGGATCAATACTAGACCTTGATAGATTTCCCTTTTCATATGAGCGTCGATAGTTGTGAAGATTTTGAGACATAAACATTAATTCATACTGCAATTTACGATTTTGTATAGATTCAATGATCGAAAAATAAATATTTAATGATTAATTAAAACTAATCCCTATATAAGAAAAGTCTTGCCGTCTTTAGCTAATTCTACATTCTCAAAAATAGACTCCGCTTCACTTTTAAAGAGGTCTAAGCTAGAATAACGTGTAGAGTAATGACCCAATATTAACTTTCCTACACTTGCTTTTTTAGCTATAGAGGCGGCATGAACTGCTGTACTATGTCCGGTTGAATCACACATATGACCATGTTCATTTAAAAAAGTTGACTCATGGTAGAGAGTTGTAACATTTTTGATTTGTGAAATACAATCTGGATGAAAAGCAGTATCACTACAATATGCGTAAGATTTCGGAATGTCAGGTTCGAAAGTGAGTTCTTTGTTAGAAATGAGCTCTTCGTTTTCATTCTTTACATCAAACCCTTTCTTAATTTTCCGATAATAGCTTATATCTATTCCAGCCTTTTGTACTGCAGCTAAATTAAGTTTGCGTTCGCCTTTCTTTTCTTTAAATAGAAAACCATTTGTATAAATTCTATGCTTTAGGGGTATGGTTTGAACCGTTACTTTTTCATCTTCAAAAATGAATTGAGGGTCTTTGCTTTCTATCTCATGAAAAAACAAGGGGTAATTTAACCACGACTTTCCAAGTTTCAACTGAAGAAGAATTATTTCTTTAATCCCTTTCGGGCCATATATGTGAAGATCAGCTTCCCGACCTAATAGCATAAATGTTGAAATTAAGCCAACCAATCCAAAATAGTGGTCACCGTGTAAATGCGAAATGAATATATGCCGGATTCTTGAAAATTTTACTCTATGGCGTCTTAATTGTATTTGTGTTCCTTCACCACAATCAATTAAAAACAAATGATTGCGGATGTTTAATACTTGAGATGTGGGATTTGTATTAATACGAGGAGTCGCAGAATAACAGCCTAGAATTGTAAGTTTCATAATTACACCATTTAGAAACCTAATTCACGTTCTATTTCTTCCATTTCAATAATATCTTCTGCTTCCTGAAGTGTTGGCACTATAACCATTTCAGTTGGAATATCATCTGGATTTATAACAGAATTTACAATAACAAAGGAATGTTTGGTAATTCGATGTATGTTTGAAATATTTAGAAAAAGCAATAACTCATCCAAAGATAAATTAAGGTTTTTTAATAAATCAATTACCACATTTTGTCTTTTAAATTTTTTAGCTATCTGAAACTCCATAAATGAAGCAAATTTTTCTAAATCATTCTGTTCATCCTCAAGAACAACAAAGTTATCATAATTGCTAATTTTCATCTTTTTCAATTTTCGATGCTAGTAAATATAGAACAGCCATACGAATTGCTACTCCATTTTGTACTTGATCTAAGATAATAGCTTGTTTACTATCTGCTACATCGCTAGTTATTTCCACACCACGATTAATAGGTCCGGGGTGCATAACTACAATTTCATTATCTAATGAATCCAACATAGCTTTATTAAGACCAAATTGTTGGGTGTATTCTCGAGTAGTTGGGAAATAATTAATCTCCATACGCTCATTTTGAACACGTAGCATATTGGCAACATCACACCATTGCAAGGCTTTTTTAAGATTAGTCTCTATTTCAACTCCAAGACTATCAATAAATTTAGGTAGTAAAGTTTTAGGACCACAAACCTTAACATTGGCGCCTAATTTTTTCAAGGCAAAAATATTTGATAATGCAACTCTCGAGTGAAGTATATCTCCGACAATAACTACATTTTTTTTTGCTACATCTCCTAATCGTTCTCTTATTGAGTAACAATCCAGTAAAGCTTGAGTAGGGTGTTCATGAGTCCCATCACCAGCATTGATAATACTAGCATTGATGTGTTTAGACAAAAACACCCCTGCACCTGGATTTGGGTGACGCATAACTACCATATCAACTTTCATTGACAAGATATTATTTACTGTATCTACTAATGTTTCTCCTTTTTTTACTGAAGATGAGGAGGCTGAAAAGTTTATGATGTCTGCCGATAAGCGTTTCTCTGCTAATTCAAAGGAAAGTCTTGTACGAGTACTGTTTTCAAAAAAAAGATTTGCAATAGTTATATCTCGTAGTGAAGGTACTTTTTTAATGGATCGATTAATCACTTCTTTAAAATGATCAGCTGTTTCGAAGATAAGCTGTATATCGGCTTCGCTTATGTATTTAATTCCCAATAAGTGTTTTACACTTAATTCGCTCATATTTTCTTTTTAATTCTTTATCAAATAAACTGCGTCTTTTCCTTTGTTTTCCTTCCAGCAAACTTTCACTTTTTCGTTATTGATTGCATCTACCTGCCTTCCTCTATAATCTGGTTGTATGGGTAAATGCCTACTAAAACGTCTATCTATAAAAGTAAGTAATTCAATATCTGAAGGTCTTCCAAATGATTGAATAGCTGTAAGTGCTGCCCGAATACTTCTACCTGTATAAAGTACATCGTCTATAAAAACCACTTTTTTATTTTCAACAATAAAATTGATACTTGTTTTATTTGCTTCTAGGGTTTTTTTGCTCCTCCTAAAATCATCCCTGTAAAAAGTGATGTCCAAATAACCTAACTCAATATATTTTACTTTATATTCAGTTTCCAAAAGAGATTTAAGCCGATCAGCTAGAAATACTCCACGAGGCTGTATACCTATAAAAACAGTATTATTAAATGTATCGTGATTTTCTATTAACTGACAAGCCAAACGATGAAGTGCAATTTGTACTTCTTTTGCATTGAGTAACACTTTTTGACTCATAGTAGATTCTAAACTAATGTTCAGGGTACAAAAGTACTATTTTTTTTGATTTTGACTCTTTACTCCACAAAAAAAGCCTTTCTTTTTTAAAAGAGAGGCTTTTTTGATACTTGAAATGGAGTTATTTTTTTCCGTCCATTTTATCTTTAAGCTCCTGAAGTTTAAGATTAGCATCACCAAGTGTTGGCTTGTTTTCTGCTTCTACAGCTTGCTTTTTAGCAGCTTGTTTTACAATCTTAGCTTCGTCTTCTTTATGAATCGTCATATGTGAAGCAACTACTTTTTTGAATTCTTTATTAAATTCTATAATTTGTAATTCTGCTTCTTCTCCTTTTTGAAGTTTAGTTCCGTCTTCTTTTTCCAAGTGACGTGTTGGAATGAAAGCTGTGATATCATCATTGAAATTAACAACAGCTCCCTTATCAACTATTTCAGAAATTGTAGCGGTATGCTTTGTTCCTAAAGCAAATTCATCTTGATATTTATCCCAAGGATTCTCGGTAGTTTGTTTATGACCTAAACTTAATTTACGTCCTTCAACATCTAACTCTAGTACTATTACTTCTAGTTCATCACCAATATTTGTAAATTCACTAGGATGTTTTACTTTTTTAGTCCAAGAAAGATCACTGATATAGATCAAACCATCAATACCTTCTTCCATTTCAACAAAAATACCAAAGTTAGTAAAGTTACGCACGATACCTTTATGTTTAGAGCCAACAGGATATTTTTTTGTAATATCATTCCAAGGATCTGGAGTTAATTGTTTAATACCAAGAGACATTTTTCTAGTCTCACGATCTAAAGTAAGTATAACAGCCTCAATTTCATCACCTACTGTCACAAAGTCTTGTGCACTACGCAAATGAGTAGACCAGGACATTTCACTTACATGAATAAGCCCTTCCACACCTTCAGTAACTTCTATAAAAGCACCGTAATCGGCTATAACAACAACTTTACCTTTTACTTTGTCTCCTACTTTTGTTTCTTCTTTTAAAGAATCCCAAGGATGCTTACTTAGTTGTTTAAGACCTAATTGGATACGTGATTTGTTTTCATCAAAATCAAGAATTACCACATTAAGTTTCTGATCTAGTTCAACAATTTCATTAGGATGGTTAATACGTGACCAAGAAAGATCCGTAATATGAACTAATCCATCTACACCACCTAAATCAACGAATACACCATAAGATGTGATATTTTTAACAATACCCTCTAATACTTGTCCTTTTTCTAGTTGACTTATAATCTCTTTTTTCTGTTCTTCAATATCAGCTTCAATAAGGGCTTTATGAGAAACAACAACGTTCTTAAATTCGTGATTAATTTTAACCACTTTAAATTCCATCGTTTTATCTACATAAGCATCATAATCACGAATTGGTTTAACATCTATTTGAGATCCTGGTAAAAATGCTTCAATACCTAATACGTCAACTATCATACCTCCTTTAGTACGACATTTAACAAATCCGTTAACAATTGTCCCTTCGTCATGTGCTTTATTAACACGCTCCCAAGCTTTTATGGTTCTAGCTTTACGATGTGAAAGAATTAATTGACCAGTACTATCTTCACGCACATCAATTAATACCTCAACTTTATCGCCTACTTTAAGGTCTGGATTATAACGAAACTCATTTAATGAAATAACTCCCTCAGATTTTGCATTGATATCTATAATAGCATCACGGTCTGTAATAAAAACAACTTCACCATCAACCACTTCATCATTGAGTGTGTCTACAAAGTTATCAGCTACTAATTTTTCAAACTCTTCCAGTTTACCATCATCGATTGGATCAATTCCTTCTTGGTAATTATGCCAATCGAATTCATTTAAAAATGCTTCGGGATCTCTTTCTTTTAAAGAAAGTTCTCTTTTTGGTTTTTCTTGTACAGCTTCTTCTTTAGACGCTTCTACATCTTCATTCTTAGGGTCTGCTTCAACAGTTTCCTTTTTAGTCGCTTCTACATCTTCGTTCTTAGGCTCTGCTTTTACAGTTTCCTTTTTAGTCGCTTTAGTAGTTTTCTTTTTTGTTTCTACTACAGCTACTTCCTGTACTTCTTCTTTTGTTTCTTTTTTAGCCATCTGCTAATAAATTATTTTCAACAGTTTTTCTATTGAAAATATGGTTTTGTATTCTGTGTCATTCAAGAATGGTAGCGGTATAAACACAGAAGGGTTTATGGTTTATTTTTTTAACTTTCCTTTTAATTCTTAATTTACCGCTAAAAGGATTGCAAAATTACTGCTTATTTATTGATTTTAAAAAAATTATGTGCTGAAAATTAAATTTTATACATCAAACACTAATAATATAGAATGATTCGTTTCTTACTTAACAACTAACCATTATGAATATTAGTATAGGCAGCAATTATCTGATATAATTAGTTTTTCTATGTATTTCATTACAATGTTTTTCGCATGACGACATTGAAGGTACTCATGAAAAATAGGCATATCTTCTAACATCAATTGTTGGTGTTAGCAGAATGGAAGGTTCTGATGCTTGGCATGATATATAGAATGTATAAGGTGGAGCAGCTATAGAATAGGAAGTACATATATTTTTACATCTCCCCATCAGAAAAAAGATATTGACATTGGATTTTTAGCGGGCAATAATTACTATATCTGACTTTTAATTATAAATTTTACTGATGACTCATTGATAATTATCATATTATAAACGATCCCTATTCTTATCTTTGTACAAAATTTTAATAATGAAATTACCCTACGCAGAACCCTATAAAACTAAAATGGTTGAATACATAAAGCCATCAACTGAAAAAGAACGTAAGAAATGGATTAAAGAAGCAAATTATAATTTATTTAATCTGTCATCAGATAAAGTTTTTATTGACCTTCTTACCGATTCTGGAACAGGTGCTATGAGTGACAATCAATGGGCTGAAATGATGAGAGGTGATGAAAGCTATGCTGGATCACAATCCTTCCTAAAATTAAGAGACACTGTAAGAAGAATTACGGGCTTTTCTTATTTTTTACCAACTCACCAGGGAAGAGCAGCAGAAAATGTATTATTTTCCGTTTTAGTACATGAAGGAGATATAATTCCTGGAAATTCACATTTTGATACTACCAAAGGACATATAGAATTTAGAAAAGCTACAACTTGTGATTGTACTATAGATGAAGCATTTGACACTTCGGTTTATCATCCCTTCAAAGGAAATATCAATATCGAAAAACTTGAAGACACTTTAATAAAAAACACCAAAGAAAAAATTCCTTTTGTAATCATAACAGTTACATGTAATTCTGCCGGCGGGCAACCAGTTTCATTGGAAAACATTAAAAAAGTTTCCGAGATCTGTAAAAAATATGACATACCATTGTATTTTGATGCTGCACGTTTTGCAGAAAATGCTTATTTCATAAAGATCCGGGAAGCAGGTCATAAAAACAGATCTATTAAAGATATAGTTAAAGAAATGTTTTCATATGCAGATGGAATGACTATGAGTGCCAAAAAAGATGGTCTTGTGAATATGGGTGGTTTTATTGCATTAAATGATGAAGAAATTTATAAAAAAGCTACCGTTTTTAATATAATGTTTGAAGGATTTATCACTTATGGAGGATTAAATGGAAGAGATATGGCTGCTCTTGCAGTAGGATTAGATGAAGCTACCGAATTTGATTATTTAGAAACAAGAGTAGAACAAGTTGCTTATTTAGGAAAAAGATTGATGGAATATGGTATTCCTGTCCAAAAACCTTTTGGTGGTCACGCCATTTTTTTAGATGCAAATAAGTTTGTTCCAACAATTCCAAGAGATGAATATAGAGCTCAAGCATTAGCTATTGAACTTTATATAGTTGGTGGTGTAAGAAGTGTGGAAATTGGAACTATATTAGCAGATAGAGATCCTTTTACACATAAAAACAGGTATCCAGAATTAGAATTAGTAAGACTTGCTATTCCTCGACGAACCTATTCATTAAACCATATGCGCTATATAGCAGCGGTACTCAAAAATATTTATGATTCTAGAAGTAAAGCAAAAAGGGGCTATAAAATTGTTGACGAAGCACCAATAATGAGACACTTTACTGTTAAATTAGAAAAAATAAAAGCTTAAAGTATTCTTAGTCCATTTTGAGCTTTGCTATCTGGGTGAATAAGTATGACTTCTTTGCCATCTACTGCTCCCAAAACAAGGCATTCACTCATAAAGTTTGCAATTTGTTTTTTTGGAAAATTTATTACAGCTATAATCTGCTTTCCTATCAATTCTTTTTTAGTATAAAGAGTGGTTAATTGTGCTGATGTTTTTTTTAAGCCCAATTCATTTCCAAAATCAATAGTCAATTGGTAGGATGGATTTCTTGCTTTTGGAAAATCATTTACTTCCATAACTGTCCCTACTCTCATTTCAACTTTTTCAAAATCATTCCAGGATAGAGTATTCATATATTTCAATTTGTAGTTTGCTTTAAATATACAGTATTCCTTTAATTATTTAAATTTATTTATTGAGAGATTAATTGTAACTTTAAGTCCCTTTTATAAACTAATAGGAAATACTTCATATGTCTTTAACACCTTCAAATATGTTGCCTTCAGGTACAATGGCACCTGATTTCAATTTAATAGACGTTACGATTTTTGAGCTGGTAACGTC
>PVMS01137027.1_pt1 | contig 11398 bp, 15 predicted proteins | sample 1853461 | NCBI WGS metagenome assembly PVMS01 (sample SAMN08582032, study PRJNA380276) | Marine sediment metagenome, whole genome shotgun sequencing project. | isolation source: ocean sediment barecode stripped | collected 2017
GCCGATATTCTGGCAGGGGGATCCATTGGCGCTGCTTTTAAGTCGACCGGCTGGCGCATGGGAAAAGTAACCATGCATGTCGGCAGTATTTCGCTGCACGGGTCAGACCACGTGACAGCATCGACAGCGACAGCAGAATTTGCCGCACCTACGCGGTTGTGCGTTTTGTCGATGAATCCACACCCAGAGTCGCTGATGCGCATGCCGATATTCTGGCAGGGGGATCCATTGGCGCTGCTTTTAAGTCGACCGGCTGGCGCATGGGAAAAGTAACCATGCATGTCGGCAGTATTTCGCTGCACGGGTCAGACCACGTGATTAGCGATCTAATGCATATTGACGGGCCAACCGAACTCGGCGTACACGCGTATCAACTGGTGCTCGAGAAGGACTCGCAAACAATCGATTACGCCACGATCGTTGAAACCCATCACCCCGATTATATGTCGCTGCCAGAGCTCGAAAAATTGTACGGCGACAGCATTGATGTCGACTTGAACGACGAAGAACTTCGCAAGCTCTCGACGTTGATCAGGGACATAGACTAAACTGCACACTCCTGCTGGCGATTAGCAATAAGGATAGAGCAATGAACGCACTCAAGAAAATTTGGTTTGCGATAACTATTACAGCACTTCTTTTGGTTGGCACAGCAATCGCGCAGGACGAGCGCGATGATGAAACTGACGTATGGATAGCTGTTGAAGCGCAGTGGGATGCGAATGCAAACGGCGACCAGAAGTGGATAGACCGCATGTTGATGGACGGTTTTTACGGATGGGCTAAAGGAACACCTACGCCTCGCTCGATTTCATCGACTCGGATGTGGGACCGGTTTAACAACGAGCAAGGCAGTATGGTAGCTCACGAATTGTATCCGCTTGAAATAGTTGTCGAGGGCGATACCGCTATCGCGCACTACCTTTACAGCAGCGCATTCGAAGATAAGAAAGGCGAGATTGAGACTGGCAACGGGCGTTACACTGACATCTTGGTAAGAACGGAAGATGGTTGGAAGTTCCTCGGCTGGCACGGCGGCGGCGACGACGACTAGCCAGCCGTAACGGGTCCAGCTGGGCTAGCCGGCTTCGTCCGGCGTTTCTTTGTGGGTGCCCGGATTGTCATACGGGTCGTAGCCCGTATTTTCATTGGCTAATGCAATATCCGGCGCTGTGTCCGAATTCTCCTGCAATTCCAATAAGTAGCTCACGCTGCTGTTCATTAGTCTTCCATTATTCGCTGTATCTAGTACTACTAACGCAGGAAACCGAGAAATGGTTCCCTTGCTGACGATTTGATTAAGCGCTGGTTCAGCTTGACTGCGCTAATCTGGCCCCCGAATCAGCAAATCCGCCACATGTGCGCGGATTCGGAGGCAGAAATGAGTAAGGAATCTCTCAAGAACTACGCCAATCTGGCTTGCTTGCTCGCATTGATCGCGATCTGGCCTGCTTTGACGAGTGCACAAGTATCCGTCGATGACAGCAGCGCTGCTGTTGAAACGGGTGCCGAAGAAATTCCCTTGCTATCCGCATCCGACCTGGAGGTTCTCGTAGGCCGGATCGCACTCTATCCGGATGATTTGCTCGCGATCGTCTTGCCGGCGTCCACCTATCCTTTGCAACTGGTTCAGGCTGAGCGATTCTTGCAGGACCTTAAAAATGATCCGGAGTTAAAACCGGACGAGTCCTGGGATGATTCTGTGGTCGCATTGATCAACTACCCGGAGGTCGTCGAATTGTTGACCAAGGATCTCGACAAAACATGGCGTCTCGGTGAGGCCGTCGTTGCGCAGCAAGCAGATGTCATCACTGCGATCGAGACTTTTCGTGATCAAGCCTACGCGGCCGGAAATCTACAAAGTGATACGCACCAAACCGTATCGCAAAATGATGGCGTTATAGAAATAACACCGGTCGAAGAGGACGTGATCTACGTGCCCTATTACGAGCCAGAACGTGTCGTGGTGTATCAACCAACTCCGGCCTATTACTACTACCCGCGACCGTATCCCGTTTACAATTACCCATACCCATACGGCTACTCGTTCAACCACGGATTCTTTTGGGGCGTAACCACAGCGTTTGCAATCGGCTGGTATAGCGACAGCCTGCACGTCTATCACCATAGTTATTACGGCCACCCGTACTACGGTCATTCGTATGGCTATAACTATTGGTACCGTCAACCCAGCATTCACGCGCACAACAACTATTACTACAATAGTCACCACACCTATAATTCCGGCGATCGATACGGCCACGGCGACTACTGGCGGCCGCATTCGGGTAGCACAGTGAATGCCCACGATCAACGGGTGACCCGTAGTCGACATTACCCGGGAACAAGATCGGGCTCCGGATCGGGCGGTGGAGAGTCTGAGGCCGTCAGTTTTCGACAACGGCCTGCAACAATATCCAATCAGTCGAGTTCCATTAAGCCGACTCAAACTCGCACAGCGTCCGCTCGCACATCGCAGTCGCGCTCGACTCAAGGGCACGCAAGTCAATCATCCTCAAAAAAGTCGGTTTCGCGCTCAGCTGTAGCCAAACAAGAAAGATCGGACATCAAGTTTCGCGAGCGCACGTCGAGTACAGTGAAACAGGTCGCACCAAGCCGTAGCGCAAAATCGCAAGCGTCGATCAAGTTTCGCGAGCGCCCAGCGAGTGCGCCACAACAACTCGCGTTTAATAAGTCGAGTCGGCCGTCACGCTCGTCGAGCCAGCCGTCACGATCGTCGGGTCAGTCTTCACGCCCGTCGAGTCAGCCCTCGCGGTCGTCGAAACAGCCTTCACGCTCGTCGAGTCAGCCCTCGCGCTCGTCAAGTCAGCCTTCACGGTCGAGTTCGCCGCAGAAATCCCAGCCCAGCTATTCGGGCAATTCGGGCAATTCGGGATCTAACAAGGTTGCCAGTACCTCTCGTAGTAAGAGTTCACAGCGGTCGGGCAACAGACACTAGTCCGATTGACTATGACTATCTGACTTCGGCTGCTTATCGACTTTGTCAGAAGACATTTCCCAGGCGATGTAAGCAATACACCCAGCGGTAAACAGGGCGAGTGCTACTAATATGAACGGAACAAGTGTGCGCATGCCGCAGATAATACCACCGCAAGGCGGCGTCACTCGTCAGTAGTAGCTGCCTTTTTTGGTAATCGCCCGGATTTGCGCAGGGCCTCACGCAAAACGAATTCGATCTGCGCATTGAGACTGCGCAGATCGTCGTTCGCCCAGCGATGTACCGCTGCCAGCGTTTTCTCATCAATTCGTAATGCGAACGCCTTTCGTGCTGCCATTGGCTAAGTCCCGTACCTGAGTCTCTGTGCGCTGCTAGTCAGTTGTACAGCGAGCCAGCATTCAGAACCGGCTTAGCGGACTCTTCTCCGCATAGCACCACTAGTAGATTACTGACCATAGATGCTTTGCGTTCTTCATCAAGCTCAACGATATTGCCTTTTTTCAATTCGTCCAGCGCCATCTGGACCATGCCTACGGCACCGGCAACCAGCAGTCTTCGCGCGGCGATAACTGCCGATGCCTGCTGACGCCTAAGCATTGCATTCGCAATTTCTGGCGAGTAAGCGAGGTGACTAATGCGTGCTTCAATGACAGTGACACCTGCCGTTTCCAGTCGGTCCTGAATTTCCTTGCGCAAGGCCTGCGCAATTTCACCCGGATGGCTGCGTAGTGCGACGCCCTCCCCTTCATGCGGCTCGTAAGGAAACGTGGTCGACAGATTTCGTAGTGCCGACTCACTTTGGATTTGTACAAACTCTTCGAAGTCGTCGACTTCAAACAAAGCCTCCGCCGTATCAAAAACCTTCCACACAACAACAGCCGCTATCTCGATCGGACTACCGCGCGAATCGTTTACTTTTAATTTGCCACTTTCGAAGTTGCGAACTCGGGTAGAAACCGCCGTTTTCGCATAAAACGGATTCGCCCATTTCAATCCGGGTTCGTGCACGGTACCAGCGTATTTGCCGAATAACTGCAGCACCTTCGCTTCGTTCGGATGGACCATGAAAAAACCTGCCCAAAGAATCGCAACGACTATCGTTGCGACGGCCGAGCCGATGATTCCGCCTATCGATATGACAACCGCGGACCAATATACCGCGCAAGCAAAACCGATCTGAGCGACAGCGAGGACCACAAGCATTAAATATCCCGACGGTACTGATCGTTTGTTTTCCTGGATCATGTTCCTCTCCTTCTCATCTTGTATCATTTCAATATCATTTTGATATCACGACGACCAAAAGTCAACGCAGCAGGCGATGCCCGCCGCGGTTGTTGACTTACAGAAGAGAAAATAGAGGTGAAGAAACTACTTATGTTAAATCAGACATCAACCTTGCCAAGGACGATTGCGATCAGCGTGACGGCAATCAGGGCGGTCGCGGCAACGCCAATAAACATACAAATCATGAAAATCGTCTGTTCCATTCAGGTGCTCCGTTATAAGTATTTGTTACGCAGCCCATCGTGCCGTTTTGGCGGGAATTCCTCAAGGATCACTTCACGAACCCGCTTTTGGGCACGTAACACCTGATCGCCCGCGATTGTCTGCAAAGACTGCGCATCCTGAATGGCCTCCTCCGCTTCGCTGAGTAACCTGGGCTTAATCGTGTCTGCCTTGCTGCGCAACGCCGAGAGCTTCTCAGAAGCCTTCGCTTGCCGCGTTTCGGCCTGCTTTACCTCATTTCTGTGTTTGCGAAGAACAGCAACATGGGCGCCTAGACGCCCACGTGGAGACGCCTCATACAGTCGATAAAGCACAAATAGCAGTATCGCCAGGCTCATTACGCTTGCGGCTACTAATGCCCAGTTTTGTGTAAGCAGGTGCATCGTCATACCGCAAAGCTAGCGCGTTTCTTCGACACTTTCCGTGGCAGATTGCCCATTTTGCACTATGGATAACGCAATCTGCGTTACATTCGCTTACAAACGATATACAATCCGGCGCATGCCGAAGACCAAGATTTCGACGCTCAATTTGCGCATCAATCCTGCGATAAAGGCAGCCGTGCGCGAAGCGGCTGCGATCGAGCACCGTAGCGTTGCAAATATGGTCGAGGTCTTGATTCGCCGCCATTGCGATTCCGAAGGCATCTCTATTCCCGAACAATCAGACCTTTTCCCGAGGAACGAGCATGGATGAAAGAATGTTGAAGGCGATGGTCGCTGCCGGTGCCATCAAGAAGATCAACATTATTGCCAGCGGTGCGCGCTTTCACGTAGAAGCGAATACGCCGAATGGTGCGGTCACGGCTGAGACGCGCAAAGGCAAGGTCAAAACCTGGGTCACATTGGACGCCGCAGCGAAGTGGGTTCGCGGACTTGGCATGGGTGGCGCGCATGTCAACCTGACACACTGGCAACCCGGACAGCGTGAACTCTCACTCTAGTAACGTTACTCTTCCCGGCCCAATTTATTATCGAGACTCATCAATGCGTCAAATCGTCCTGATTGCCGCCCTGTTCGTAAGCACTCAATCAAACGCCGAAGTAACAAGCGCCGACTACACCGATCGCTGGCAGGTATACGCCCACGAATTATTGCGCGATAGCGTTGCTTTCAAGAGCGTGCGCGGCGAGAAACAGGTTGTGCCTCTCGTCGAATTCCTGGCGCAGAAATTTCTTGATGGGGGATTCCCAAGCGAAGACGTGCATGTATTGCCGCTGGACTCGGACGGCGAACCGGTTGCTGCACTCGTCGTTCGCTACCGCGGTTCATCGGCGAGCAAACGCCCTATTCTCTTTTTGGCGCACAGCGATGTTGTCGCCGCTGCGGGAGAATGGGAACGTGATCCGTTTGTGCTTACTGAAGATGCGGGTAGCTACTGGGGCCGTGGTGTTCTCGATGACAAATTTGCGACCACCATACTCACGACAAATTTCGTACGTCTCAAGTCGGAGGGATTCGTTCCTGAACGCGATCTGATTATCGCGTTTACTGGCGACGAAGAAACCAGGATGTTGTCGACGCAATTCCTTGCACAAGATCATCTCGAGCTTATCAATGCGGAATTCGCATTTAATCTTGATGCCGGCGCCGGACGAATCAGCGAAGACTTAAAGCCGATCGCTACGTTCCTGCAGTTCGCAGAGAAAATGTACATTTCATTTACGGTGACCGCGCGACATCAGGGTGGTCACAGCTCAAAGCCTACGCCCGATAACGCAATTGCCGATTTGGCCAGGGCAATCACGGCGATTCACGATTTTGATTTTCCGGTTCGCTCGAACAATGAGACCCGCACGTATTTTGCGGAAATAGGCAAGCTTACTGACGGCGAATTGGGAGAAGCAATGCGTCGATTTGCTGCAGACCCCTATGATCAGGCTGCGGCCGAATTCTTAAAGGGCCAACCAGAGCAAGTCGGAATTACTCGAACAACGTGCGTGCCAACCTTGCTGAGCGGTGGACACGCCGAAAATGCGTTGCCCGAATCTGCGACGCTCACTATCAATTGCAGAGTCTACCCAGGAGTGTCAATAGCGGAAGTCAAACAGACGTTGCGGGAAGTGATTAACGACCCTGCAATAGAAATTGCAGCTGTAGAAGAGTATTTGCCGTCGCCCGCTTCAATCATTCGTGCGGACATCTATCCTCTGATCGACGCTGCGATGCCGGAGCAATATTCAGGAGTGCCTATCGTTCCGCGAATGGCACCCTATGCAACTGACGGAATCTATATTCGGCGCGCCGGTATCCCAACCTACGGCTTGTATGGCATGTTTCTCCGCGACGGAGAAGATCAGTCACACTCGAATAATGAGAGTCTGCCGATCGATCGCTTCTACGAGGCCCTGGGTTTTTGGTACAGATTGACCCAGAGCTCGTCCGCCCTATAGGCCGCGAATGGGCAATTACGCAGCAACCACATCCAGCAATACATAGCGCAGCATCACTTCGTAGCTGCTCTTGTCGAGCTTCATTCCGTCGGGAATTTCGAGCGTGTGTATCGGTACACCCTGTGCATCGCAGATCTCCTGAAATACACTAGTCTTATCTCGATAGACGCGATACTTAACGTCACGCTGCTCGTCATACTTGAGTAGAACGGTACTGTCTGTCCAATCTTGAATAGTTGCTGCTGCCATGATCCTCTCCGTGTCACTTGGCTCGTTACGAGAGAGTGTTGCAAGGCCTGTGCCAAGATCGGCACGCGCACTGTTTTATCCGTTAAGCGACTGATATTAAACGATTTAGAGGTTCGCGTGATGCGGATAGCATTGGTCAGCACCCCCTCGAATTTGTCATTTTGTGACCACATAATCAGCGATTCTGCGACAACTGCTTTACATAACTACAGCGGCCAAACGGCGAGAATCGTTGGCACCGATACTGCGACGATAATGATCTCGAGCGGCAGACCCATGCGCCAATAGTCGCCAAAGTGATAACCGCCCGGTCCCATGATTAAGGTGTTGTTCTTGTGCCCTATCGGCGTGAGGAATGCACACGATGCGGCCACAGCAACACCCATCAAAAATGGATCCGGACTCACGTTGAGCCTGGTCGCGATTTCGATTGCGATCGGTGCGGCAATTACTGCGGTTGCGGTGTTATTCATTACATCGGAAAGAGTCATCGTAACGATGACCAGCAATAACAAAACCATCGCTGGAGAAAAACCTGCAGACAGATCGACAATACCGTTCGCGATTAACGCGGTGCCGCCGGTCGCTTGCAAAGCCGAGCCAATAGGAATCATGGAGCCTAGCAAAACAATCACAGGCCATTCGATGGACGTGTACACGTCGCGAATGGGAACAATGTTGAAGAACGCATACGCGGCCGCGACGCAGCCCAACGCTACTGGCAGGTAGACCAGCCCTGTGCTCGCTACAGCAATCGCGGCAGCGAACAAGCCCACTGCCAACCAGACTTTTTCACGCTGAATAACACGCTGTCCACGATCCGCCAGCGGCAACAGGCCGAGTCGACTCGTTACATCCGCGAGACGTTCTTCATCGCCGAGCAGCAGAACTACATCGCCTGGCTTAAGTTCAACTTTGCGTAATTTGTCACGAAACTTCTCGCCCTGTCTGGACACGCCAACAAGCGCGACGCGGTAGCGATATAACAATCGGACGGATATCGCCGAGCGTCCTGCCAACCGCGACGATTCGCTGATCACGAGTTCACTCAAGGTCAGATTTTCACTTTCCAGTTGGTCAAGTCCCTTGCCCACGTACTCAAGACCCAGAACTCCGATCGCTTCCTCAAGGCTGTCTGGACTCGCCTCTATGACCAGCAAGTCCCCACTCTTGATTTCAGTCGTTCGAGCAAGACCCGGTACGCGACGTCCACGTCGGATCAGACCGACAATTTCGACATCGCTTTTCTCGGCGACCTCATCCAGATCACGCACCTGCTTGCCAATGATCGGCGAGCCTTCCGATACTTTCGCTTCTGCAATGTAGTCCGCCAGATCGAACAATTCCTCAGCCGCGTTCCTTGCACGTCTATCTGCAGGCAAAAGGCGCCAACCGATCAACGCAACATAGGCAACGCCAACTGAGGCGCATGCCAGTCCTACGGGTGCGAAGTCGAACATTTTGTACGACTCCCCCAACGCATCCCCTCGAAATTTGGCGATGATGATATTGGGTGGCGTTCCGATCAGAGTAATCATGCCGCCAAGGATCGATGCGAAAGACAAGGGCATCAATGATAGTGATGGACTGCGATTGCTTTTTTTCGATGCCTGCAGGTCGACCGGCATCAGCAAGGCTAGTGCGGCGACATTGTTCATTACCGCCGATAATGCGGCAGCCAGGCCAGACATAATGGCGATATGGGATGCCAGTTTGCGCCCGGCATCGACCGCGTAGCGAGCGAGTAATTCGATCACACCCGAATTCGACAGTCCGCGACTGATGATCAAGACCAGGGCAATGATTACAGTCGCGGGATGGCCGAAGCCGGAGAAGGCTTGCTCCGCGGGTACGACACCGGTCAGCAACGCAACCATTAACGCGACGAAAGCGACCAGGTCGTAGCGCCAGCGCCCCCAGATCAGAAATACAAAGACGAAAAACAGCAGTCCAAAAAGCAATGCCTGATCCGATGTCACGGACGCGACTCCTCAATAGCGATCCCTGTAGAAGACGATACGCGATACGATTCACCCATGTCTGTGATTTTTTTCATACTGGTCCTGCTCGCGATCGTTTTCCTTCCAGGGCTTTGGGTGCGTCGCGTGATGGAGCGATACAGCACTCCGGACGACCGCTATTCAGGAACCGGTGAACAACTTGCCCGGCATCTTTTGGACAAGAATGGCCTGCAAGCCGTTGCAGTTGAAGTCACAGCGCAAGGCGACCACTACGATCCGGATGAAAAAGCGGTTCGGCTGACTGCGGACAAGTTTAATGGCCGTTCACTGACCGCTATTACCGTTGCGGCGCATGAAGTCGGGCATGCGATACAGGACGCAAAAAATTATGCGCCGCTGCGGATTCGCGGCCATTTGGTGCGAGCGAGCCAGAAAATCGAACGCCTTGGCGCCGGCATCTTGTTGATCTCTCCGTTTGTTGGCGCTCTGACGCGAGCTCCAGGACTTGGCATCGTCATGTTTGCTGCCGGATTTCTCACCCTGGCCACATCCACGCTGGTCCATTTCGTGACTCTACCGACGGAATTTGACGCGAGTTTTAGCCGCGCACTGCCGATTCTCAAAGAGCACGAAATCTTGAAGAAAGTGGATAGGCCGCATGCGCGGCGGCTGTTGACCGCTGCGGCGCTAACCTATGTTGCCGCGTCGCTGATGAGCTTGCTCAATATCGCTCGTTGGTGGGCGATTCTACGGCGCTAGTAGTTACCAGACGTCAATAGCCAATACGACGACCGGATAGCCTATGTCCGCGTGCAAGATTATCATCCCGTCTGCAGTCTTGCCTTGAATCGGCAAATACACATAATCATTCGCTGACCGCTCCTGTCGCGCTAACCAGCGCTTGATCGACTCTGCCCGAACATCATGCAAAGACGTTAACGCTGCAAGCGGCTTTGCCGCCGCTTTTATGAACGACATCCCTTGCGCGTACGGCTTCCAGAATTCGGGTCGTCGGTCGATATCCTGCATCCCCAGGATCACTGTTTCGTCTATGAGTCGACTCATTACCTCCATATCGGTGGGCAATTCGGCATAGATCAGCCGCGGCATGTATCCGTGCGGTAGCGCCAGTTGACTGTTTCTTAAGGTCTCAGGATCAATCTCAGAGACAGTAACCGCCTCGAAACGATCCACCGCGAACACGGCGAATGAAGGTCGTCGCTCCAGAATCTCGTGCATGGCAATTCCCAGAATCGCGATTTCGATACAGGCAATAATGATCAGGTCGAATTTCAGTCCCCGTTTGCCCGGCTTATACAGCAGTGTCGACAAGCCAGGCCCTACCACCAGATTCACCGCGACTAGAATCAGAAACAGCTTGGCAATCCCGAAAATCTGGAAATATCCGTCCGGAAACCACAAAAAGCGGATCACTACGAAAGCCAGCAATAGCAGGCTCGCAGTTGCGGCGAATCGCTGTGCAAACAGTCTTGCTCTTGTCATCAAGAAATCCGGGCCAATATCGCGGTGCATGATAAGCGGAATTCGCCCCGAAATCGCTGGTTTAGGGGCGTTTGCGCTGTTATTATCCGCGCCCGAAAGCCCGCCCAGCCTGCTCTAAGGCAGCTACGGACCGGCGAGGATACGTACATCCACTTTGTTTGACCGCTCGAATCGCTCTTGCTACTGCCTGAGCCAATGGATTCGTTCTGGCAAGCGCCGTGGATCATTGAATTAAAGGACTACTGAGCTCACGACATGAAAGACCTAAATTTATACCGAAATATCGGCATATTCGCCCACGTTGATGCGGGCAAGACCACCACCACCGAGCGCATTCTGAAGCTCACCGGCAAGATCCATAAGACCGGCGAGGTACACGATGGCGAGGCAACTACAGATTTTATGGACCAGGAGCAGGAGCGCGGCATTACGATTCAGTCCGCTGCAACCAGTTGTGAATGGGACGGTCATCGCCTGAACATCATCGATACGCCGGGACACGTGGACTTCACGATTGAGGTTTACCGCTCATTGAAAGTGCTCGATGGCGGCGTGGGTGTATTCTGCGGCTCAGGCGGTGTTGAACCGCAGTCCGAGACAAACTGGCGTTACGCCAACGATTCAGAAGTTGCACGGATCATTTTCGTCAACAAGCTGGATCGTATTGGCGCCGACTTCTATCGCGTTGTAAAACAGGTCAAGGACGTGTTGGCCGCGAATCCCCTGGTTATGACACTGCCGATCGGAATCGAAGACGATTTCATCGGCGTGGTCGACTTGATGACACAGAAAGCCTGGGTTTGGAAATCGTCCGATGATCCGGA
>PVMS01074132.1_pt1 | contig 11395 bp, 14 predicted proteins | sample 1853461 | NCBI WGS metagenome assembly PVMS01 (sample SAMN08582032, study PRJNA380276) | Marine sediment metagenome, whole genome shotgun sequencing project. | isolation source: ocean sediment barecode stripped | collected 2017
CCTCAGGCGTCTTTTTCCGGGAATTTTTCTACCATTTTTCCGTTTTCATAAACAATTATGCCATGGCCGAAGCGTCGAGCCCGTTCACGGGCCTTTAAGGCGGCACGCCTGAGGGCCTTTTCGGCAAGCCTTATGTCAGGATCATCCAATTTTTTAGTTGCACTATTCGCTTGCTTATCAGTCATGTCTTTCTCCTTCATCGATAAAAATAGGCCACTCTCCTGCGTTGTCAACAAGAACCCATTCATCTACAATTGCTTTGTATAAAGTTTCAAAATTGCAAACGCAATCTGCGGTAAAGAAACCCTCTGATCGTCAATATATGATGATTAGTTTTTAAATTTTAACGCAGTTTTTTCATTGAAATATGCTTTTATGATTTTCGAACGATGGTTTCCAGTTTGAATCATCGCATTGCGGATTTCTTCGCATGTAATGGCTGGACTTCTCGGATTGCCGCACACATCGAATCCAGGCCCTGAAAAAAAATCGAAAATCTGTAAAATATCAACAGATGATCCATTGATGAACACCGGCAACCACTCACGCAGGTACTCCCGGTAGAGTTCCAGCTTGTCGCGTGTCCCTTCGTCAAACGGCTTTTGGTGTAGGTTGCGTATAGGCATGACAGAGTTCCTGTTGCTGGTGCATGTCCAGAGTTTTATCATTGAAAATCAATGCAAAGCCTCCCGATTTGTCAAGTTGCAAGACGCGACCCCCGTGCCTTTACTCAGCAATCAACTTTCTTCAGGATCTAATTTATCGTAAGTCCAAATAGCACTCAGCTAAGGCGCCGAAAATTTTTCAGCAATTCTGGTCTACTATCATTCATTCGCTTTCCCTTTTTCCGATTTCCCCAACTGCCTGGCCGCCTCCTCCAGCGCCTTGATACTCTCCGCTCCCCCAACAGCTTCCTTGTACTCCCTGCAACGCTGGGCAAATTTATCATATTCCACCCGAGCATGTTCATCCGCTTCCTTCTTGCCGACACTGCCGGCATGGGGCAGGACCCGGCGTTCGTTGAACTTCAGAAATTCGTCCAGCTTCTGCTCCCAGTCCTTCATGAACACCTGCTTGCGGCGGCGGGCCTGGTCTTCGGCAAAATCCAGCCACATGGTCACGATGCGGTTTAATTCGTCGATTTCATCTTCTTTGAGATAATTCTTGGCGACGGTCACATCGGTCTTGCGAACATCGCCCGCTTTCCAACTGGTCATCCCCATGTTTGACACGGTATGGTCAGCGCGGCCTTGAATCAGTTCCGCGGCCGTCAGGCCGGTGGCGGCATAGTGCAGCTTGTTCTGGATGACGCTGAAAAATTTGGTTGTCTCGGACCAGGAAGGATCGTAGTCACCGGCCATGGCAAAGATATCTTTGACCCGCAGATACATCCGGCGCTCGCTGGCGCGGATATCGCGGATGCGCGCCAGCATCTCGTCGAAATAGTCCGGCACGGCCGAGCCGGCCACGGGCGGATTTTTCAGCCGCTCGTCGTCCATTGTGAAACCTTTGATCAAGTATTCCTTGAGCCGTTGGGTTGCCCAGACTCGAAACCGGGTGGCGATCAGGCTTTTGACCCGGTAACCGACCGAAATAATGGCATCCAGATTATAAAAATTGGTCTTGTATTTTTTCCCATCCCCGGCAGTTGTAAAGAATTTCTTTACAACTGCAACCTCAAACAGCTCACCTTCTGAAAAAATGTTTTTTAAATGCTGGCCAATGTTCTGTTTGGTTGTTTGAAACAGATCGGCCATAAGCTGCTGGGTCAGCCAAACCATCTCGTTAGCAAGACGGACCTGGATTCTGATTTTTCCATCCTCGGTTTGATAGAGGATGATTTCGGAATGGAGCGATTTTTCCGGCAGGTTAGTCATGGATTAGTCCCTGGAGGTTTTTTAACCGTGAAATACACGAAAACAGCAGTCATTTTGATTTCCCTTTCGAATCGTTCGTGCCTGCATGTGCGTTGCACGAAGACAAGTGTTTCGTGGTTCGATATACCTCAACTTTTTGTGCCATAGGTCACAAAAAACTTGCGCCCATATATTAAACATCAATATATCAAGCATCTTATGGCTTATCGGCATGTTATAGTCAACAATGTTCCCTGGCGTTTCCCAGTAAATTATCTCCTTGAAATGTGACCAGCTCAATTGACTCGACACGGTAGAAACAATCTTTTCTCCGCAAACGGCCTCTTGATGCTGCAATTTCGCTTTGACAAGGTGGATGCCATGCCGGAAATATCGGAAAAAAACGTTGAAACCATCAATTAATCCCACTTGTTTGAAAATGGTCACATCACCTAATTGTTTCAAATTGATATCGTAATCGCATCCTGTTTTTGCCTTTTATTATTTATTATTTTTGGCGCATTTTCTTGTCAACAGGTGGATGCTTCCCTCCGCCGCACCATGTATCCGTGGCAAGCCAGATTTCATAGTTTACCAGCCATTCGGAAATCCAGGGTACGATCGTCTTTACGATCAGCATATCTCCTCGCCATTCCCCGATTCTGGGATAATATAAACACAAGCGTTCCCCTGAATAAGTATGCGGAAGCCTTTCGCCTTCCGGAACAACGAGCTTCGGTTTCAGCACAAGAATATCCGGGCTTTTTTTCTTCTTATACTTAATTTTACGCCTGTGCCGCGAGCGTAGTAATGATAATGGAGATAGGTATGTGCTCAGAATCATCCATAAACATGATATCTCTGTGGCGCTTCAAAATCTGAATGGCACGCTGAAGGGGAGTTTTTACCTGATAATCCGGCACCTCATCGATGCTTGCTTTCATTCGTTCAGCGAGGGATCTTTTCTGAACATCATAAATCACAATCATTCGTTGTCGGAACCATCCTGCATAGCCCTTGGGATAGCTGCGGGGCCAATCCGGATCAATGTGCCATTTTTCCTTATCAGTGATGCAGATGGCATGCCGGGCAAAATCATAAGGCACACCGAGTTGCATCGGCCAATTATAATCGTCGGGAATTGCAGGCAAAATATCCATTTTTTTCAGTAGATGCTGAGAGACCATGTCTCTAGAAATATCCAGTTGGCAGACCAGATCAATATCATATTCATCTTCATGGGTGATCGGCTTTATAACAGTACCTATATTGAAAGACCCTTGAGGATAGATTTCCGGATGGTATAAAGCCAGTGGAGAATCGTCTTTACCCAGCCATTTAAGCATCACAGGAATTATACCTATTGGAAAGCCATGCTTTTTATTTGGGTTAAAAACAGGAGACAATCATGGCAACCACTGCAAACTTGTCCGTACAATTAGCTGGATTGACGTTTAAAAGCCCTGTTGTAGTCGCATCCTCTGAATGTGCCGCCAATGTATCTATATTAAAAAATTGGCGGTATCGGCACCAAAACGTATACGTCCCAACTGGTCTGGAACAATCCGGGATTGGCCCAATCGTTTTGATTATTTTGAGGAGCCAAAATCATGCGGATAAGGTCGTTGGGATACGACGAATTTTAACTATTCTTATCCCCAGACTTCTTGACAGATTTTGGTGAAGCGCCTAAGTAGGTATCGAAACATGGAATCCCGCTGCGAGGCGGATTGTTAAACTTAATGCCTGAAAGTTACGGCTAAATTAAACCGGGAGGATAATATGGCGTTTGATCCTGAAAAGGATAAGATTTTAAAAAAATGGCGTTGCGAGGAGACCGGACTTGTTATTTCAATCAATCAATATGGAGATGGTGATCCAAAACTCCAGATAGGTCCCAGGGTATTTGTAAAAAAAGATGGTACAGAGTCTCAGAGAAAGGCGGGGCGTCTTTCGTTGGAGGATTTGTTGTGGTTTTACGAACTGATTGACGATGTAAGAGATGAACTCATGAGTTTGATAAAACCGGCCTGATCCATTATTCAAAGGTTTCAAGCGAACGCCGCGAATGCTCGTTGAATTTCTAAAGTTAAGGCTTTTGCTTCGCAGCCGATTTTGAAGCTCGAATAAAAGAATGGAAAAGTTTTTTTGAAAAAGGATCCTTTTCCCAGGTCCCTTCCGGATGCCACTGTACCCCGATGACAAAAGATTTTGAGGGGTTTTCAGCCGCCTCGATAAGGCCGTCTTGGGCCCATGCAGTGGCAATCAGATCTGGCGCCAGATCCTTTATGGCCTGATGATGCCTGCTGTTGACTCGTATTTTTCTTCTTTTGAAAATCGAGTGGATAACCGTATTTCCATCAATACGGACATTGTGGGTATTTACGCGCTTGTCTTTCTTCTGAAGGTGATTAATGCTCTCTTTCACCTGGCTCGGAATGTCCTGGTAGAGCGTTCCCCCTTCCGAGACATTCAGCACCTGGAGCCCTCTGCAAATGCCGAGGATCGGAAGATCTTTTTTAAGTGCTATTTTTGCTACCGCAAGCTCAGTCAAGTCTATTGCTTCATCGATTTCACCCAATCCCGACAGGGGTTCTTCACCGTAAAAATGCGGGTCAATATCCGGCCCGCCGGTTAAAATGACACCATTGAGACGTTCACAGATCGATTGTAGTGATTCATGGTTTTGAGTTGTAGGGATAAGGATCGGGGCTCCCCCACAATGATGGACAGCGCTGCTGTATTCATCAAAAGTATAGTCCATAAAATGCCCTGGAGAATTCTGACTCCAGGCGCCTCCGACCACTCTTGAGCATGTAATTCCGATCAACGGCCGCATCATTTTAGTTCCTTTCATCCCAACAACGCCTTGTTTAAACTACAAATGAAGAGGAAAAAATAAAAATTCATTTGTTTTTGTCTATCCGACATATTATTCTAAACTGAATCTTTATAACCATCGTTTTATTTCAGATGGTTGGAATGATGTAAATAACAATTTTTCCGATGTCCTATACCGTTGCCTTGATGGAGCGTTTATTTTGTTTTCATTTTTCACTTGCATTTCTTAATGGAATTATATATGTAACTGTTATTTATTTCAAAATCCAGCTTGAACGACATGTTGATATTAAAAAAAACATAACCAATAGGAGGTGACGGGCATAGCTATACCAAGGCGACAAAATAGACAAGACCGAACAAATATTAATCAGAATATAAAGGCAAAAGAGGTGAGAGTCATAGATCCAGAAGGCAATCAGATCGGTATTATTCCAACTCACAGAGCACTTGCATCTGCAGCTGATTTTGGCCTCGATCTGGTGGAAATCTCTCCCAACGCAACTCCACCTGTTTGCAAAATAATGGATTATGGTCGGCATAAATATCAAGAGACCAAAAAAAAACAGGAGGCCAAAAAAAAACAGAGTACTGTTCAGGTAAAGGAAATAAAGGGACGCCCAAAAACAGGAGCGCTTGACCTCGAGGTCAAAATTGGACATATAAAAAAGTTTATTGGGAGAAAAGATAAGGTTAAAGTAACGGTGATTTTCAGGGGGCGTGAAATTACACTTTCCCAGTTCGGTAGGGATTTGCTCGGTAAAATTGCCGAAGAGACTGAAGAGATCGCATTGGTAGAGCAAGCGCCCAAATTTGAGGGACGGACAATGATGATGATCCTGGCGCCAAAATAATCTGTTTTTGCACCTTAAACTTTGTTGCAGACAACACACAAATCTGTTGACTTTGAAGATGTTATCAGGTTAGGTATAGATGTATCAGGAAAAGTGGCGTGAGCTGATAAACGGAGGATGCTCACGCCATCTATTTTTGAAAGACAAGGAGAAAAAATGCCAAAGATAAAAACAAATCGAGCTGCTGCAAAACGTTTCAGAAAAACAGGTACGGGCAAATTTGTTTTTTCAAAATCCCATGCCAATCATATTTTGACCAAGAAGACCACCAAACGCAAACGGTCTTTGCGGCAAAGCCAAATACTCAGCAACTCGAACAAAAAAATGATAAAGCTGCTTCTTCCGAACGGATAGCGGCCATCTATGTAGGAGTAAAATAATGAGAGTCAAAAGGGGTTTCAAAGCAAGAAAACGTCGTAAAAAGGTCTTGGAGCTGGCCAGGGGATTCCGCGGGGGCCGAAGCAAATTATTTCGTACAGCTACTGATGCGGTGGACAAAGCCCTCATGTATGCTTATCGAGATCGCAGGGTGCGAAAGCGTGATTTTCGGCGGCTGTGGATTATCAGGATTAATGCGGCAGCTCGGATAAATAACCTCTCTTATAGCAAATTCATGCACGGTATAAAATTGGCCGGTATTGAACTTGACCGTAAAGTTCTTGCGGACCTGGCGATCTCTGATCCATCCGGGTTTACGCACATCGCCAACCTTGCCGCACAGCAGTTATAATCCCGAATAAAAAATTAAAAGCGATTTGTTATTTGAATCCTGCTCTGGTTATCAAAGGTATCACTCAAGGTGGGGAAACCAATTGAACAGATAAAAAATGAAGCGTTAAAAGCAATTGACGCTGCATCTGATGTTGAGGGAATAAAAGCCCTTTCCAACCGTTATTTGGGTCGAAAAGGCGTTGTAACTCATTTTTTGAGAAATATTTCAGAACTTCCCCTTGAAAAAAGATCGGCAGTCGGGAAAAAAGCAAATGAGATAAAAAAAGGGCTAGATAAAGCTTTCAAAGCTGCCCTGATCCAACTTCAAACACGCGCCCATCCGGCCGATGGTCGGATTGATGTATCTTTACCCGGGAGAGCAGCGACTCCCGGTTCACTGCATCCCATTACCCAGATTAACGAGGAAATATGTGATATCTTTACGGGTCTGGGTTTTGATATTGCCGAAGGGCCCGAGGTAGAAACCGATTTTTATAATTTCGAGGCATTAAATATTCCCAAAGATCATCCTGCTCGTGATATGCAGGATACTTTTTATGTTTCCGATAATATCGTTTTGAGGACCCATACCTCACCCGTTCAGATCCGAACCATGGAAAATCAGCTCCCGCCGGTGAGGGTGATTGTGCCAGGAAAAGTATTCCGCCGTGATTCCGACCTGACGCATACCCCCATGTTCCATCAGGTGGAGGGGCTTTTGGTGGACGAAAACATCTCCTTCGGGGATCTGAAAGGAACGTTGACTACTTTTGTGCATCAGATGTTTGATGACCGAACCAGCCTACGATTTCGACCCAGTTTTTTCCCATTTACCGAACCGAGTGCTGAGGTGGATATTCTTTGTGTGATATGCAGAGGTAAAGGTTGCAGAGTTTGTTCCCAGACCGGATGGCTGGAAGTGCTGGGTTCCGGCATGGTTCATCCTGCACTGTTTGAGCAAGTGGGATATGATACCGATCGCTATAATGGATTTGCTTTTGGAATGGGTGTTGAACGGATTGCAATGCTGAAGTATGGTATCGACGACATCCGAAAATTTTTTGAAAATGATTTCAGATTCTTAGCGCAGTTTTGATATGATAGTTAGCTTAAGTTGGCTGAAAGAATATGTTCCCATTGAAATGGAGGTCCATCGTCTTGCCGATGCGTTAACCATGGTGGGGCTGGAAGTTGCATCCATATCAGACCGGTATGATTACATGGACAGCGTTGTTGTGGGAAAACTGAATCAAATCGACCTCCATCCGAATGCGGACACGTTGAAGACCTGCAGTGTAGATATCGGCAATCGAATGGTTTCAATTATATGCGGCGCCTCTAACCTCGAAAAAGGTATGCTTGTACCGGTTGCCCTGCCGGGTACGCTCTTTCCAGATGGATTACTCCTTGAAAAGACAGTTGTTCGTGGGGTGACCTCTGAGGGTATGATTTGCAGTGAAAAAGAATTGGGACTAGGGACAGATCAAAGTGGTGTTTTGGCCCTCAACCAGCAGTTGTCAGTGGGAGACAAACTCGGGAAGGCGCTTGCACTTTCAGATATGATCTTTGATATTGACCTTACCCCGAATAGATCCGATTGTCTCAGCATTCTGGGCATCGCCCGGGAAATAGCGGCAATTCAGAAAACAAAATTAGCGTATCCGGTTATCCATCTTCCCGGTACCGAAAATCATATTTCCAAGTTTACATCTGTTGAAATTGAAGCACCTGACCACTGTCCTCGGTACGCCGCCCGTCTTTTATTTGATGTTTCTGTAGCGCCCTCCCCTTTCTGGCTTCAGGACCGGTTGATTTCAGTGGGGTTAAGACCGATCAATAATATCGTTGACGTGACCAACTTTGTGCTGATGGAAACCGGTCAACCGCTTCATGCATTTGATTTGAATAGACTGGCAGAAAACAGAATTGTTGTTCGCCTGGCAAAAAAGGGAGAAATTTTCACCGCCCTTGATCAGAAGGATCGAATTCTCTCTTCCGATACACTGATGATTTGCGACGGAGAGAAAGCGGTCGCCATAGGCGGGGTGATTGGCGGTCTGAACTCCGAAATTGAAACAAGCACGACCCGGGTCCTGATTGAAAGCGCATACTTCAGCCCGCTTAGCATTCGAAGAACATCAAAAAAACTAAACCTGGCGACAGAGGCCTCATATCGTTTTGAGCGAGGCGTCGACCCTGAAGGCACCATAAAAGCTCTGGACAGAGCCGCTCAACTTATGGCACAAATTAGCGATGGCAGGTTAATAGGAGGCATTGTCGATGAATACCCCACGACGATCCCAAAAAAAAGAATCGTTTTGAGTACAAAACAAACCAATCGCCTTCTCGGTACCGACCTCAACAGGGATGAAATGAACAACTTGTTAAAATCAATCGAATTCAGCGTCGAAACGGTTGATAAGGACAATCTGGCGGTGGTTCCGCCTGACTTTAGAGTTGATATCAAAAGACCGGAAGATGCCATGGAAGAGATTGCGCGTCTTGCCGGTTACAACAATATTCCTACCACCTTCCCTCTGATGCCGACCGATGGAAGGCAGCAAAATAGGCGTCTGTATTTAAGAAACAGGATCAAACGTCTTATGATCGGCTTCGGCTTTTCGGAGGCGATCAATTACAGTTTTGACGACAGAGAATCATGTGACCACCTCGGACTCGGGTCGAAAGATCCAAGGAGAAATTTGGTTGATATTTTAAACCCATTAACCGAAGAACAGGCGGCGATGAGGACTTCCCTAATTCCGGGTCTGCTTCGGACGGTCCAAGGCAATATCTCCCAGCAGATCAAAAATCTGAAACTGTTTGAAGTCGGCAAAATATTTATCAGCGTCGGCAGAGAAAACCTCCCTGATGAAAAAGAGATAGTCGCGATTCTTTGGACAGGAACAAGATCGGATCCGGCATGGCATTCAAAGGAAACACCCTGTGATTTTTTTGACATCAAAGGGGTCATTGAAAGCCTTTTCAAAGGCTTGAATTTTAAAGATACTGTGTTCACCCATATGCCGGACGATGACTGTAATTACACTCGGCCAGATGAAACCGCTCAAATTCTTTATAATAATGAACTTATCGGTATAGTGGGCATGGTGGCGCCAAGCGTCCTTCAAAATTTCGGGTTGAAGCAAACCGTTTACATTGCCGAAATCAATATAGATTTGCTGTTTTCGCTTTTACCTGAAATAAAACAGTCCAAGCCGATTCCAAAATATCCTGCTGTTTATCGGGATTTTACGATTATTGTCGATAAAGAGGTCGCATCAGGAAAGATCCTGGCATGCGTCGGAGACGCTCAGGAAAAGCTGGTGGAAAGCACTTTCCTTTTTGACGTTTTTGAAGGGAATCCGATTCCCGAGGACAAGAAAAGCATTTCATTTCGAATCACCTATCGATCAACTTCCAGAACGTTGGAGGATGAAGAAGTAAATCAGGTTCATCAAAAAATTTCGGGCCGACTGCTGAAATCGTTTGATGCAACGCTCCCTGTTTGATATTGATTCTGAATTTTAATAAAATGGAAAGTAAAAGACCCCATCAAATAGATTTTCCCGATAAACTGTATTACAAAATCGGTGAAGTCAGTGAAATTGCAGATGTCCCCACATATGTCCTCAGGTTCTGGGAAACTGAATTCAAAAAGATAAAGCCGAAGCGCACCCCATCAGGCCAACGGCTTTACAGAAAAAAAGATGTTGATCTGGTCCTTAAAATCAAACATCTTCTTTACAAGAAAAAATTCACGATTCAGGGTGCAAATCAACACCTGCGCGGTTATGAAAAGGACAGCGAGGAAAAGATCCCCGCTCAAGCACTACATGAAATTCGTTCAGAGCTTGAAAACATCCGTGCACTGCTTAAAGAAGGTAAAAAATAAATCGTTTCGCCGCTATTTCCCCCCCCTTAAAAATGGGCCCGGATTCCACCACCGAATCTACCCAATCCTGATATGTCATCAAACTCATCAAATGCCGATCTCCCCTCAAGGTAAATTGAAAAGTTGGGTCCATTGGGATTGTCGGTGAGCTGGTAGCCTGTATCCAGGATAAAATCTGTTCTTGTCTTAAACGTCGTATGCCACATACCGGTACCCGCACTGAGAAAGAATCTGGGCACCGGGTAGTAGGAGAGCATTATATCCCCTATGGTTGCCGGATTATCACTGCAACCGTTCAGTAAGGGAGCACCTCCCACCAACGCGGTTATAGCTACTTTCTCAGTAAGCTTATGCATATATCCAACTCTTATCGGTAAAAACGTCGCTGGATCAAATTGTTGCAACAGGCCTATATCTGCGACAAAAAATCCTCTCTTTAGGACGGTTACTTCTCTGGTGCAACTGTTCACGAGGCTTTCGTCCCCGGCATCATCCTTTACCACTGCCTGTATCTTGTGAACACCGGCCTTTTTCGTTTTCGTTTTGTAAATAAAGGGTGCCTCTTCAACAACTTTCTCTTCCACTACGCTCCCTTTGGAATCGATAATTGTAAAGGTAACAGATACGATTTTTCCGTCAGAATCAATCGATTTTGACGCATCGGACATAACGATGGTTCCGGTTAAAAACCTTTCGGGTGAGACCGTTAGATTACATTGCGGGAGTTGATTTTTCGGGGCTTCAACGACTTTAACCACCTCTTTTTTCGGTTCGGTTTTAATCGGTTCGGTTTTAACGGGTGCTTTCACCGGGATATCGGTAACGCTTTTCAATGCAATATTAAAGCAGACTTCAGGAATAATGAATTCATAGGCCCGATTATTGTGCTCGATGACAAACCGATATCCTTCAAAGGGAGCCTTCCCTGCCCATTCCACATCGTTTAATACGAAAACCTTTTTCTTTTTTTTAAAGATCATCCACATGAAGGTTTCACCCGGTGAGACCTGAACTGCATTAATTTTTGCGGTCTTGAGTTGCTCTATAAACGGATGAAACAGATTTACGGCCCCGGCTTTTATAAAACCAAGTCTGGTATTCTCCAAATTTTTCATTATAATCGGATAAATCGCTTTGGCTTGCAGGTCATCGACCTTGATAAAAGGGCTGATTCCAAGCCGTTTTAACTGGGTTGAGGCATAAAGTGGGCGGATTCCAAAGAGAAAGGACAAGGCCAA
>PVMS01131348.1_pt1 | contig 11394 bp, 13 predicted proteins | sample 1853461 | NCBI WGS metagenome assembly PVMS01 (sample SAMN08582032, study PRJNA380276) | Marine sediment metagenome, whole genome shotgun sequencing project. | isolation source: ocean sediment barecode stripped | collected 2017
CTTTCCAAGATAATGTGTACGTGCAACGATTTCCTGACCGGGGTAACACCCTTTACGGAAATTCACTGCCCCCAGTTGATCAAAACCAAGCATTTGTGGCAAAAATTGAGCGCTGGTTTCAGGGCATAACCAGCAGATACCCCGGGCCAGTTCTGCAGCCTTCCATGCATCCCGTAAGGAGGTTTCCGTTTCGGCTGTTGTACCGTGAGTTGATATCAATAGAGACTTGCTACCACCAGGTAAAGGGGCTGAAATGGCTGACTTCTCTGCCGATTCTGGTGCATCCAGAGCCTGCATACCGGATATCGTCGCTTCGTTTAAAACCTCGATGTTCACTTTTGAGCGCATGACATACATTTTGAGACGCGCGCTGACGGTCGCCGCCAGGGCACTGGACATGATGACGTAGTAATCCTCACCAACCCGGCAAACCAGCATTAAAGCCAATACCCGACCCCTGGGCTCGCAATAGCAGGCGAAAACAGATTCACCATCAGATAAGGCCAGTACATCTGAACTCAGCTGATTGTGTAAAAAATCACCGGCATCGGCGCCGCCAAAACAAATTGCTGTCAGGTAATCGAGCGCAATCATCTGTATGAGTGTCCTGTTGTATTTAGTAAATGATTCACCCTCTGATATTAACTCAAATAGGCAGGTTGCAGTGCATAAACGGGGCAAAGTGGACTCGCAAGAGACCGTCTTTTGACGTTACAATAATTAGCTGTCGCTGTAGCGATTTCTGATTCAAACCTTAAGACAATAGAGGCTGCCAAATAATGAGCACTACGAAACGCCCGATGTCGCCGTACATGCTGGGGCCATACTATAAGTTTCAGATAACCTCGGTACTTTCTATTTTGAACCGCCTGACAGGTGTTTTTATGTCAGTGGTGACAGCGCCACTCTTACTCTGCTGGTTAATCGCTTTGGCGAGTGGTGAGGAAGCATTTGCTGCACTAAGTCTTTGGCTTGGCAGTATATTGGGCAAACTGGTCATTGCCGCCAGTGTGTTCAGTTTTAGTTTTCACATGTTTGGCGGTATACGGCACCTGATCTGGGATGCGGGCTGGATGCTGGAAATCTCTCAGGTTCGTTCCTCCGGATGGCTTGCGATCGTGGCATCTGTGATTTTGACACTGGTCGTTTTGGGAGCAGGCTTATGAGTTTGCAAAATCCATTGGCCCGGGTCCGTGGCACGGGTAGTTCAGGCGAGGGATCACAGCATTGGCGCTCACAACGCTACTCAGCCTTGATTCTATTACTGCTAACCAGCTGGATATTGTGGCTGGGTGTTTCGCTGGCCGGTGCAGATTACGCCACCGCCAGTGCCGCCATGTCATCTCCACTCAACGCAGGTATGGCCATATTGTTGGCTGGTGCCGTGTTCTATCACACGCAGCTCGGTTTACAGGTTGTAATAGAAGATTACGTGCATATTGCAGCATTGCAATTTGCCTTGTTGATATGTGTACGATTTGCCTGTCTTGTCGCATTTTTGATCAGTGCCATTGCAGCCCTGAAACTGTCACTGGGAGCCTGAATTATGTGCAACGACTACTCAATAACAGAACATAAATATGACGTCATTGTGGTGGGTGCCGGCGGGGCCGGATTACGGGCAACCATGGGGCTTGCTGCAACCGGTCTAAAAACTGCTTGCATCTCCAAGGTCTTCCCGACCCGCAGCCATACGGTGGCGGCACAGGGTGGCATGTCAGCGGCACTTGGTAACATGGGTGAAGACGACTGGCGCTGGCATATGTACGACACTGTCAAGGGTTCGGACTGGCTGGGTGATCAGGACGCGATCGAATACATGTGCCGGGAAGCCGTGCCTGCGGTGATAGAACTGGAGCACTACGGTGTACCTTTCTCACGTACTGAGGACGGCAAAATTTACCAGCGTCCATTCGGTGGTATGACTACAGACTATGGGAATGGTGTAGCAGCACAGCGAACCTGTGCGGCAGCCGACCGTACCGGTCATGCCATCCTGCATACCCTGTATCAGCAATCCCTAAAGCACGATGCGACTTTCTTCATTGAATACTTCGTGCTTGACCTGGTCATGGATGACAATGGTGTATGCCGCGGTGTTCTGGCATGGGACCTTGCCGAAGGTACGCTGCACCTTTTCCGTTCACACGCAGTGATCCTTGCCACTGGTGGATATGGTCGCACTTACTTCTCATGTACTTCTGCACATACCTGTACCGGTGATGGCAATGGTATGGTTTTGCGGGCCGGATTACCTTTGCAGGATATGGAGTTTGTCCAGTTCCACCCAACCGGTGTTTATGGTGCAGGTGTACTCATCACCGAAGGCTCCCGTGGTGAAGGCGGTTTCCTGACCAATTCGGAAGGTGAGCGCTTTATGGAGCGTTATGCACCCAATGCCAAGGACCTGGCTTCACGCGATGTGGTCAGCCGTTCGATGACGTTGGAAATTCGCGAAGGTCGCGGTGTTGGTCCGAATAAGGATCATATTCATCTTAACCTGCAACACCTCGGTGCGGACATCATCAACAAACGTCTGCCGGGTATTGCCGAGATCGCCGAGATTTTTGCCGGCGTGGATGTGACCAAAGCACCCATTCCGGTCATTCCTACCGCGCATTACAACATGGGGGGTATACCAACCAATTACCATGGTGAAGTGGTGCGTTTGAAAGACGGTGATCCGGATGCGGTTGTTTCCGGCCTGTTCGCTATTGGCGAGACAGCCTGTGTCTCCGTTCATGGAGCCAACCGCCTGGGCTCAAATTCATTGCTGGATATTATTGTCTTCGGACGTGCCGTGGCGCATCGTTGTGCAGAAGTGATCAAACTGAATCAAAGACATGATCACCTGGACAGTAAGCATGTTGATGCGCTGGTGGCTGATTTTGATCGTCTGCGTAACGCAGATGGTAATAACAGCACCGCTCAGATCAGGGATAAAATGCAGCAGGTCATGCAAAACAATGCCGCAGTATTCCGTACCTCCGAGGTATTGGAGGAAGGTTGCAAGCTGATTTCAGATGTTTATGCATCCTTTGATGACATCAAGGTGAGTGACCGGTCAATGGTCTGGAATTCCGACCTGGTTGAGACGCTGGAGTTACGTAATTTGCTCGGCAGCGCGATGGTGACCATGTTTGGTGCCGAAAACCGTAAGGAGAGTCGCGGGGCGCATGCCCATGAGGATTATCCTGACCGGGACGATGAAAACTGGATGAAACATACGATCGCCGAACTTGACGGGGAGGGCAACGTGAGCATTGATTACAGACCGGTGCATTTATATACGCTGACCGATGACGTCGAAGTCGTACCACCCAAGCCTCGTGTCTACTAGATGCACTACACTATGCAGGACATAAGGAAAACCCCATGCTCGAATTAAGATTAGCTCCTGAATCCCGTCCGGTTAAAGGGCAGAAGCACTCCGCACCGGAGGGGTCGGCCAATACCAGGACATTTCATATTTACCGGTGGAACCCGGATACAGGTGAGAACCCGCGTATCGATACATTCGATATTGACCTGGATGATTGCGGCCCAATGGTGCTGGATGCGATCCTGAAGATAAAAAATGAAATTGATCCGACACTGACACTTCGACGATCATGCCGTGAGGGCATTTGTGGTTCCTGCGCGATGAATATTGATGGAACCAATACTCTGGCGTGTACGAAACCCATCAAAGACATCAAGGGCGAGGTTAAAATAAATCCGTTGCCACACCTCGAGGTGGTCAAGGACCTGGTACCGGATATGACGCATTTTTATGCGCAGTACGCCAGTATCAAGCCGTGGATTCGTAGCCAAAGTGTTCCGCTGCCGGATCAGGAGAGATTGCAGTCCCAGCAAGAGCGCGAAAAACTGGATGGTTTGTATGAATGTATCCTGTGTGCCTGCTGTTCAACCTCATGCCCAAGCTACTGGTGGAATGGCGATCGTTACCTGGGACCTGCCATTTTGTTACAGGCCTACCGTTGGTTGGTGGATAGCCGTGATGAAGATACAGGCGAGCGGCTTGATGAGCTGGATGATCCTTTCCGGCTTTATCGTTGCCACACCATCATGAATTGCACCTCAACCTGCCCCAAGGGCTTGAACCCGGGTAAAGCAATCGCCGAGACCAAGAAGATGCTATTGGAAAGGAGCGGGGCGTAAGACCGCCGCCTGATATGCCTGGCGGACAGGACAGGGTAAAGAAACTACGCTGGCAAAGCCGGCGTGGAATGAAGGAACTGGATGTGCTGTTTGAAGCATTTTTTGCTCGACAGACTGAATCGCTACTTGAAGGTGACTGGCCTCAACTTGAAGAACTGTTGAAGCAGGAAGATGACGTGTTATATGACTGGATTTCAGGCAGAGACTTACCCAAAGACCCGAAAGTACTGCTTTTGATCAAAACAATTGCCAATGTCCTATAGCAATCCAATCAGACTGACAGTTGCCAACAGACGGGATTTTGTCATCCCGGTCGGGTTGTTGGTGTTGCTGGCATTACTCTCAGCACTGCTCAGCTCTCAACTGGCTTTCCTGACGGTTTTGATTTTTGCCACAGGATGGGGCATATTTATATTTGCTATTTCTAAAGTGAATGAATCCAAATTGATCCTTATCGTCTTTGCAGACGGACGAGTGGGTTTAGAATCCGTTCATAAAGATACAATCGAGGGTTTTTTGGACGGTCAACAATGGTGCACTCACCGGGTTACCGTTTTACGTGTTGCCGATGGAGATTCGTTACGCAGACTGGTAATCCTGTCTGCCCAGCAGCAAAACGCAGAAAATTTTCGGCGTTTGAATATGTGGCTTCGGCAAGACTTTTTTAATCAAAAAGTGAGGGAAGAGTTTAATCATGACTTACAACGATAAAGTTGTCAGACAATTTGTCATCGCGACCATACTGTGGGGTATTGTCGGAATGTTGGTTGGCGTCATCATTGCTGCACAATTATGGATGCCCATACTGAATTTCGACATACCCTGGCTGACCTATGGTCGTTTACGCCCACTGCACACCAATGCGGTCATTTTTGCCTTTGGCGGTAGTGGCCTGATAGGTACCTCTTTATACGTTGTACAGCGGACCTGCCATGTTCGCCTGATTTCCGACAAGCTGGCGGCGTTTGTCTTCTGGGGTTGGCAGGCGGTTATCCTGGCTGCCGTGGTGACATTGCCACTGGGTTGGACACAGGGCAAGGAATATGCCGAACTTGAATGGCCGATCGATATCCTGATCACGCTGGTCTGGGTAGCATACGCGGTGCTGTTCTTTGGTACGATCGGCAAGCGCAGGGTCAGTCATATCTACGTTGCCAACTGGTTTTATGGTGCGTTCATATTGACCATTGCGATACTACATATCGTTAATAACCTGTCATTTCCGATCACGATCGACAAGTCCTACCCGATCTACTCGGGTGCGGTCGATGCGATGGTGCAATGGTGGTACGGCCACAATGCGGTCGGCTTCTTCCTGACCGCCGGCTTTTTGGGGATGATGTATTACTTCGTACCCAAGCAGGCTGAAGGTCCAGTCTATTCATACCGGCTTTCAATCGTGCATTTCTGGGCCTTGATTGCTATCTATATGTGGGCTGGCCCGCATCATCTTCACTACACCGCCTTGCCCAACTGGCTACAATCCATTGGCATGGTGTTCTCGTTAATCCTGCTGGCACCCAGTTGGGGTGGCATGATCAACGGTATCATGACCTTGTCAGGCGCCTGGCATAAGTTACGCACAGATCCAGTTCTGAAGTTCATGATCGTGGCCCTGAGTTTCTATGGCATGTCCACCTTTGAAGGTCCGATGATGTCGATCAAGACCGTCAATGCATTGAGTCATTACACCGACTGGACTATCGGTCATGTACATTCCGGTGCATTGGGCTGGGTGGCCATGATGACCATCGGTTCCCTGTATTGCCTGATCCCGCGCCTGATCGGCGAGAAGAAAATGTACAGCATCAAAGCCATTGATATCCATTTCTGGACATCAACCATCGGTGTTGTGATGTATATCACCTCCATGTGGGTCGCCGGTGTAATGCAGGGCTTGATGTGGCGTGCATTTAACGATGATGGCACGCTGACATACAGCTTCATCGAAAGTCTGGTCGCGACCAAGCCTTATTACGCCATCAGGTTGTTGGGTGGTTTGACATTCCTTACTGGAATGTTTTTCATGGCCTGGAATACCTGGAAGACGCTTGGCAGTAAGGAAATGAAGCCGATTCCTGCTTCAGAGCCAGCGGATTGGGGAGAACACACATGAGCGGCGGACATAAAAAACTCGAGACAAATATCAGCCTGATGGCGATATTTATCATTATCGCTATCAGTCTGGGTGGACTGGTTGAAATTGTTCCACTCATTTTTCTGGACCAGGTCAATGAACCGGCTGAAGGTGTTGTTCCTTACCCCGCGCTGGAACTCGCAGGCCGCGATGTGTATGTGCATGAGGGCTGTTATAACTGTCATTCACAGATGATCCGTCCTTTCCGTAGTGAGACCGAACGCTACGGACCGTACTCGATCGCTGGCGAATCCGTTTACGACCGGCCATTCCAATGGGGATCAAAACGTACCGGGCCCGATCTGGCCAGGGTAGGCGGGCGCTACAGTGATGAATGGCATTACATTCATCTGACCAATCCACGTGATGTGGTACCTGAATCCAATATGCCCAACTACGGTTGGTTGAAGGACAGAATGGTAGATGGTGCGATCGTGCAGAAGAAAATGCGTGCCCTGAACATGTTGGGCGACCCGTACTCAGAAGAAGATATTGCTGCGGCACCATCCGTGGTTGAAGGTAAGAATGAAATGGATGCCGTCATTGCTTATCTGCAGAGCCTTGGCCATGCAAGGAGCGGACGTTGAAATGGATATCAATATAGTCCGGGGAGCAATTCTATTAGTCCTGATCTTTTCTTTCCTGGGTCTGTGGGCCTGGGCCTGGAGTCGCAAACGTAAACCGGCTTTCCATGAGGCCAGCATGCTGCCTTTGGAAGAAGATTATGGCGTAATTCCGAATAATGAGGATTCGACCGACGGGAAGGGAGTGAATCATGTTAACTAGTTTCTGGCACTGGTATGTCATCATCATAACTGTCGTTACCATCCTTCTGTGTTTCTGGTTGTTGCAGTGGACCAAGGGTATCTCCAACCGCGATGAAGAAGGAGATGGGACCGGCACTACCGGCCACGTCTGGGACGAGGATCTGGTAGAGCTTAATAACCCGTTACCGAGATGGTGGTTGCAACTGTTTTATATCACCATTGCATTCGCCTTCATTTACCTTGCCTTGTTTGGCGGCCTGGGCAATATTCCGGGTTTTCTGGGCTGGAGTCAGGAAGGCCAATATACAGCGGAAATGAAATCTGCTGATGAAGCACAGGAACTCATTTTTGCACGTTACCGACAGATGGATAACGAATCCCTGATTGCAGATGCGCAAGCCAATGCAACCGGTCAAAGGTTGTTTGCCAACAGTTGTGCCATGTGTCACGGCTCTGATGCCCGTGGTGCGCGTGGTTTCCCGAACCTTACTGACAATGACTGGTTGTATGGCGATAGTTTTGACACCGTTATGCAAAGTATAGCTAACGGGCGGGTTGGAGCCATGCCGGTTATGGTTGCTGGTCTGGATGATAGCGGCATTGCTGAGTTGGTGGTCTACGTGCAAAGCATGTCAGGTCAAAAAGCCGATCCAGGCATGGCCGCAAGAGGCAAAAAGAACTTTGACATGCTGTGTGTTGCCTGTCACGGTCCTGACGGCAGTGGCAACCAGGCACTGGGTGCACCGCGACTAAATGACGATATCTGGCTGTATGGTGGAGATCCCGAGACCATTCGCAAGACCATCACTGAAGGTCGCAATGGCAATATGCCAGCCCATCAGGATCTTCTGAGTGAAGACCGGCGTCGTCTGATCGCGGCCTATGTTTTGAGTCTGTCTGAGTAAGACCGGGCGGGGTATTTGCGAATGAACACAGAGCACCCGATCAACCGCCGATGGAGTATGCGACAGCGCGATTGGGCTGTCGTATTCTGGATAGCGTTTCTTTCAGCCTCGGCGGGTGCGTTTATTCTGTTTGGCTTGGTCAATCCACTGGATATGATCAGTGCCTGGGCAGACGAATATGATATCGGTGTTCGTCTCGCCTACGGCCTGACCTTTGCATTTCTATATATTGTGTGCCTGCTTGCATCATCACTAACGATGTTTATGATTCGTACCGGTCCGTCACGTGGGCATGCTGAAGGCAAGGGCAGACATTCAATACCCAAAGTACACGACCCGAAGGAATCCAACCCGGATCTTGAAGGTGAGGACTGGAAATGAACCAAGAAGCGGGGGCAGGTGACTCCCTTTACCGCAAAGATCCAAAGGTTTACCCAAGAGATGTAAAAGGAACATTCGCAAGCTTACGCAAGCTGGCGATGGTAGTACTGTTGGGCCTTTATTACATCATGCCCTGGATCAACTGGGCAGGTCACCAATCGGTTTTGTTTGATCTACCGGCCCGGAAATTCTATATCCTGGGTCTCACATTCTGGCCACAGGACTTTATTTTCCTGGCCTTGATGCTGATCATCGCTGGTCTGTCGCTGTTTTTTGTGACAGCGGTTGCCGGACGTCTGTGGTGTGGTTATGCCTGCCCGCAGACCGTTTGGACCGAAGCGTTCTTGTGGATAGAGCGCCTGGTGGAAGGTGACCGCAACAAGCGCATGAAACTGGACAAATCTCCGTGGAACAGTAATAAAATTCTGCGTAAATCTGCCAAACAGTTCCTCTGGATCACTTTTGCCCTGTGGACTGGTTTTACCTTCGTGGGCTTCTTTACTCCGATACGTGAACTGGGCCATTCGGTCTTTACTTTTCAACTCGGTGGCTGGGAAACTTTCTGGTTGCTGTTTTACAGTTTTGCTACCTACGGCAATGCCGGCATCCTGCGTGAGCAGGTTTGTAAATACATGTGTCCCTATGCACGATTCCAGAGTGCAATGTTTGACAAAGATACCCTGGTTATCGCCTATGACGAGAGACGCGGCGAACCACGTGGTGGTCGGCGCAAGACCGATGACCCGGCCGAGAAAGGCCTGGGAGCCTGTATCGGTTGCACCCTGTGTGTACAGGTTTGTCCTACTGGTATTGATATCCGTGAAGGATTGCAGATCGAATGTATCGCCTGTGCAGCCTGTATTGATGTCTGTGACCAGGTCATGGACAAGATGGATTATAAGAAGGGTCTGATAAGTTACACGACCGAACATCAACTTAGTAAGAAGGAAACACACGTATTCCGGCCACGAATTTTTATCTATGGATTCCTGTTGCTCGCACTGACAGCCGGTGTGATCTTTTCGATTAACAATCGTGTCTTGTTACGTGCTGATTTGTTACGCGATCGTAATGTGTTATACCGTGAGCTAGCAGATAACCAGATCGAGAACGTCTACACTCTCAAACTGATCAACATGGACTTCAAGGCTCACCAGTACAATATAGAGATCGTGGACCATGACGATATGGTACTGTTCATTTCTCCTGAGCCAGAGCTGAAGCCGGAAGAGGTGGGTACTTTCATTTTTAGAATACAGGCACCTGCAAGCGCGGGCCGGGGTTCTGTCAAGGTTGATGTCAGGTTTTCAACCAGGGAAGAACCAATCATTGAACGTACTGTGAGTACACGATTCCTGATGCCGTATGAATAAGCAAGAGCAAAACAACCATGAGATACCAGGTCAGATTGAGCCCTGGTATAAGCAATTCTGGCCCTGGTTTATCATCGCGTTGCCTGCCTCGGTGGTGATAGCCAGTTTTTTCACCCTGTGGTTGGCGATCAGCAACCCGGACTACCTGGTTGTAGACGAAGAAGAGTATCAGCAAATAAGAAGTGAGCTAAAAGCTCAACCGGCCGATCAAAGCAAAGAAAACGAACCCGACAAGTCTGAAAACCGCTAAAGCTGAGCTGATGACTGAAATAGCACGGTTGTGTTTCCATTGCGGTGAACCCGTTCCATCCAATTGTGAGCTTGGTGTTGAAGCTGAAGGGCTTCCGCAGCCGGTTTGCTGCAGTGGTTGTGAAGCAGTTGCCAATCTGATTTTGCAATCCGGTCAGTCCCGCTACTATCAATTCCGCACCGAGAGTGCCCTTAAACCCACGGATGAAGATGCCGGGCTGATGGATGCCTGGAAGCGTTACGACGAGCGACAATCGTTGTGGGGCAGTCCTCTGAAAGGCGGGGCTTATGAATTGTTGCTTCAGGTGGAGGGAGTACGCTGTGCTGCCTGTGCCTGGCTGATCAGAAGCCAACTGGAAGCACGTGCGGGCATTGACCAGGTACAGGTGGATGTGGCAACGGGTTTTGTACGCATCAACTGGCACCCGGACAAACTTTGCTTAAGTAAAATTGCCACCATCATCTCCGGAATCGGCTATCGACCACATTTACCCTTGGCGGGTGCGGAATCCATGGGCAGACAGGAGGAGCGCCGTAATGCGCTCAAGCGACTGGGTGTTGCCGGCCTGGGTATGATGCAGGTGATGATGTTTGCAGCGGGTCTCTATGCCGGTGATGCCATGGGAATCTCCGAAGGTCCCGAGCGTTTCCTGCAATGGGTCAGCCTGATCGTTACCGCACCGGTTCTGCTCTATTCAGGTCGCGTTTTTTACACCAGCGCCTGGCGCAGTCTTTCAAATCGCAGAGTGGGTATGGATGTACCGGTGGCGCTGGCCATTTCCATCGCGTTCATCATGAGTTGCATTAATTTTCTGACCGGCAACGGGCATGTTTATTTTGATTCGGTGGTGATGTTTATATTTTTTCTTTCGCTGGGAAGATATGCCGAGTTGGCTATCCGCCATCGAAATTTGCAGACCGGTTTGGCGCTGGCCCGTCTATTGCCCGAGTGGGCTGAGTTAATCAGGGATGGAGAGACGGAAAAAATCCTGGCAAGCGACCTGCGTGTAACCGACCGGGTCAGGGTGAGGGCAGGGCAGACATTCCCTGCCGATGGTGAGGTAATTGCAGGTAGTACCGATGTTAACGAGGCGCTGCTGACCGGTGAATCACGTCTGGTTGAGAAACATCCCGGTGACAATGTAATCGCCGGTAGCATCAACCAGACCCAGGCCGTTGAAGTGGAGGTCAGCAAAGACCCTGATGATTCCACTGTATCTGTTATGGGACGTATGTTATTGAAATCACAGACACATCGTAGCCGTTACGCGCGTCTATCAGAGCGCTATGCCGGTTGGTTTGTGGCGGCAGTGTTGGGCATTGCCGGTTTGACCGCCATGTGGTGGCTTAACAATGATGTCTCCATGTTGTTTCCTGCAACCCTGGCGGTATTGGTCATCAGTTGCCCCTGTGCCTTGTCC